>Ga0194047_10001693_pt1 | contig 13194 bp, 15 predicted proteins | sample JunL225m_MetaG_2_FD_160070 | JGI IMG/M metagenome (GOLD analysis project Ga0194047, IMG submission 160070) | Anoxic zone freshwater microbial communities from boreal shield lake in IISD Experimental Lakes Area, Ontario, Canada - Jun2016-L221-5m | ecosystem: Environmental > Aquatic > Freshwater...
ACCCTTATCTTTACCCCTGCTAAGGTCAAAAGAGGTATTTGCCCCTTTAGGGTGCCTATTTTAAGGGGGTTTGTTTCGCAATTTAATGTTTTTACATACTCCCTTGCTTTTCTAAGGCCAACAGCTCTCCCATCGCCGCGGACAGTCTGCGCTCTAAGGTAGTTTGATAACGCATTAAGACATCGGCCTCGCTAGGTGGCAAAGTCGCACTTTGGAGCATTAACGCTTTGATTTTTTCATACTGCTTTTGCCCATCAAGAGCTTGCTCGTAATGGCGCGATAGCTCTAAAAAGACTTGTAAATTTTTCAGTAATATCGCTGAGCTAGGAATGGGATTTGGCGCTGGTTCTTCTGCGCTCTTTTCTGCGCTCTTGATAGGAATATTTCGTTTTGAATTGACTATTTTTAACTGCTCCATGAACTCTTGCATTTCTGGATCGATCGACTCTTCTGTTTTGGGTGGATGCAATAGGCCATGCAAGCGCTCTATTAACGATCGGTGCGCTTCATGATATTGCTCACCTTGCTCAATCACCTCTTTAATGCGAGCAACTATGGCCAAAAGCTTATCAAATAAATTGGCATCTTTTGGCAGTCCACGAGTAGCATAATCTTGCAAATATTTATCTAGTACAGGGAAAAATTGGCGCAAACTTTTCTCACTAGTAATGGTTCCATAAAACGAATTAATTTCTTGGCAAATCTGTTTGAGCCTGATCGGCGTTAGGCCACAAGGTAGCGTAAATTGACCAGTGCACACTGATTCGATGAGCATCCCTTTAGCTACGCCGCTCATACCCACTAATTTTTCAGCGATCTTCTCTGGCTTTTGTTCAAGCTCTTCATGCACGATCTGCAGGCGTACATGCTCGACTTGATAGAGCCGAGCCAATTTTGCACGGCACACTGCAATTCTTTGAATTTGCAATAAGGCTAAAGGATTTTTAGGGTGGTAAAAGTGGATTAACTCTTGGGAAAACTGATCGACCATTTGCCGCTCATCAATACTACTAGGCGACATCGTTGATAGGCCATGCTTAAGTGCATTTTGCGCCACCTTGGCCTTGCCAACACTCGTCTTTGGCCCACCTTTGCTTTTTGGATTGACCATGCTCGCTCCTATTGCAAAAACACGAAATCGTTTTTTATAACTACTACCTGTTATGGCTTCCAGCGTACCCCCGCCCCACTTTCTGGCGTGCCTATAAATTCGATACCAGCTTGTTCGAACGCTTTTTGAACTGCTTCAAAAGTTTTGATATTGCCAGATGGAACGCCTTGCGATGATTCAAGCCGCATCAAAGCAGAGATGCCGACCCCTGATTTCCCAGAAAGTTGATCCCTAGACCAATCAAGCATTGCACGAGCAGCACGTATTTGATCACTTGTAATCAAACTATTTATATCCTATAATGAATTATATTAGTTCGTTTTCGAATTAATTATTTACAAAATTGAACAAAAGGAATTCAAAAATGCTTATAAATCAAGATTTTACACAGGATCGCTCAAAGTACCTAGGAGGCTCTGATATTGGGGCCATCTTAGGGCTATCCAAATACCGCAGCCCCATGGACGTTTGGTTAGAGAAAACCGGCAAAGTTTCTAGCACTATCGAGAACTTACCGATCCGCTTTGGTACCTTTGCCGAAGCCTTTGTTGCAAGTGAATATGCCCGCGCGACGGGCACTACTCTGGTTGAGTATTCCAAAGCCATTTGCCATCCTCAGTATTCCTACCTGCAAGGTCATATTGATCGCTTTATAACAAGTAACTCTACAGAACTGTTTAAAACAGATGGAACGTGCACTGCAAGTCATTTATTAGAGTGCAAAACAGCGAACCCGTTTACCCAATCTCAATGGGGAGAACCAGGTAGTGATGAGGTGCCGATGAGTTATCTTGCACAATGCCATTGGTATTTATGTATGACGCAATTAGAGCGCTGCGACTTAGCAGTGCTATTTGGTAATAGTGATTTTCGTATTTATCAGATTACTCGTGATAGCGAACTCGAATCCACCCTTCTACAGGCTGCTCTGACTTTTTGGCAGGATCATGTCCTCACTGATATTCCGCCCGATGCCAAAACCATGGGTGATTATCAAAAACTCTTTACCAAAGAAGTGCCTGGAAAGACACTTGAAGCAACCAACCAAACACGCTTATTAATTGAGTCTGCTAAAGAAATTAACGCGATGATCGATAGCAAAGAGCAAGAGCTTGAGCAAATAAAAAAATTACTCATGCAAGAGATGCAAGAAGCACAAGAGCTTACCTACCAGGGCAAGATTCTAGCGACCTGGAAAAAACCTAAAGCGAGCTTTCGGTTTGATATCAAACGCTTTGAGTGTGAACACCCAGATCTTTTTCCGCTATATCAAATGCCGATCCAAAACAGCCGGCGCCTTGTCATTAAAGCCTAAGCCCCCTATTAAAACAAATAAGGAAAATATCCATGAATAAACGCACCCAAATCCTCAAGCAAATTACCAACGAGAAATTACCCAATTTGATCGAGTATCAACCTACAAACAGCAAATTAAATTCAGAAGAACCAATGGCAGTGCATATGCCAGAAGAACATCAAGCGCTCCTAAACGAACTGATTCTGACCATTGCCGAACGAATTAAAATGAAAGCGAGCTATCTACACGCTTGGTTAGGCAAATTTGAACATGCGCCCTTAATAAATCAAATGTCTCTTTTAAGATTGATTGAGCAATATGGCTTAGATCCTTTTTTAGAAGAAGTCGATTTAGTGCAATACGAAGATCAATCCTGGCAAGCGGTCATCACCACTCAAGGCTACGCCCGATTAGTTAATGCTTGTCCGCAATTAAAGGGCATTACCTACTCTTACAGTCAATCCGATGAAAAAGCAGTTTGTGCTTGGATTGAATGCGCCATTTATCGAGCCGATCGAGATGGCCCAATTACGGTACGCGAATATTATGTAGAAGCCCGGCGAGAAAGCGTCGCATGGCAAAAAATGCCTAGGCGCATGCTGCGCAACAGAGCGTTTCAGCAATGCGCCAAAATGGCATTAGGAATCTAATGCTGTGAAAACTGCCTATAGAGGTATAAACCGCCTTTAATCATGTAGAGCACAATAAAGCACCCCACAATATCGCCAATTAAACCAATCGTAAATACCGGAAAAAAGGATATTAGAGGATCAATGCTAAAGAGATAAGCATATCGAATCAATGTAGAAATAAACGCACTAATGAGCACTAAGTAAATTGCAAAACGAGAGGTGATGCTATCTAGGCTATTGTTGATTTGAAATTGACATTGCCACAAAAACAAAGACAAGTAAGCTGCAAAACCAGAGATAGAGCCATAGAAAATAGCCTCAAACAGGGTTTTTTCACCACCAAACACATAGCACAAAACCCAACCGAATATGATTCCGACAACCCCGATCCAGCCATAGATGGCAACCGCTAAAAGGCGAATACCCGCTGGAAGGTAAATAAGATGGGCATTTTTAATCGAAAAATTGCGGTAGCACTGAAGTGCTAAACATTCGAAATACAAAAAAAGACTGCCAATACCAACAATTGGTAGGATGAAATGGAAAATAAACCGAATTTTTAGCCCCCCGAGCCCTCTTATGAGTGCATTACTGCGCTGCTGGTAAATTGACCGCTTTATTCATTGCTTCTGAACACGCCTCTAAATACTGCCGCCCTACATTGGTTAGTGACAGAATTTTTTGACGTCGATCTTCCCCTTCCCTCGAATCAATCAGACCATAGGAAATGAGTTCTTGCAAGCGTTTATTAGCCGTTGGCTGAGAGCCTAGGATTGGACATACCGCCAAATCATTTACGGACGTATTTTTACCAATAGATGAGCTAAAGCACAACTGCCCCAAAATAAAGTCATATTGCATGCGATGACGGTTATACAACTCTGCAGGGACAGGTAATTGTTCGATCGCTTTAATCAAATGGATAAACGCGTGGTGTATCTCACGCCTACAGAAAATGCGATTGATTTATTTAGGCAACTTAGTAAAACCTTATATGACCTAAAGGTCAGCGCCCCCAGTTAAAAAGCCGCAATGTTTTCTGATTCTAAGTGTCTTTTCACGTAGTAAAGCAGGATCATGCAGGCAATAGCGTAAGGTAGTATCAAAGTCTAGTAAGTGGTTGATAGATTCGAGGGTTTGCCCAGTATGCAGTAATTTCAAATAATGGGAATCAAAATGTTGCATATCCCAATGGGTCACAGCAGCTTCGGCTGCGCGATTTAAAAATGGCGCATCAGCAAGTTCATCCTTACTCATAAACAGACGAAAAGCGTATGCAAAATTGGCACCAAACCAATGCGCATAAGCAAACCACTTATTGGGACGCGGATCTGCTTCAATGAGAAATAGCTTGCCGCTTGCTATTTCGCGCAGCAGCGTAACGTTAAAAAAACCGTGTAGCTCAGTGGTTTTTCCTAGCCTCTCTAGCATTACTCCAACTTTGGTGATGCGCGGCATATAGCGCCTCTTAGTACTTGGACCTAAACCAATATCGATAGCTTCTGAGCAGATGTATTCTAGTAGCCGCCCCTTACAAAATAGCGCCTCTACACTGATGACTTCACTTTTAATATAGCGCTGCGCTAATAGTGGCTGAGCAAAGGGGTAAGTTCCTATATACGACATTAGCGCTGCTTGATCATCAAAGACGCGTACCCCTTTGCCAGCAAATGAATAGTTCACCTTAGTTATTAGCGGAAAGCCAAGGCGATGAATAGCTGCCTGCACATCATCAAGGCTTTGTATGACAAAAAACTCCGGCGTACAAATACCGATACTTTTACACAGTGGTGCAAAATGAATTTTCTCCAAAATAGAGCGCGTATGTGGTGGGTGAACAGGCAGTAAATGGGTCAATTCGTTCACTGGCTGCATGGCAATATGCCATAACAAAGGATCTTCACCGATTAAAATATAATCGTACTTCGCAGATCTTTCTAAATCTATTAAGGTATTGATAAGGCAGTCTATCGAATTGCCCGCATCAATCCATTGCCCTAAAAAGCTGCTGTGACGTGAAATGTTCTCTTTGGCGCATAAGATATCGGCAAGATAGCCAGCCTGCCTCATCAGATAAGGCATCTCCGCCAAATTATCCCAGTCTGTTGACACCAGAAGAATGCGAGGCACTGTGTTAACTAGCTTAGAGGACAAAGTTTATCTCGTGGGAGTAATCAATAAAAAAGGTGCGCAGCAAGGTGGTCCTTTCTCTTTTTGCCAGGGCGTGCATAAAGCATTCGATCTAGTTTATTCTCATTTAGGTATTGGGTAAAGCGGTGCTTGAAAACCCTAGTGGTGAAAAGAAAAGTCAATGTTCTCTATCTCACCTCGTTCAAAGGAGAGATAGGATAAAGTGCTATTTAAAATTATCTGTGCCGTGCAGAAAATTTCTCTCACCTTTAAATTGCAAATCTAAGTTTGTTATCGGCATCTCTTTTGCGCCCTTAGTTGCAAGTTTTTTAAGCTTAACATTCGTTCACTATTCTGTTGGTCACTAATGACCCTAAAACAATCTCGCTATGATTTGGCATTATGTCACCCTCAATAAGATTACTGGGCAGTGGCAATTTTTTATACTTTTTATACTTAAAACGGATTGGTAGCCTAATCATATCAAGCCCGTTAACGAAGGTAGGCTACAAGACTATCTATAGTCAAGCGAGCCGATGATATTGCCATGAATTTGGGTAGCGCTTCCTAGCCTCATTAATAACTCTAGTTTGCTCATGATCGTTCATTAAATACTCACGATAGATGGAATCTATCTGCCCTTCTGCGATAGCTTGCAAAAATAATGCGGGCCTTCTAATGCAAATTCGAGGAATTGCCTCTTTAAAGCAGTCAAGCATTAAATTTAAATCAAGGTCTTTTTTATTTTGCCATTTTAAAAAATTACTTTTATACACAGCAGAATAAAAAGCAATAGTTCCCGTGCCCAATTCATCTACATAGGTGTCCATATTCGTTGGTTGGGCAAAGTGCAAATACATTCTATCTTGTACATAGGAATTGATTGAGCGCTTGTAAATATGACCATGAATTCCCACCATAGCCTCATATTTATACAGTTTAATTGCAGCAGTCACGTACTCTACATAACCATCTGGGTAAACAATATCATCATCAAACCCAAAAAATAAAAATGGCTCAGTCATTACAGACAGAGCATAAAATTTACCTGCAGCGCCTAAAGCGCCAACTTCTGCAGGCAAGATGGCGATGATTTTGTCCTTGTTCTCCAGCTCTTTAGGAATCTTTTCATACCTATCTAGATAAAGATACAAAAGATCTAACTGAGGCAGTATTTTTGGCAAAGCAAGATCAAGAGAGTTTTTGCGAGAGGGCATTGTTGCCATACCACCAATATTTAGCATCGAAAAGTCCTTTTCAGAGTTAACTATTAGTTCATTTAGGCATAATTTTAACTAACATCTCGCACATTTTTGCGCCTTCAGACTGATGGCCTACTGTAAAGTGACTCGGATTAATAGGATTAAAGATCTGGCTTTGGTAAAAACCAATCATCTTTAATTTGAGTGCGCGCTCCTTTTCGTCTAACTCTTTTGCGTAGGTCGAAAATATATGCTTTTTTACTAATTTTTGAAAATTTGCTAATCCGTCTTCTAATGCCTGAACGTTACTAGAATAGGGCAAATCAAAATAAAAAAGGATACTCATTTTTTTTATTAAATCATCAATATTTTTGATCACTGCGCCTAATATTACCTGATGATCTCTATGCCCGCCAATACCCATAGGGCAGTAAAGAAGATTATTTTGATTGTGATTTTGTAATTTGAGAACATAAGAAATGAGTTCACTCTCTATTGCAAGAATATGAGAATCCAAATTTGTCAAATCAAAAGGATGGATCCCAAGCACTGGGGATTCTTTCATAGCAAGGTTGTGGCCTACAAGGCCACACATTTTCGAAAATTGAGCATCCTCTTCGCTGCGAATTTTTGTAACATCTTGAACAGAGTAAGCATTCGTATTTTGATGAAAATGTTCAGTTACATAATTGCTCACCGTAAATACGTTTACTAAATGTCCTTGTTGCTGGCTATAAGCTAAAGCCCCCAAAGAAAAACAGATATCGTCAAAGTGTGGCGATAAGAAAATATTATTTAAATTTTCCTGGCCATTTAGCTTTTGAGTATCCATATTTCTTCAGTATATCCTTAGCATAGTCATATAAAGAAAGGTGATTATGAACCTTACAGGACATTAGGAAAATTAATTGAAAATCGGGCTGAATCTAGCTCATTTACCCTGCCAATACTCCAGTATGACCCTGCTCTAAAATAAAGGACATGATGGCGTGGGCAAACTCACTGGGAAGCTCAATATTGGAAATATGAGCGGCATCTTTGAGAATAATCAAGCGAGACTTTTCTATGAAACGATTTAGAGCCCTAGCCTGATGAACTGTACACATGATATCTTTTTTGCCAGCAATGATCAGCGTAGGGCATTTGATTTTAAATAGCATCTGCGCATGATTCATATCCCGAATAGCTGTAATACAAGCAATATAGCCTTCAATATTATTTTGCAAGATCATTTCACGAAATAGATCAGGGTACTGCTTATTTGAACGTAAGAATGAAGGTTGAAACCAATATCGCAAAGTGTCTTTTGCAATTCCTGCCATTCCCTCATGCAACACGATTTCACGGCAACGATTCCAAAGATCTGGAGGTGGCATTTCACATGCTGTATTACACAGCACTAAGGAATGAAGTCTATCTTGGTGGTCAATTGCAAATTGCTGCCCAATCATGCCGCCTAAAGATAATCCAACAAAATTGACTTTATCGATCTGCAAAAGATCGAGCATTTTTAAAACATCCCCAGAGAGCTGCGCCATTGAATAGGGGCCTACCGAGGTATCCGAATGTCCTTGGCCGCGAATGTCGTATCTTAAAACCCGAAAACGATCAAGCCAATATGGTATGGTAGTATCCCACATCGAAAAATTGGTCATCAAACTATTGCTTAGTAACACTACGGGGGCATTGTCTGGACCATCAAATCGATAAGCAATTTGAGTGTCATCCATCTTCAAAAACCGCGTTAAGCTAGAATTCATCTATGTCCCATTTACTTCTTTTGCGTAAAATTTTAAGCGGAACTCAAAGTATAAACTTTGAGCAAGAGTGGGCACTTTTGGGAAAAGACGATAATCCTGCAATCTTAGTTTATGGAGATACCTTAAGTGCAGCAGTTCTTAAATGTCCTAATATTGTTCCCGCCAATTTGGTTGAATACTATTATGGAATATTGGGGCTCAAAAAAGGATCCTTTCCCAATATTGAAACCCTTTTTAGCCATGCTCCGCTACTGCTCTCTGGGATAGATCATTTAAACGCGAGAAAAATATTTGCAAAAAAATATAAGGCAATCGAGAAGGGTTTAATACATTGGTTGCCTCAATTTACGATGCAGTTTATCCAATCTCACTTAGCATCTTCCGATCCTGTTCAAATAGCCCTTGATTACGTCAATGCGGTATTTAGAAATATTGCAGCAAGAGATTTGGCGATCAAAGAGTCTGATATTCCTATCTTTCCAGAAAGGTTTATGACACTTTATCCAGATAAAGATCGTTTAACTAAAATTGAAGAGCATCTTGCAGATCTCAGACTCTTTTATGAGAATCGCTTAAAAGAATTGGGAAGAGACCCAAATGACGCTCAAATGTTAATGACCATCAATGTGGTCGGCGGTGAACCCCTAGAAGCGGCGCTATGCTATGGATTAATGAACTTATCAGAATATCAGCTCAATTGGGATGCAAGAACCCTGTTTCATAATGCAGTACCGGTGAATTTTTTTGGCAGAATTGCTAATGAAGATGTCTGCATTAACGGCATCAACTTTAAAAAAGGTCAGGAAGTTTTTACATGCCCCGGCTTGATACATCAACATGTATCGCATCATTGCCCTCATTCGGAAACCTCTTACTCCTTTGGCAAGGGTCTACATCTTTGCTTAGGTCAAGGTATTTCTATTGAAATCGCCAATTGTTTCTTTCCGGAACTAGCCCGTCAAAAGATTCAATTTGATAAGCTTGAAAATACCATGAAATTTGTACGAGATAATATTAATTTAAGAATTAAAAAGGAGAAAATACATGACGCAAGATAAGCCATTAAATGAAAAAGACATTTTTGATGTCATTGATCAAAGTCAAATCTTAACTATTCCTGCCAATGAGGCACAATCGCGCACCTTAAGGGATCTCGGCCTAGATTCCTTAGATTTAATTAGCCTATCGATGCTATTAGAAGATGAGCTTAAGTTAAGCATTGATATCGATAACTTAACAGAAACGGCAACTCTTGCAAATTTAATCTCGGGATTACAACCAATTAAAGAGTAAATGGATTACTGCTTGACAGTATACTTTCGGTATGGGCTGTAGGTCGTTGACATCTGAAAATTTGCAAATAATTGAGCATCTTCAATGGGATCTGAAGTGCTGTTAAGCGCAGCCGTGTAGATATTGGCGACCCCATCATCTCCTATCTCTCTTTTTTGAAAAAAGAGAGATAACTTTTTCTTAATGGCGAAATCAAATAGTGCCGGATTAATCCATTCATAGACACCATTTTCATTCTCATAATCAACGCAATTGCATGGTATAACTCCTCGGTCCATGGATGTCTTTAACCTTCCAAGGCTTCTAAAGTCTTTTGTGATTAACTCTACCTGATCTGGTCTGACACCAGTTCTCCATAGCGTATCTCCAATTTTAGGGGCAGAGGTAATTATCGAAGTCCTTTGCCCATAATGAAGAAAGATTGCTGATAGGAATGCAAACCCATCATGGATTGTTAAAAATAAGCTAGATTTTTTTGCTTGAATAGCAGATTGGAAGTGCTCATCGCCATGCACTGTAATTTTGGGCACACAATCTACTCCCAAATCATACATTGTGCGCATAATCAAAAAATGTAGTCTTTCTTTCAGATTTAATTGAATATCACTTTTTAGCCCACTCAAAGTACGCATTAACTCAGCATCAGTAACAAGCTCTGTCCATGCATTGGTAAATAGATGAGGATTCTTAACCCCCTCTTGACCGATCATCTCCATTAAGAGTGAGGTTACCCTTTGCTTGCATTTGTAATTGGCTTTAGCCTCTTGGGGATCAATCATAAATCAAGAAATAAGATTCAATCAGTGAACTCATATATCGCGCCGTTTATCTTTCCTAGCCTATAGCATCAAGACTTTTTTTCTAAACCTCATTTATACCAAAATAGTGACAAACGGATGAAAAATATGCTTTAACCATAAAAAGGCAATTTCCCATAGGGTTTTTGCATCAAGATCACAGGTATTTTCCTCAGACATTACCAACATCGCAGTTCATTAAGGCCTGCTAGATCGACTCGAAAAGTGAAATGGTTCCCAAGATCGCAAATCCTAAAGTAAGATCAGGCGATGATGGCTCATTCACTGGTAAAGATAAAATCACCTGGCCGCAAATCATTGGGATTGACTCCGATAAGCGTGACTTGATTGCCAGCAAATTCAATCATAGCGCCATTGGCATTAGGACTGCGAGTAATGTGCACATCATTAAAACCCAAATGTTTGGTGCTGTGAACTTCAATCTGATCTTGCCCCGCTTGAAAGTCGGTAATGAGTGCGAGCGTATTGGTTTTCTCAAAAACAAAAACATCTGCCCCAAAATCGCCAGTCAGCGTTTGCAGACCTTGTGATCCCGCGATCAAAATATCATTTTGAATACCACCAATGAGAGTATCAATCCCATCTGATCCAATAATCAGTTGTGGCGCATCAGGGTTCTCTGCGCCAATTCCTCCCGCTATTCCCGTATGGCGATCATAGTATACAAAGGCATCGTTTTGAATATTGATAGTATCGGTATTACGCAAAATCAGATCTGATAGTGTCGTTTGCTTAATTTGATTAAAGGTGGCCTGATCAAATCCTTGATTTTCAAACCAGAAGCGATCACCGTCGCGTAGATTGATAAATTGCTGGGCCACAATCACGCCAAAGGTTTGCCCGAGCATTGCGCCAGCCATATGATCTTCGGCTAAGCCACCCACCCACAGATCAATGTTATCCACACTACCGTAGGCTTGTTCGAGCGCTAAAGCAGTAGTAGCATCACTGGTAATTTGACTAAAGTCAGTATAGGTTTGCAGATGCAAGGCTGCGCGTGTTTCATTGAGTGTACCTAGTCCTAAATCTCGGCCGCGCTGAATATTAATCGCCGCTAAGTCCATCGCTACCGGCGGGACATCTAAAAAGTTTCGTAAGTCTTCGACGATGTGCACATCTAGCGCATTAGATAAATCGCCTGCAAGGTGGCGCAGGTGACCTGCCGCACCACCATCAGCCGCAAAATCGGTGGGAGACTGAAAAAAGGCATCCTTAAGACTTAAAGCATCGCCCACATCTTGCCCAAGTTCGCCCATCTTTTGTAAATTGGCGGAGACTATCGAGTGCCCAAAGCGAAATGCAGCGCCAGCAAACTCTTCGCTAATGGCGGCATTCACATTTGGGTTATATCCGTGGTAGGGAGTAATCGCACCTTTACCTAGTAAATGGGGCAAGAACTCTGAATACGTAATATTGTCCATCTCAGCAGTCACAATTGCTTTGGCTTGCTGATAGAGTTGCTCAGCACTCCAATTTGGGTGTGCTTTACTTAGTTGATCAACTTGATAATTATGTTCGCGCACAAACAGCGTTTGTAGCGAAGTTAAATCAGGATTTTCTTGGACGCGCACATCGCCAGCAAGATATTGTCCATTAACCACGGGTAAATTATTGTCAGAGGAAGTTAAAAGATGCCCATCGGCTGCTCGTAAGCTTGCTGCAACAGTAGCAGATGAGCCATAGATTTGCGAAGCATCTAACCATCCAGTAACCGTGTTAACTGCAGCTGCTGGTTTTCCATCAACTCCTGTTATAGGATCGATTTGCGCTCTGGTCATGGGAATCATAGAGGCGCTCAGATCGGCATCTCCCGTAGGGATGCTAATACTGATATTGGTTTTGCCATCCGATACAGATAGATCTAGATCATGATCGACAAACTGTCCCCAGGCGTACATCATTCCTGATAAGCCTTCAGTATTAGGCAGATCGCCATTACCAGCAACGACGACATTACTAATGGTTCTCGCGTTTGGTAAATCAGTACGCAAGGCACTAATTCCATCAGCAAAATGTGCGGGGGTAAATCGGACAAAGTCAGTACCAACTGAATTCATATCACTGTGTTGTAGATTATTACCACTACCATCAATACTTCTAAATACAACATGACTCTCCATCATTGGGCCGCGTGGCATCTCGCCATGGGGGTGTGGATTTAAAAAAGGAGGTGGTGGTAGTGGTTTTGGGGGTGGCCCACCAGCAGGATTAAATGGCGCTAGACCAAGGTTATTAGCTAATAGATCGGCTAGCGGATTAAACGGATCTAGAGGCCCAGTTGGGCTTAATGGGCTAAATGGACCTAGTGGATTGAATGGCTTTAGTGGCATGAGCTACTCCCAATGAGAGATGAAATAAAGTAAAACTGCTTTATGGCTCAATCTTAGTGTTCAGATGTGAAGAAAATATGGAGAAAGGGTATTTAATGATTTGCCACTCTAGCGTAGCTTAAATAGGATTTAATCAAATAACAACTAAATTTGCACCTCCAAATCTCCATCTTTTCTCCATCTTTTTGGCACTGTAGGGGATTACACTTTCTCTTTATGACAAAGCAGTTGGTCTTTTGGTAAAGGAAGCGGTATGTTTTTGCGGTTTAGAGGAGGGACAACACAAACTAGACAAGCCCTGAATTTATCGGTTGCTGGCAAACTCTTTATTGGAGTGCTTACAGTCAATTTGCTGGTCATCATTTTGATTGTTGCCGTGATCGGCTGGAATCTGCGCGAAGGTTTTGCTGCCTATATCACCCAAACCAATCTAGATCGGCAACGTAATTTAATTACGCGTCTTGAGGCCATTTATAAAGTAGATGGTAATTGGAGCGCACTACAAAACGCACCACAGCGCTGGAATGAGATTATCCGCACTAGTGGCTGGAGTCTTACGCCAAGGGAGGAAAGCTTAAGCCCTGCAAATGAGCCAGTCCCTTTGCCGCAAAGTGCAGTTAC
>Ga0194047_10001695_pt1 | contig 13175 bp, 10 predicted proteins | sample JunL225m_MetaG_2_FD_160070 | JGI IMG/M metagenome (GOLD analysis project Ga0194047, IMG submission 160070) | Anoxic zone freshwater microbial communities from boreal shield lake in IISD Experimental Lakes Area, Ontario, Canada - Jun2016-L221-5m | ecosystem: Environmental > Aquatic > Freshwater...
TTGCAGGTTCTCTCAAAACAGAGGTTATTCATTAATGAAAATACTTGTTACCGGTGGTGCCGGTTATATCGGTAGTCATGTTGTCAAGGCGCTTGGACGGCAGGGACACAACCTTTTTATTATAGACAACCTATCCTCAGGGAATAGCCAAGCTGTGCTCGCCGGTGAATTAATTATAGGGGATCTCGCTGATACTCCACACCTCGAACAGGTTGTCCAAAGAATCAAGCCTGACGCTGTAATGCATTTTGCAGCTTCGATCGTTGTTTCAGAGAGCGTTAAGCAACCTATAGCATACTATCTCAACAATACAGCCAATACGTTAAAGCTGTTTGATATCCTTGTCAATAATGGCGTCAACCGTTTTATTTTTTCCTCAACAGCAGCTGTTTACGGCATGCCGGAGAAACTTCCGGTCACTGAGGAGACCCCGTTTAATCCAATCAATCCTTACGGCGCCTCCAAAATGATGACCGAACTGGTTCTTAGAGACATCGCCATCGCTCATCCGGATTTCCGTCATGTTGCCATCCGTTATTTTAATGTTGCAGGCGCAGATGGCGAAGGTCAACTTGGCCAGTCATACCGCAATCCAACCCATCTAATCACGCGGGCGCTGAAGACAGCCGCAGGTGAATACGAAAGGCTTGAGATTTTTGGGACCGATTATCCCACTCCTGATGGTACCTGCATCCGTGACTACATTCATGTGGATGACCTGGCCGAAGCGCACCTGCTGGCACTTGACTACCTACAAGGCGGCAACTCAGATGCTTTCAACTGCGGTTATGGGCACGGCTATTCGGTGCGCGAAGTTATTGAAACTGCCAAACTGGTGACAGGAGTTGATTTTACTGTAGTGGAGTCACCTAGACGCGATGGAGACTCTGCTGAACTTGTATCAGAAAATCGCAAGATAAAGCAGGTTCTGGGTTGGCAGCCGCTTTATGATGATTTGGAGTATATAGTGCGTACTTCCTGGGAGTGGGAAAGGAAAAAACGATTTTAGCTCTTTGTGAAATTTCAGTATTATTCCGCTTTAAAGAGATTTTTATAGATTGTATTTATTATAAATTCTCGTGAGCAGAGATTTGTATTAGCTGAATTTAGGTCCATGCAAAGCAGATTTGTGCGACTGAATAGCCTGGATGAAGTGGCCCCATACCTAATGCAGATTTCTGATGCTCAGGGATTGTGCGTGTGAACAGGCCCACTTCACGGTGTCTCTATTATTTTGGCATTACAAAACGAAAAGCAACATTAGGAGGGACATATGGGACTGACGCATGTTACCACAACGGTCCATAATCTTTCGAAATCTGGAGAAGCCTTTGAAGCGGAATTTTTAGTTGATACTGGTGCCATAGATTGTCTGGTGCCTGCCGATGATTTAAAAAAAGCCGGAGTACAAATCGAAGGGAATGATACATATCAACTTGCAAATGGAGAGCTTGTAGAATATCCATTCGGTTTTGGTCGAGTTTCATTTATGGGTGACGAAACTGTAACACGTATTATATTTGGCCCACCAGATTGTGAACCGCTTATTGGCGTTGTAACTCTTGAAAGTATGGGAATTGGAGTCGATCCGGTTTCTCGAACACTTAAACGCATGTCAGCAAAGCCTCTGAAATAATGTAATTGTCTAGTGATCTGCGATCGATGACATACCGATGTTGTTGAAAGCGATATTGAATTTGCTTACTCCAATGGATAAGTTATATGGCCACATATTTGAAAAACTGTTTTCAGGAATATGCCTGTCGCTCTAAACACCTCTATTGGGATGTTGATCCGCAGACTCTTGATCCAGATCGTCACAGCAGTTTCATAATAGAGCGTATCATTAGTTTTGGTCTGCCTGAAGATGTTAAACGCATGCTGGAGCAATACAGTGTTGACACTATCAGAAGCGCCGTTAGTCACTCCCGTCATATAGACCGCAAGAGTGCGGCATTCTGGGCGTTGCATCTTAACATACCGCGTGAGGAGATCAAATGTTTCTCAACTCCGTTGATAAACAGCTGCTTCTACTGATAACCTCCCTGGCAGGCAGACCTGAAATTGTAGAACATTTCTATCTGGCTGGCGGCACAGCGATAGCTCTGCAGCTAGGGCATCGCACAAGTGTTGATCTAGATATGTTCACCCGGGATCGATTCAACATGGAACTACTGACCAATGCAATTATTGAACCTGGCGGTCAGGTGATTCAAGCAGAAACAGGGGGAGTTCACGGAATAATTACCGGCGTAAAGGTATCGTTTCTGTTCTATCCGTATCCTATGCTACAGCCACTTCTCACATTTCATAATCTTCGCATTGCATCACTTGAAGACATTGCAGCCATGAAGACGGTTGCTATTTCAGAGCGAGGTGACAAGAAGGACTTTTTTGACATGTATGAAATCCTTAAAACCGTGTCGCCACAAGACTTGAAAAAGCTGTTTCTTGATAAATTCAGCGAGGCTCGTATCAACTGCTACCATATCCTTAAGTCATTTTTCTACTTCGATGATGCCGAGCAGCAACCCGATCCGATAACATTGAACGGAACGACATGGGAAGATGTGAAGAGATATTTTATAAAGCACGAGAATGAGCTTATGCGTGGATTGATGTGTTGAAGTCAGAATTCAATCATATGCCTAAGGATTTTATATCTTTCATATTGCCGATACTGGCAGGGAAAATAGGAATTGTGTCACCAGAATATTTCTGTATCTAATAATTACTCCTCAACGTACCTAATCATCTCTTAGGAGCCATTTAATGCAATCTGTTTATTCTGAAAATTGTAGTCTAAATTCCTTTTCAAACCTAATTGATCTAAGATTATTTTTTGAAGGCATGACAGATTACGTAATTATCAAACTTCCGGAATATTTTCCCAACTATTATGATTATGATGATATTGATATTATTTGCACCGATTTGGATCATTGCAGTACTCATATCATTTCCGCTGGTCAAATCTATGTAGACCAGGGTTTTGAAATAAAAGTCACTAAGGTGAACAAGCATGTTCATATAGATTTCTATCCTCCTAACAAGTCAAAATTAAACTTCAGGTTTGATCTTATATCCTCACTAGATGTTTACCGTAAGGTTAAAGTTAATCCACTCTACCATAGAATAGTCCTAACATCTAAACAGCAAATTGTTCAAAATTTTTCTGCGGTCTTTGTTCCAACTCTTGAACATGAGCTTGTATTAAGGTTGCTCGAATACTTGGAGTGGAGAGACGAGATTCCATCCAAGGTCAAGCATCTAAATTACATTGTAGAAAAGAATTCAAGATCTTTTTTTCAAATCGTAAATCAATATACAAACCTACTTATTTCTGAAGGAGAACATCTACAAACTGGAATAACTATTGGTTACAAGTCTGTTTCGGATAAATCTGGACTTGAAGATAATTCAAGCTTTTATTACCAACTTTCCCCTACATGTCAGATTCCAGACCTTGCAAAAATTTATGAAGATTTTTTTGGTAGACGCACCGATGGTTGCTTTGTTGAATTTGGTGCCTTTGATGGAGAATATGTAAGTAATACAAGTGGGTTAGCTGACATAGGTTGGAGGGGGCATTATATCGAACCGGTTCCTGAATACTATGAAAGTTGTAAGTTGCGCCATTCAAAAAACAGTAATGTTATGGTACATAATGGTGCTATCGGATCAGAATCTAGAATTGTAACAATAAATGTCGGTGGGCCTCTTTCTACAATAAGCGATGAGATGAAAGATCATTTTGGAACTCTTGATTGGGCAAAAAATTTATTTTGCAATAGTAATAAAGTAGATGTCCAACAAATCACACTTTCTGACTTTTTAGAAGCAAACCATATCTCTCCAAATTTTGAACTTCTAGTTGTGGATGTAGAAGGTATGGAATGGGATGTGTTCAGAAATTTTGATATTGATTATTGGCAACCTAAAATGGTTATTATTGAGTTACATGATCAAAATGACGACTATCTGCTGATAAGAGATCAATGCATCCAATTAGTAGAGTATTTCAACAATCATGAATATGTCCCTTTGTATAAGGATGGGACAAATACCATCTATGTTAAAGGAGCTGTGAAGGAACATAAGAAACATAGAATGGATTACTTCATGATCTGGGGGCATGGCATACAATATACAAACCAGATAATGGACATTTTAAGGAATGATATTGACATAGAAATTATTACTATTGTAAGAAAAATGGCCACAAACATAGTTCAGTTTATTCAAGATGTTTACGCCTGCGATACGGTCCCATTTGAACATCTGCGTGATAAAACCAACTATCTCCTGACAGTTGATCCGAAAATTGTTTTCATACTCGTAAAGAACCTTAATGCACATGAAGAGTATTTTGGTGAAGGCGCATTCAGGCACATTCAGTGCCGTCATATCAAAAATATAAAAGAAGAAATTCGTAACAACTTTAATCCACGGATTGATGGCAAGAGGACGGAAGACCATGTTATTCATGCATCAGATTACGAAAGCCAGGTAGAGCATGTATTGAAGGTACTTGGCTTACCGCCTCTTGAGTCTTACATAAGGGAACCTAACAGTGAACTAGACGTGCCTTATCATTTGGGCAGTTTCGAACATTACGAGGTACGGCAGGTTGCTATTGATGAGCTTTTGGCCAATATCCTTGAACGCGGTCTGACTCCATTGGTTGAGACACCACATTATCAGTATATTGTCGGCAATAAGGAAATTTATAAAAAGTATCATGGCAAATATTGCGGAAGCGAACTGACAGATGATCACTTTCCTGAAGCATTTGACTTGATGATTAATAATTTCAAGTATGATTTTACAAAGACTGACGGGAAAAGGAGCCTGATCCTTGCGAAACCGCTTGCTTATGGTCGTTATCAAATTCTCGATGGTGTGCATCGAGCCTGCATCCTGAAAGCGCACGGTACTGAATCAGTAACCGTTGCAATCCCACTTCATGGGAAATATTTTTTAGAGCAAAGTACGTTGATCAATATTGTTATTTTTAGCAAGGACCGAGCAATGCAACTTGATGCATTGCTAAACTCATGGTCTATACATAGTGAAGATAAGGATATATACACGTCAATAGTTATTTTCAAAGCGTCAGATGCTAAGAATCGCCAACAGTATCTATGTCTTAAAATGGCATATCCAAATGTGAGGTTTGTTGAAGAGGTTGATTTTAAACTAGAAACTATTGAAGCTTGTCAAGGCAGTCAATATACAATTTTTTTAGTAGATGACGCCGTTTTTATAAAACCATTTTCTTTGGGTAGTGTAATAAATAAATTTCAAACTTATCCAGATATAATTGGTTTTTCATTTCGTTTAGGTAAAAATACTGATTACTGTTACATGCGAAATAAAGACCAGAAGGTGCCTGAATTTTCTGCGATTGGTGATGGTGTTCTGAAATACAACTGGACGCTGGCAGAGTACGACTTTGGCTACCCTCTTGAAGTTTCCAGTTCAATGTACAGGACCAACGAGATATTACCACTTATTAAAAACTTAAACTTTAGGAATCCCAATACCCTAGAATTGGAACTAGCACAACAAGCACAGCAGTACTCTGAAGCTAATAAATACCTGATGTGTTTTGAAGATTCGGTTGCATTTTGTAATCCAATAAATATGGTTCAGTCAGTATTCATCAACAACAGGGTTGCCTATAATTCATCATACTCTTCTGAGGAATTAGCAGAACTTTTTGCAAAAGGAAGCAGAATTGATATAACAAAATGGTTCAATTTTGCACCTAACTCATGCCATCAGGAAATGCCTCTCTCATTTATTGTGAAAGAAAGTAAGACTGATGCGATACCTCCAGCAGTCACAATCATTATCCCTTGTTACAACTCAATATCTTTATTAATTGATTGTTTAGATAGCGTCATAAAACAGAGTATTTCGAATTGGGAAGTTATTGTAATTGATGATTGTTCTGACGATGGTGATGTGTCTGCTTTGGTTTCATCATATAATGACGAAAGGATGTCAGTAAAGAGGCATTTCAAGAACAAGGGGCTCGGGGCTGCTAGGAATACCGGTTTTTGTCATGCTCGGGCATCGCTAGTGTTGCCATTAGATGCTGACGATATGATCGCAACGGATTATTTGGCCAAGACGTTACAATTAATTGAAAGTGACTTAAAAATTGACTGTGTTTTTACTCACTTTCAACTGTTTGGAGTATCACAAGATGTTTGGCGGTGGAGAGTACGTAATATGCCTGATATGGCTCAGGAACAATGGTTGCCCGGTCCTGGAACGCTTCAGCGACGTTCACTCTGGGAACGTGTTGGTGGATACTGTGAAGATAATGAGCTTCGAGTAGGAAATGAAGATTGGGACTACTGGCTGACAGCAGCAGAAAAAGGCTTCAACTCTATATGTATCCCAGAACCACTATATTTATATCGCCGACAGAGTACATCAATGTCCACTAACCTTGCATATGAAGATTTTAAAACCCGAATCCACATATATAACAGACGGAAAAAATTCTTTGATAGTATTCAAAAAGGTGATGATTTTGTTGGATCCGGTTTTATAAAGAGTGCCAAAACATCGTGGTTACGCAAGGAACGCACCAGATCTGCATTACTAGCTGCTGAGGCTTGGTGGCTTACCGCAGGGAAAAAAGGACTGGAGTTAGATAATGGCAGTTATCATGCTATAGAGTCTGTCGTTACTCTTTTAGAACAGAATCCCGAAGATGAAGATATTTGGTATTTTTTTGGCAAGCAAACTGTTTCCTTACACAAGAATCGAAGTGCTGGTTTATCAAGTTTGCAGGCACTGTTTCCAGAACCAGTTCCACTGGCTGCGCTTCGATTCAAATTAGGCGAACTTCTTACATTTGATAGAAACGAAGTATTAGAAATGATATATGTATTTCAGCGTAAACAGCTGCTTAGCCTACTTGAACAAAATCCATTAAGCATTGCAATATGGCTCGAACTTGCCCGCCTTTCTGATCAGCACGGAGATGCTTCGAGCGCCAAAGCTGCCTATGAGGGAGCTCTGGCTCTTGATCCAGAACAGATTGAGACTCTCAATTATCTAATAAAAAATAATGTTTATGTCCGTTAACAATTTGCAAATAGTGCTTGTAACACCTAAGAGCGATCACTCTTGGGAAAGCTTGGGGCTTGGCTATATTGCTGCTTATTCGTATCTTTTTGGGTTTCAGCCCAACCAATATTCATTCTTTCATGGCCAGTTCGATTCTGATGAAACGATCGTGGCAGGATGTGAACATGCTGATATCATAGCATTTTCTCTTACAACTTTTCAAGTTAGTTCAGCTTTAGTTTTGATTCACAAAATTCGAAAAATCAACAGAATCGCCAGAATTGTATGGGGCGGATATGCGGTGAACGGTCTGACTGAAAAGCAACTTCTAGATATGTATGGTAGTTCAGTTAATTATTTTATCCAAGGTCCAGGTGAGGAAAGTTGGGTTGCATTTTTGCAAAATTCGAACCCGCCACGCATTATGCGTAAACAACTTATGAACTACCTGGATTCAGTGCCTTTTCCCGATCGTGACCTTATTCGAGTTGACCGGCATTTCGAAAAGCTTGCGACCATAGGGGAAGGGCGCAAGACTTCTATGGAGATGCAGCGAGGTGGTTGTCCTTTCAATTGCGTTTTCTGTGCGGCACGAAGTTATTCCAGAAAGCGTGGTTTAAGCCGTAGTGCCCAGAATATTGTGTCTGAAATGGAAATGTTGCGTGATCGTTATGGAATGGACCAAAATAGCATGGTCCTAATGTGCGATGCAGAAGTATTCTTAACTCAGGAAATGGCTATTATGGCCCAACTCAAAATTGAACGGGGCATAACATTTGGTTATGGTATGAATGTTGTAGCTTCAACAATTCTAGATACAGAGTCTCGCAATGTTTTAGAGAAGATGGTGCAATCCGGTTGCCGAGAAATCTGGATGGGGGTAGAGTGCGGGCCTTCATTGTTGCATCTTACAGGAAAACCGAATACGGCGAACCAACTCAGAGAAGCCTTTCGTATTACTAATGAGATGGGATTGGCACGCAAGGCATACTTCATTTTAGGGTTTACTCCAGAGGAGACGGAGGAAACCATCAAGGAGCGTATTGCTTTCATCGAGGAACTTGATCCGGATGAGGTCGGGTTTTCGTTGTATATCCCTGTGCCTGGGAGCCTAGGCTACCGACATGAGGAGCATCGTCACATTGATTACAGCGTATCGTGTGAATATCATAATAGCTTTACCCATACAGACACTCTCTCTAATGAGGACCTTAAATACTGGCAAAAGTATTTGGTGGAATATTTCAATGATAAAATTGGATATCGTCAAAAACATACTGACTCTAAGTCATGATTTGATTGAAAAGAATTATTTACAGCTACCTAATTGATCTAGGAGGCTTATGGAACTTGCACGAAAAAAGATACTAGTTACCGGTGCAGATGGGTTTATTGGCTCACATCTCACAGAGGAATTGGTGCACAGTGGTTGCAACGTGCGCGCCTTTGTATTCTATAACTCCTTTGACTCATTGGGATGGCTTGATACGCTTGATCCTAAGCTTCTCGCTTCCATGGAAGTATTTGCGGGTGATATTCGTGATCCTCATGGTATACGACAGGCTATGAAAGGCTGTGATATAGTATTCCATTTAGCGGCACTTATCGCCATCCCATACTCGTATCATTCACCTAATACCTATGTAGAAACCAATGTTATGGGTACATTAAACGTAGTTCAAGCAGTACGGGAACTTGGAGTGGAGAAAATGGTGCATACTTCCACTAGCGAAGTTTATGGCACTGCCCGCTTTGTCCCGATTACGGAAGAACACCCGTTGCAGGGGCAATCGCCATATTCAGCGTCGAAGATAGGCGCAGATCATATCACGTTATCATTTTATCACAGCTTTAACACACCAGTTGTAATTGTTCGCCCATTCAATACTTATGGACCGAGGCAGTCGACTCGAGCTGTCATTCCTTCAATAATAACTCAGATAGCCAGGGGCGAAAGATGTCTGCGTCTTGGTACATTAACCCCCACACGGGATTTCAATTACGTTAAAGATACTGTGGCTGGTTTTATTGCAGCTGCTAAAGCGGATAACTGTATTGGTGAAACAATAAATATTGGAAGCAACTTTGAAATTTCCATTTCAAACACTGTAGCAATGATTTCTCGCCTAATGAATGCCGAAGTGTATGTTGAAACAGAACAGATACGTATCCGACCAATTGGAAGCGAAGTAGAACGATTGTGGGCGAGTAACAGAAAAGCTCTGTTAATGATGGGATGGCAGCCTGCATATGGAGATATGTCAGGATTGGAGCGAGGGCTTACTGAGACTATAGAATGGTACACAAATTCTACCAACCTTGACCGTTACAAGAGAGGCTACACTCTGTGAAAAAGTTGCTCCTAGCTCGACAGATCGATGAAGTTGTTCGACGAGCCGCTTCTCAGGCAGAAGGTGAAATAGCATTGCATGAACCGAAATTGTGCGGTTGCGAATTGCAGTTGGTAAAAGAATGTCTCGATTCCGGATGGGTTTCATCTGTGGGCGGATTTGTAGATCGTTTTGAACAAGAGCTTGAAGCATTAACAGGTGCTCGACATGCCATTGCTACGGTAAATGGTACGGCAGCGCTTCATGTCTGTCTTCTTCTTGTCGGAGTGCAGCCTGGTGATGAGGTGTTACTACCAGCTCTTTCCTTTGTGGCTACAGCAAATGCAGTCGCTTATTGTGGGGCTATTCCGCATTTCATTGATAGCGAGGAGCGGACTCTTGGTGTTAACCCTGCTAAACTAGAGGCTTACTTGAAAGAGATTGCCTTGATGGATAGTTATGGCTGTATTAACCAGCAAACTGGTAGACGTATTAGGGCATTAATAGCGATGCATACCTTTGGGCACCCTGTAGATATAGAACCGCTTATTGAATTATGCGATAGACATAAAATTGAACTAATCGAAGACGCCGCAGAGTCACTCGGGTCAAGTTACAAAGGTGCCTCTACTGGTACATTCGGAAAGGCTGCAGCACTTAGTTTTAATGGCAACAAGATCATAACTACTGGCGGTGGTGGCGCTATTCTAACAAGTGATGAAAATTTGGCTCGGCATGCCAAGCATCTTACTACTACGGCCAAAAAAACACACCGATGGGCTTTTTACCATGATGAGGTAGGATTCAACTATAGACTGCCCAACCTAAATGCTGCCCTTGGTGTTGCCCAGTTGCAGATGTTACCTAAGCTTTTTGCGGCTAAACGAGCGCTTGCAGAGTACTATTGCAAGGTTTTTGCCAATATCACAGGTATTAGGTTCTTTGAAGAACCGGCACATTGCACAAGCAACTACTGGCTTAATGTACTATTGCTTGATACGGTGGATATAGAATATCGAAATAATCTACTGGAAAATTTAAACAATCTGGGAATACTTGCTCGACCGGCATGGGATTTATTGAACTCACTACCTACATTTAATAGGTGTCCTTGTATGGATCTCCATGTTGCAGAAAATCTCTCCGCAAGGATTATCAATATTCCGAGTGGACCAGCCATCGGAATGACCTTGGAGACTACACACAATCTCAACACGACAGAAAGAGTTTCAGAAGAGGTGAGATTATGAAGGCAGTCGTATTAGCAGGAGGTAAAGGGACACGTCTAATGCCCTATACTACGGTATTCCCCAAGCCACTAGTTCCGCTGGGCGATCGGCCGATTCTTGATATTGTTATTCACCAGCTTGCTCATTATGGTTTTAGCGATATTACACTAAGTGTAGGTTACCTAGCAGAGTTAATACAAGCCTATTTTCGTGATGGTTCTCCGAATGTGGAGAAAGCACGTATTCGCTTTGTGAAAGAACACAAGCCGCTTGGCACGGTGGGATCACTGTCACTTGTTCCTAATCTAGATGACTCTTTTCTGGTTATGAATGGCGATATATTGACGACACTTGATTATGCAGCTTTCTACAAGTTTCATAAGGAACAGGGTGCTCCTCTTACCATCGCTCTAAACAAAAGACCAGTTAAGATCGAACTTGGTGTGATTGAGGTGAATGACAAACATGAAATAACCAATTTCTTGGAAAAACCGACACTTAATTACTTGGTAAGCATGGGTATTTATATGTATGAGCCGGAAGTGCTTGAATACATTAAACCGTTGGGTTCTTATTTGGATTTTCCAGATGTTGTCTGGAAGATGCTTGCAGATGGCAAGAGAATCGCTGGGTATTCAAATGAAGCATACTGGTTGGACCTTGGTTCACATGCCGATTACTTGAGAGCTCAGGATGAATTTGAAGTTATGAAGCATTTGCTTATACCTGAGGAAATAACATGAAAATTCTCACTATAGGGCCTTGGTTTAGTCCACATACACAGCGACCTATCCGCTGGTTGTGTGAAAATGGATTTGAGGTTTGTTTTCTAGGTGACAATAATCCATTTCCAACTGAAATGCCGGGTTATAGCTTCTCTATTTTTCCAAATACCAATGATGTTATTGAGGCTATATCAAGGTTGCAGAGTATATATAACCAATTCCGACCTGATGTGGTGCATGTGCATTGGATTGATGCAAGGGCTTGGCTTTGTGTTCAGGCAGGTTTGAAGCCCTTGGTGCTTTCTGTTTGGGGTTCTGATATCAATGACTTTTTCATTCCTGGGTGTGATACCTCTTTTAGGCTCGGAGTTGGCGAAACTTTATCTGGTGCAGACCTTACCATTATTGATGCCCCAACAATGGCACACAAGTGTTCAGTTCTTGCTGGAAAGGAAATTGCAACTACTTTTTTGCATTTAGGGTTTGATACCAGCCGTTTCAATAGAGACTATGAACAAGCAGCCAGCAACTGGAGAGAGCGACTAAAGATAAATCAAGATGCGGTGGTCTTGTTATCACCTCGTGGTTGGGGCGCCAATAATGGGCATCACAAGATACTTGAGGCATTCAATAACGCACTACCAAAATTTGAAAACGATGCTGTTCTGCTGTTTAAGATATACAACAGGATCAGCTTTGCGGATAATTTAATCTATGAGATGGAAATCCGCCGGCGGGCTATTGAACTTGGCATCAGTGATAAAATACGTTGGATGGAGAATGTGCCTGATAACCAGGTACCAGAAATATTTGCTGCAAGCGACATAGTAATAAATTATCCCAAGAAGGATACTCTTCCAATCACCCTTATGGAAGCTGCCGCCAGCGGATGCTGTACAATAACAGCGTTGTTGCCAAGCTATCTGGAAACCTTCATTGAACATCACTTAAGATGTTTTACCCCAGGTTGTGACGATGAATTGGTGGCAGCAATGATAGAGCTTGTAAATATGAGCCCGTTACAGCGTAAAACACTTGCTTTAGGAGCACAGCAGGAAGTTATTAACTGCTTTGATGAGAAGATGTACATTGACGGTATCACTAATATTTATAAAGCACTTGCGAATGGTAAAGTAAAGAATTATACAAAATATAATCTGAACAACCACTTTAAAAATGGCAATACTGTTCAAAAAAATGCTATTTGGCAAAATTTTATTGAAGTAATGCTTCGACAATCAGTTGATGCATATCTAGCGGATAATAATGATTTTACTCTTGATTTGCTTGAATATATTGCACTAGACAGAAGAAACTATACTCTTTCAAACAACTATTATTTTCTCAAGGCAAAAGTACTACTGGCATTAGGACGCGTAGATGAAGCACTTGCTCAAATGAGAAAAGGGCAGATAGTATTATCGCAGATTCAGAATCATCATTAGTAACGCATCCCCCGGCAGAGTTGGGGGCTTTCAAAATCGTTAACCGCTCAAAGCGGGTTATTAAAAAATTATCTGACCACCACCTGTGGTGGTCACTCGATGTCCACTTTTATTAGATGTTTGCTGCATGGGTTCCTCGCTCAGATAGAAAGGTTGGTCGTGCTTCCATAACTACCTGATGGAGCTCATGTTTTTCAATTGTTTATAGAACAAATTTAGGCACTGAACTCTTTGGCGAACCGAAATACTAAATTAATAATGATGCCCTCGCGATTTCTTTCACCTGAATTCTGTAGTTAATCCGTTTAGGCGATGGCAAATTTTGCGACACCAAAGTTATTGACCCAAAAAACATCA
>Ga0194047_10001698_pt1 | contig 13169 bp, 9 predicted proteins | sample JunL225m_MetaG_2_FD_160070 | JGI IMG/M metagenome (GOLD analysis project Ga0194047, IMG submission 160070) | Anoxic zone freshwater microbial communities from boreal shield lake in IISD Experimental Lakes Area, Ontario, Canada - Jun2016-L221-5m | ecosystem: Environmental > Aquatic > Freshwater >...
ACTAACATTAGCACCAGATGTAGTTATTACGTCGGTGCCTGGAATCTGCTTAACACCATTCAAGAACACTGCGATAGAGTTAGCAATATAACCATTGGTAATCGCAAAGCTATTAGCCGTCCCATTTGCTGTGATCTGCTGGTTTACTATAGTGCTTACACCAGTAGTGGTCAAAGATGACGTACCAACAATCTCGATGTTCGTTCCATTAGCAGGGTTACCTGTTAAGATAGTAAAGGTTGAGCCACTAAGTGTATTAGCCTCTGTGGTGTTTAATAGCTTAACACCGTTCAAGTAGATGTCAAGATTGTTGGCGTAGTAACCGCCCGTGACAGTAAATGTGTTCTGAGAGCCGTTAGCTACAAATTTCTGACGAATTGGTAATGCACCGCCGCCACCGCCACCAGCTCCCCAGTATGTACTAGATCCGTTTGATGTAAGAACTTGTCCAGTAATACCTGGGGTTCCATTAGCGATCAGCGATACTGTAGTCGCTAAGGTTACGTTAGCATTAAATGTGTGGGTGTTTGACCAGACGTACGCAGCAGCCGTATTAGTACCGACGATCGTTGACCAATAGACGTTTGATCCATTTGTCGTAAGTGCCTGCCCAGATGATCCTAATGAACCATTAGCAGTGATTGCGCTGATTGTAAGATTGCCAACTCTCTGGTTGGCTACATTCGAACCTACTGTGATAAGATTCGTTCCGTCAGATGTGTATAACACCTGATCGGTCATGTTGAGAGCTAGCTCACCAGCATTAATATATTGGGAATTACCAGAAGAAGTCGTGTTAGGAGTACGACCCGAGGTCGACGTCCTCTTTACCTGAAATACATTATTAGCCATGTGGCTTCCTCATGAGCGGTATATACCGAGGTGTCTAGTCTTCTTTTATCTTAGCGGCTCGCTTATTTAAGCTAACCTCTAACTTGCTAATCTGCTCCTCCAATTCAGCGTTCTTTTGCTGTAACTCAGCATTCATTCGCTCGGTATAGGTTAACTGAGTCTGTAGCAAGATTCTAGTCTTGACAGACTCAGTTACTTCAGATAGTAGTTTTTCAATATAAAGGTTTACAAGATCTGCATTCATGATATAATAGATCCACCAATGTTAATGTTAGAATGTACCACCGTCTAGAACACCATAGACTAGTGCAGAGCCATTTGACTGAAGCACATAGCCTGAAGTTCCAAGGCTTAACTTATTTAGTGCATTGCCAGTATTAGCTACCAGAATATCACCTGAGGTATATGTTGCTTGACCAGTACCACCTGATGTGGCAGGAAGAGCCGTTGAAAGCGATAGAGTATTTGCTACTAGCGCAACAGATACAGTCGAATTAGCTGTGATGTTAACGACTGTAGAGTTAGCAGTGAACGAACCGCCAGGAGTTACATGATATGCATGCAACGTACCGATAGAATAACCAATAGCTGTATTATCAACCGTCGTTGTAGGCTCTGTTGTAGATGAGAAGAGCTTGAACAGTGGGTTGGTCAGCGAACCGGCATGATCTCTGTAAAGACCAGAGTAATACGTCGAAGTTGTATTACCTGCTACGCCATACAGACCAATATCAATTAGGTCGGTTGCTGTGTTGTTATCAGCAAGCTTGATAGTAGGATCTTTAACGACTAGATTCTGAGAATCGATAGTTGTCAGTGTACCGTTAATCGTCAGGTTACCAGAGATAACTGCATCGCGTACGTTAAACGTTGATGATGTGGCATTAACTGTTCCACCAGTAAAGACAACGTTAGATGAGATAGTTGTTGTCGTACCAGCAATTGTAGTCGTTGTAGCCTGGACGTTTGCATACGTACCGGTTAGTGTAGCATTAGCAAGTGATGCTGATGAAGAAGCATTGACTACTGATGCATATAAACCGGTAGAGTTAGCGATCGAGCTTGTACCAACATTAAATGATGCAGCATTTATCAAACCAGTTGAGTATGCACCAGTCGAGTTAGCTATAAAGTTTGTGCCAATTGTCAGGGACGCAGCGTTAATAGTACCGGTGTGGTATATACCGGTCGTATTAGCGATAAACGTTGTACCGTTTAAGGTATACGCTGTTGATGTAATGTTCGTGTTGATAGTATTATTACCAACAGTAACCTGTGAAGAGTTAGCCTGGAAGCCACCGGTACCGTTATAGATACCGCCAGTAGAGAAAAACGCTGTGTTGATCTGACCATTAAGCTGATAGATACCAGAGGTATTGACAACAAGAGATGTACCATTTAAGGTATATCCGGAATTTGTCATCATTGTGTTGACAGTGTTATTGCCAACCATAATAGCAGTAGTATTAATAGAAGCACCACCGGTGCCTAATGTCGTATTACCGGTCGTAAATGACGTTGCGTTTACTGTTGTGCTCCAGTAAACGTTCGAACTAGAACCACCGGAAAGCAATACATAACCGGCTGTACCGGTATTACCAACACCATTAGCTTCAATATAGTTAACTACAACGTTAGCCGCAATAACTCTATTAATACCAGATGTTGAGTTAGCAACAAGAGCTTGGTTGGCGGTCAGTGTACCAGGCGCTCTAAAACCACCAATCGGGACAACCGTTCCACCGTCGGTAGAACCGATATAAAGTACCTGAGTAGTATTACTGTACGCTAGTTCGCCGGCAACCAGCGATCCAGGCGCTGCAGTAAGCGCACTTCTTTTAATTTGTAACTGATTCGCCATTTGACAGACCTCTTATGGGTTTCTTGTTTCTTCTATTTATGATTTAGAAATTTCCGCCATCAATCGCAAGCGGTTGAGAAACCCACTTACCTGTGACTGAGTCATAAATTAGAGTATACCCGTTGTCTTCATGGGTACTGTCAATGTTTGTTAGGTTTTCAAGAGTCAATTGACCTGAGACAATCGACGGTGTATTCTTAAGTGTAACCGGTGCCTGATTGATAACTGTGCCAGTCAGGTTCACCCTAACATTCGTAGCTTGGGGTGGATTTACGACGGCATTAATATTATTAGACATTAATTACCTCGTCACCTGTGGGGTTACGGTAACAATTCCTTCTAGCACTCTAGAAACATTATTTGAGTTATCGGTCACCTCAACGTCATAAACATATCTGCCGGCAGTCATAGCACCAGTTTGATTTGATGACAGTGATAGTGTGATAACACCATTAGCTAGTACTGTACCAAATGATATGGAATTAGATGATGTGTACCACTTTCTAATCTGTGCAGCACATGTATATCCACCCAAGAACAGTGGCTCACCATACTGGTCGAAGAGACTAACAGACGTGTTGTAAGTACTTCCCTGATCGACGACCAAATCAGCTTTAGTAGCCATTAGATGAGTGTCCTTGCAAATTTAACGGTAGTGTTCGTTGAAGATGGTGTGAACCTAAGGATAACGGCTGTTGAGTTAGCACCGGAGCTGAAAGTACCAAGGGCTGTATTAGTAGTGATACTGCCGTACTCTGTCACAAAGCTGTTACTGGTATTGTGGGTGACCAGAAGCTTTGAGGCATAGAAATTATTGGCTGCATTATCGATAACGCTGATAAGATACTCAGCTGCATTAAAGGTCATCGGAAAGCTATCAACATTCTGAATCAGTGGGCCATTTGTTGTGAATGAACCATTGCTCGTTGGATTATATGTCCACGAGTTGTTAGCATTCAGAACGTACTGACCGTTTGTCTTCTGAGCCGAGGTAGGAGATGAGATAACGATATTGCTAGAGCCATTAGAAACGTTAATTACGTTAGCTGTAAACGTTCCGGTGATAGCAGCATTACCTGCGGTTGTGTTAGAGTTGACCGTAACGGCCACTGTCGACATCGCAGTTGCAAGTTCGTTAGTACGATTACGCCAGTAGTCGAACGTACTAGTGACTGTAGTATTTTGAACTGTGACTGTCATTTAAGCCTATCTTTTTAATAGCAGTTGTAGCATCTGTTTAATCTCATCCATATCGCCTTCTAACTTGTCCAGTCTTCCAGCTGTATTGTGAGCCGCCTCAAACGCCTTCTTTTGTTTCTTATAAGCTGAGAGTGCACCATTATCAACGTTAAGAATTGCTCCTGATTGCATATCTCTAACCAAACCCTCAACATCAGTCTTTACATATTTATTAGACATATTAGAGCTGCATAGCCAGTGCTCTAACATCATTGATAAGCGGAACCTTAGAGCTATCATTTGATTGAAGAACGATCTTAATCTGGAAACGATTATATGTCGTGAACAGACTGCTCTTTGAGTTCAGATACGATACACCACCTGTACTTACCAGATACATGTTAGCGCCAGATACGGTAGATGACCACGGTGTACGTACTGTTAGAGATGTTGAGTTGGTGACGCTAACAATAACATCTGTGTCCTGCGCAACGCTGATAGTCTGACCAGGTAGAAGCGATAGGAAGTTCGTACCGTTACCAGTAATGATATTAGTAGTCGTGCTGACAGAAACGTTACCAGTCTGAAGAGTTGAGAATGTTGATGAGTTCCAAGCTGTCGTTGGTGGTGGTACAACATAATACGGAGAACCAGCAGCATAATTAGCGCCGAATGGTGCACTTAGTGTCATTGAGGTGTTACTAGCGATTGCTACAACTTGACGTGAGTTCTCAGAGTATGTTGTGTTAGCTGCCATGTTAATCCACTGACCAACCTTGACATCTGTACCAAATAGTGTAGCAACACCGGTAACAGTGTTAGCCAATACGCTATTAGCTGTAATTGTGCCTGTCGTTGGTGTTAGACCGTAGTACGGCATTGTTTGGAATACGAACTCAGTATAATCCATTGGATTACCTGGATCGTTGTAGATATTCCAACCAAGGTTAACCATCGGTGTCCATGTCTTATTCACCATTGGTTCAACGTCTTGGCTGTTCAAGAATTTAGCATATACCTTGATGTCCGTGCCAACAGGACGGTGTGCAGTCATATGAATCTGCAGATCCTGTGCATCCTGACCAGCTGCTAGAGTTACTAGCTGTGAGATGTACTTCGTCTTTGATGTACCATTGTTATAGTACTCATTGTAGATGAAGCTGACTGGATCAACCTGATTAGCGACAACCAAGGCATTTGACTTAACCAGGTCGATAACAGGTGAAAGGAGGGCAGAGTCAGACTGAAAACGAGCATGCATAGTGACAGTTTTACCACTACCACCGGCTGCTTCATTTGACACACTACCTACAATTCTCTCCTTATCGTACATGTCTGTCTCGATACCAGGAGTAATTGGGATTGTAGTTGAATCTAATAGATATGCATTGCTTGAACCCTTATAATCCCACGTAACAGATGTTCCTGCTGGGATGATAGATGCAAACTGACCGACGATAGAATCTACAGTTGGGTTGTAGATTACACCTGTATTACCAAATGCTACTAATGTAGATGTGTTGGGTCCGGGTGAAGCCCGTAATGTTGCGTTTGCAAAGCGATGTACTTGGATATACGAGTTATTAGAGAAGTTTGCTGTCGACTCATTAATACGTAAAATATTTCTAGTGTTATCGTATCCGTGAACTATACCCTTGACAGTTGAATTAGCTGTTGTTACTGTACTGTTAGTCGATTGATAGACAGTGTCACCCGGAAGAATAGTTGTGTTCGAGTTATTGAAGGCAATATTCAGGATTGACAGATAGTCTGTATTGGCGTTATTGAAGTAAACGTCGCCTCTTGACTGTTGGAACACAGCGATATTAAGGCTATGCTTGATATATTCTGTCTGCAGTGCGGTCCATGTTGTCATCGTGGCACCGAAGAATGCAGTACCTTGAACCGGTTGGCTGTATACCTGAACACCTGACTGTAAGTCAACATCACCTAGAGCTGCACTATAGACCCAGATGTCTGGGTCGTTAGCATCTGGCTTACAGATGAAGGCATATTCTAGGCCATTGTTTAGAAACACAGGTGCTTCGAATACGAATGTAGTCTTAACAGATGCATCTTCACTGATATTAATGTCAGCATCATTTAAGTGAACTGTTGAGAATGGAAGGATGCTTCTACCATCCGGATAACCATTCTTCATCTCACAGAGATAGATTGTAACACCGTGATTTCCAAGTGAAGACTTCTGCTTAAAATAGAGGTCTAGTGAAGTAGCATAAACACCTGCTTCACCACCAGGAGTGTTGATTGTCAGCGTCTGTGCAATAGGTTCCCACTGCGCATCGATGAAAACAATATCTGGAAGGTTGATAGAGGTATTTGAGTAAGTTGTGTTAACAACAGTCTGTGATGTTGGAACAACTGAAACAATCGGATTGACTGTCGTCAGAGTAACAGTCTGCTTAGTGACACTTAGATTTGAAGCTGTAAATGCAGCAGACGCTTTTGTTGTTAAAGCGTCACCACCAAGAATCAGGTTGGCAGTATCCGCAATTGTAAATGTACGGTCACCAGTCTTAAACGTGCCGCCTGGGATAGCAAACTGGCCATATACGTGACCGTACTGATCAGCATAAATTGCAGCACCCCAACTACCAGTTTTAGTGATAGAAGCAGATGTGGATGTATCGATAGATGTTGTGTTAGCTACAGTTGTAACACCAGGAGCGCAGTAGGCATCAACATTGACACTGTCAAAGAAGCAATGGACACGCGCTCCTGGACGTATGTTGTAAGCGTAGAAGGAGATAACCTCTGCAGCCATATACGGTTGCATTGATATATCGGTAACAAAGTTACCAATATTCTGCTTGGTCGTGTTTGTATCCACAACCATCTTTTGACCACTACGCGTAGATGTCTCTACGTCTGTGGTATATGTGCTTAAAACTGCGCTCAATTTATATCTCCAACTTAATTAATTTTTGTTATCGACGCGTTCGAACCAATACCACCATGACCACCGGTGAATGTAGTTGAAGTTCCACCGATTTGATAACCCTGTGCTTGATATTGACCGATTGCAGCATCGATAGCTTGCTGAGCAGTACTTTGAACATATTGATAACCAAGCTCAACCTGTAGGATGTCCTGAGTACCAGTCTGCACACTATAGCTCGTGACATTAGATGATGTCTGCCAATTTCCCCATGTTGAACCCATTGGTGAATTCGCGAACTGCTGCCATGGTGTTGCATTGTCAATCGTAATACCAACAGAAGCTGTGTTGTTAGTATCTATATGATTGCTATAAGCTGGTGCAAGAACTAGTGTGCCATTCCATGCAGATGCAACGTGAGCAGATGATCTATACTTTGTGGCGTATGGCTGGCTGATAAGTGTGTTAGATGTATATGGAAGTGTCAGAAGGCGTGATGTCTTCTGAATGTTTGTAGACGTACCAGAGTTAAAATCAAGCTTGATAGTCTCAGTGATGAACTTAGGACGAGCCAAGCCATTATTCTGATCGATAGCAATGCTGTATTCTGGGTTAGTAACATCACTGTTTGTGAAGTCTGTGAATGGGTCAACGAAGATACCATTCTTAAAGCGGTTCAAACCGTTCTGATCGGTAACACTTGTGGACTTTGCCTTTTGCTCTAGAAGAGACAGAGCAGCATAGTACTCTAGGTTGCCAATACGGTTATCAAGTTTACCGATGTCCTTCATAGTGTAGCGACGGTTCATAACGAGGTTGATTGTGATAGCTGTTGAAGTATCACGAACCATATTAATTGAACGCTGATTATTTAAGCGGTTCGAATCAACCTGATCAGTCGTCAGAGAAGGATACGGAGGAATATTCAGTACAGCTAGTGTCATTGCATTGTCAGGTGACAATGGTGTCTGTGGGGCTGCAGTTGATAGACCTTCTTTAATCTTAAGAGTCGTATCAGGAGTAATCATGACAAGGTCTTTACGAGGTAGATAGATCGTAAAGTCATTCTGCATATTCTTACCGTATGCAGGTGTCATTAAGTTCGAACCAACAGATAGAGTCAGTGTATTTGATGGATTAACTGTAGCGGCTGCAATAGCTGTGGTCACCTGGGTTGCATTGCTGCTATCAATCGTTCCAGTATCGGCTGCCACATTTACAGCGGGGATACGGAAGTCTACATAATCTCTTAACCAACGCTGTACACCACCTTCATCGACATATAGCGGAATATCTTTGGTCTGAATCGCAGTGTTGTTAGCAGCATTTGAATCATCAATTGCATATGACTCAACAGTGAAGAAGCCAGAACCTGGAGTTGTATTAGGAACGAAGTAGTCAAGCTGAACTAGTAGGTATGGATACGTTGAAGGGCTATAACCACCGGTAGGAATGATCTTACCATAGTCGTAGTGAGTATCTTTCTGACCATGATCCCATGCGAATGAAGATGATAGGTTAACACCACTCGTTGTGTAGGATCCATCTGCTGAACCATAAACAGCACGGACCTGATGAACGTCCGCAACGCCTAGGCAGTATGGTCCCTGAGGACCGGCTGGATTCGTGTTAGCTTGAATCTTAACGAATCGATTCTTCTTGATAACTTTCTGAGCAGGAATAGCTGAAGTTCTGAGTGTATCATATGTTACAGCGACAGCACTTGAACTAGCTAAAGCTAGGTTCGTTGCAACTGCAAAACTTGTTGAGTTGATGATGTACACACCACCGGTTGAACCTGTCTGATAGACGGGGATAATCTTACCGGCCTTGATAAACTTATAGTAGCTAGCTACTGTATTCGCGACCGACCAAGGAGCATCAACAACCATCGATGTTGAGTTGGAAACACTGATAACCGTTCTGATTTCAGTACCAACTAGTACTTGGTCGCCCTGATAGAATGTCGTTGTCAGGATAGGTGAGGATGCAGTTACAACATTTGAAGATGTGCTGACGTTAACTGTACCGGTTAGCGCTGCAGACTGATTATTTGCAAGAGCTATAACTGCGAATGAAGAACCATCACCAGAGCCAAGTGTCGCTGTTCCAGTGTTACCATATGAAAGGATGTCTGTACCACCGGTTGCAGATGCAGGGATAGTGACAGAGATATATCCATTCGATAGCATAGTAGCAGATGTGTTCTGGCTTCTATACACGTACTGAGTGTTATTGTTATTGGCAGAATCTCTGAGATTCTTTAAGCCAGTCTGACCTACAGAGTATAACTGATCCTTTGTAGCAGCAGAATTTAATGTTCCTACAACATCGCCTACAGCCTTTGGTGTTCCATTGAGATATACTGATTGAACCTGATTTACATTATAGCCAGCGATCATCTGAACGTTAAACACGTGTAGTAGATACTGCGCATCCTTTAATCCAGGGATACCTGAATTATAGGTAAAGCAACGAACCTGTGCAGTGCCGATCTTAGTACCAGCCACAGACAGCTGACCAAAAGTTCTACTTGTGATCGATGTCTGTACGGTATTGTAAAGGTCTACTGTCTGTGCAGTTATGAAGTTGAATGAACCAGATACCTCATTAAGAACGAAGTAACTACCATAGTTAAAAGTAATCTGCTGAGACTTAAATGATACAGTATCATTACCACGACGAACTGGTGCATAGCGTGTGTTGATTAACTCAACGCGATGGCCCTGCGTGTAACCGATACCTGGATTTACACGCGCAAGAACCTTAGTAGCGTCTGATGAACCATTGGCTGCATTTGCAGCATCAGGTGCAGCGGCGTTCGAGATAGTATCGACGACAAATGGGTTAACCACATAGTTGCCGGCCTCCTCGTAGATGCGTTGCGAAATAGCATCATCGACGATAGAGTGGAAATCTGTTTGAGCTACGTCCTTACTGACAAGCTTACCGAAGCTATACTGCGCGATTGGATTAAAGCCATCAGTGTTTGCTGCGACTGTTTGATCCAAGGAAATTAGTGTAGGAACTAGCTTTAGGCGATAAGAGCCTGGAGCATTCTCATTTGGATAACCAAGTGCGTTATCAAGAAGTGATGGATCCTGGTTCTCAGTGACAACCGTCTCGAGTAGCTGGAAGCCGACAAAGTTATTACCAGCTGATGTGCCGTAGGCATTGACAATACCGTATGTAGGATTTAGAACCTTGACGAAGGTTCCATTCAGATAAACAACACCCTCACCGACTGCAATACCATGTGCATTGCCTGTCGCATACGTCGTACTATTACCGGTATTCGAATAAGTATTGACCGTTGCGATAATAGACCCGTTGGAAGGGATCGTATAGATGTTTAAGGTTTCGTTTGGTGAGAATATCTGTTGATTAGCTGTACCTGTGTTTAGATACTGGATGTACAGGATATTCGTATTAGGATAGTTACCAACAAGGCCAGGGTTACCAAGGATAACACGCGCTTGAAGATTTGATGAAGCACTAACAATACGTGTGTTAGCTAGATTAGCTGGTGTGATGCTATATCCGTTTGTTTGTCTATCAGCAAGGCGAATATATGGGATAACAGGCTGGTCAGTGATTGGGCAGCCGGTAACAATGTCGCCATTCTTGAAAGCCCAATTACCAAAGCTTTCAACCTGATTCTGTAGGATAGACTGGATCTGTGTTAGCTCACGCGCCTGGAGAGCTGTGCCCGGACGGAACAGAATACGATAGTACTGATTGTTTGCGTCATAGTCATCAAAAAATGGGGCGACATTTAAGTCTGTATTAATCGGCATCTTCTATCCTTAAACCTGTATGATCAGCTTGAAAGTCTCAGACTGGGTATTGGAGCGCGTTACGTTATCGATGTTCTGGACGTATAGTGGATACACGTCCGATGCATAGATGTCCCCATACGTATTTATCGTGATTGCTGTAGACCTAATTCCATCACTAGATGTAACCATCTCTAAATTTGAGAAATATTTGTCACCTACTAGGTGAAGTACTGAGCTATTAGAGAAGACAACAATACCAGTGGCATTTGAAGTCCTACCTTTTACACTCTCACCAACTGTATAAAGAACACCGGTTGGGTTGATGCTTGCCTTCAATACTTGATTGAACGTGTTAGCTAACCAAAACACACCGTTGCTATCGCCTGAACCATCCTGAAGAAGCGACGTTGGATTTCTAATAATACCAATCTGATTGTATGTTAGATCGGTTGAGATACTGTTAAGCTCTGTATTAGAGAACGTAAATGAGTAACCAATACCAGCAGCTTGAAGCTCAGCAGAAGGTGCGTGGCCATGGCCACCCGCAGGAGGGGCAATAGGACGAAGGCTTGCGCCAGTACCGTATGACGAGTTACTGATGATCTTAGCATTGGCCCAAGTTAAACCTGATCCAGTATCAACGATAGTGATTGCGCCAATCGTATTATTTCCTGATGTTACTGTGCTGTAAGCCTTAGGCTTTGAAGAGGCATCAGTTTCAAAGTAAACCTGTGGGGAAATTTTATACTGAGTAGAACCGGCTGTGATAAGGGTTGTGTTAACCGCTGCATCAACCGTGACAAAGTTACCCTGACCAATAGTTGAGTTATAAGCAACGATATTCCTAAGCTGCGCTGTGCCGCCGTTCACATCATAGATATAGATGCTGTTGTTCGTGTAGTAGTTATCAACGGTTGCTGCGTTGTTTGCAATTTGGATCGTATAGCTGTCTAGAACACCGTTGATCGCACCATTGTGCCACGTCTCATACCCAGAACCAGCGTTAGTAACAACGATCTTCTCTACGCCGGTATAGTTAGCGGCAGAAGCTACGATCGTGGCATTAGATGTAACTGGAACAAATAGAGTAGTAGTGTATCTAGCATACGTCACATAGTCGATCGAGCTGATATATCGCCAGATATATCCATCAGACTTCTGAAAGCTCTGTGGTTGAACCAGGTCTGGTTGTGATGTTGATGGAACACCATTGGCATTATCGATGCACTTATAGATGTTATAATAACCTACAGATGATGTAGGAGTTGTGATAACATAGAATACACTATTGCTTAGATCTTGTTTATCATCATAGTATGAATAGACAGTATTAGATGTCCAATCATGTCTCTTGATCATAGCAAAGATATTATTTGCATTTAGTTTCTTGCCGAATACCATCTTCCAGTCATTGCCAAAAACGGCGTCATAGTCATCACCCTTCGTGGTAGGTAATGAACCGGTAAATGGGACTGGATTTGAGGCGAATGCGTAATAGTGAGATGTGTTGGCTAAGATACCAATCTGAATCTCATCAACAAGAGATTTTCTAAAACCAGGTAGCAGCTTTCCCATAAAATCCTATTCCTATCTTACGTTCGGTAAGAACGAGCCATAAAGGTATGTTCCATCAGAGACGAACGTGAATACGTCAAGCGCACCAGCGGTAGTCGATAGTGTTGGTGCAACACCTGCTGTCCATTTGAATACAGAGTTCCATGTCAGTGTTCTACTGCCAGTTGCATCCTGATACACATAAAGAATATAGGTAGCAATCTTTAAGTTCGTCGGTGCAGCCATGACACGATTGCCGGCAAGTGTAACCTTACCAATCTGTCCAAGTCCAGCATTCCAAGTAATAGTAGCAGTATCAGTTAGAATTTGATTCAGCGTGTTTGCACCGGCCGCATTAATTACGCCAGTAAAATTAACATTACTACTATATGTAATAGTGTTACTGAATGTATATGTTAATGTAGTATCAAACGCAGCAGGATTTACCCACGTGACGGCACCATTTGCTGCAACGCTAAGATACTGTCCAGTTGTTCCTGTGTTACCAGCGCTTGTAGCGATCTTCTGAACGCTGATGTTTGAAGAGAAGGCAATCGGCAGATCAAATGTAAATGATGCAGATGTGTTGACAGATCCAGACGCCATACGCGCCCAGGCGAGAGTTCCTGTCGATATATTTGTAGCATTAGTGTAATACGCTGGAAGCTGACCACTAAAGTAGTTTGTATTGTTAGATGTATTCTGAACAATGATGTTTGGTAGTAAAGTCGTTGTCGTATAGTTAGACAGGTTAGCTACGAGTTGAGCGTTTGATACGACATTTGCGGCTGGTACAGATCCAACAAATAATGTATTGTTAGCTGTGTAAGTTACAACATTAGATGACATACCAGCGAGCGTCTGATAGTTAGCCAGATTCGATGATAGCTGAGCGTTTGATACTACGTTAGCGGCAGGAAGTGTGCCGATATAACTGGCAGCATTTACCGACATCGGAGTGATGTTAGCTTGAAGACCTGATAGTGTCTGGTATAATGCTAGGTTGGCGGTTAACTGGGTATTGGAAACATAGTTTGTATAGACG
>Ga0194047_10001699_pt1 | contig 13164 bp, 9 predicted proteins | sample JunL225m_MetaG_2_FD_160070 | JGI IMG/M metagenome (GOLD analysis project Ga0194047, IMG submission 160070) | Anoxic zone freshwater microbial communities from boreal shield lake in IISD Experimental Lakes Area, Ontario, Canada - Jun2016-L221-5m | ecosystem: Environmental > Aquatic > Freshwater >...
ACCACCGACAGTCGCTATCGATCAGTCGGGGAGCACAGCCGCCGGAATTATGTCCGAAATGAGCCGATCATATGGGTGCCACCAGATGCGGCTGCGGTTAGCGCGCTGGCAGACGAGGTGCTCCGGCGCGACTCGCATCCGATCGACTACCTCGAGATCACGGCGGTGCTTGAGTCGATCGGGATCACTGATCAGATTGCGATCCAGCGCTATGGCTCGCCAGACACCTTCGCCCTGGCCGAGAATGTGCTAGAGCACATCCGAGCTGACCACCTCCCGCCACAGACCGATGAGCCGAAGCACCTGCCCGAGCCGCGGACACCCTTCATGCACGTGCTACAGGATTACGCGAGAGGGCCGATCTCGCTCGTCTCGAATCTGCTGCTGCTGATCATCATCAGCGTATACGCGCAGCTCGGTCAGTGGGGCGAGCATCAGGTGCTGGCCCTGAGTATGGGCATGACGGCCGGCATGCTCTGCAGCAATGGATTTGTGCAGGCGGTCATGCGGCGCGCCTCGCTCTCACTCAGCCTCGGTAGCCCACAAGCGGCAGGCCTGTTTCTGCGTATGAGTCTGATGCTCGCCGGCGGGATCCTCAGCGGAGTGGCCCTGCTGGCACTCCTTGTGATCAGCTGGACAGGCCTGCTGACACTTCAGGAGCTGATGATCTTCGTCCTCGCGTTTCTCGCGCTCTCAGCGATCTGGTTGATGTCCAGCGTGCTCGCGCTGATCCGGGTGCCGGGCTGGCTTGGGCTCGGGCTGGCTGCCGGCCTGCTCGCAGGCTATGCGATCGATCGGCTCGCGGCACCCTTCTCTAGCCTGCACCTGGCGTCTGGCACTGCGGTTGGGTTCGTGACCACCATCGGCGTCATGTACTACCGCACGCACCCCCTCTTCAGTGCTTCGAGCAAAGGCCAGCAGATCTTCCTGCCGTCGATTGCCTACCTGATCCACGAGGCGCTGCCCTACTTTACGTATGGCTCGCTCTACATGCTGTTTATTCTGATCCCACATCTGCTTGGGTGGGTCGGCGCGCTTGGCCTAGGCCAGAGCCGCAGCATAGGGATCGCCGTTCTGGAAGCTGGACTGACCATATCATTACCGCCACTTGTGCTCGTAAGCGGAATCGCTGAGCGGACCATGCAGCGCTTCTGGCTACGGTCGCTGGCTATCCAGCGGACGACGCCCGGCCATGGGCCTGGGCAATTTGGCCAGGCGCTGATCAGCTTCTACTGGCGTCAGCTCCGTTTCTACCTGCTCGCTCTGGCGACGATCAGCGCCGTTGCCTACACGCTCTTCCAGCTTGCGCTGACCAGCAATCTCCTGTCGGGCTGGCTGGTGCTATCGAGCCTCAGCACCCTGGTGCTGGTGTTTCAGATCGGCCTCGCGATCTACTTTTTTCTAGGCTGGGGCTGGTTTAACTGCATGTTCAGCCTGACGCTGGGCCGACCGCAGATGGCAGTCCAGGCGGTGATTGTGGGGATCATGGTGACGGTGCTGGTTGGGGCGCCGCTGAGTGTGGGGGTGAATTTCAGCTACGCCGCCGTCGGCTTTCTCGTGGGAGCGCTGGCCTTTGCTGCCACGTCTACCAGACTCACATACCGGCTGTTACAGTCGTGCGCCTATCATTACTACGCTTCGCATTAGCAACAAGGGGGGGTCCTATGATGCGTGTGAATGGACATCGGACAGAGCATGGCCGGAACGGCGCCATAACGCTTGCGGACGCGAGCACAACGATCCTTGAGAAGATCGCAACGCGTCAGGCGGTTGTGTCGATTGTCGGCCTGGGCTACGTCGGGTTGCCGCTGATGGTGGCTTTTGCCGAGGCTGGGTTTAGAGTCGTCGGGATCGATGTCGATAAGCAGAAAGTGGCGGGCCTGAACGCGGGCCAGAGCCATGTGTCCGATGTGTCAGCGGAGCGCATCGCCGCACTGCTGGCCCCGCCCAATGGGATCCATCGGCAGCAGGTGCCCGCTAGCATCCTGAGTGACGACACCTTGATCGCAGCGAACGGTCATCGTGATGCGCCTGGCGTGGACGGCCACCGGCGTGTCGGCAGCTTATCGGCCACGACTGACTTTAGCATCATCTCCGAAGTTGACGCAGTGATCATCTGCGTCCCGACACCCTTGGGCACCACCAAAGACCCCGACATGTCATACATTGTTGCGGTGACCGACGAGATCGCGCACCACCTGCATCCCGGCATGCTTGTCGTGCTGGAGAGCACAACCTACCCCGGGACCACCGAAGAGCTGATCTTACCACGGCTGGAGCAGGCGCAGCCACAGCGGCACAAGTCGAGCAATGGGCACGCGGACTCGCTCGACAGCCGCTCGCCGATGGTGGTTGGGCGCGACTTCTTCCTCGCGTTCTCTCCCGAGCGCATCGACCCTGGCCGAACCGACTGGACGGTCTGTACCACGCCCAAGGTGATCGGCGGAGTCACGCCGACGTGTCTTAAGGTCTCTCAGGCGCTGTACGAATGCCCGATCGAGCGCGTTGTCCCGGTCTCACACCCTAAGACCGCAGAGATGGTCAAGCTGCTGGAGAACACCTTCCGCGCCGTCAACATTGGCCTGATCAACGAAGTGGCGCTCATGTGCGACCGGCTGGGGGTGGATGTGTGGGAAGTGATTGATGCCGCGAAGACAAAGCCATTCGGCTTCATGCCGTTCTACCCCGGCCCGGGGTTAGGCGGCCACTGCATCCCGATCGACCCGCAGTATCTGGCATGGAAGCTCAAGACCCTGAATTACAACGCCCGGTTCATCCAGCTGGCGGCCGAGATCAACTTCGGCATGCCACACTATGTGCTGAGCAAGATCACTGATGCGCTGAATTCGCAAGCCAAGGCCGTGAATGGCTCGCGTCTGCTTGTCCTGGGGGTCTCATACAAAGCCGACGTAGGTGACCTACGCGAGTCGCCCGCGCTGGATCTGCTGCATCTCCTGGGCGAGAAAGGCGCTGATATTGCCTATCACGATCCCTACGTGCCGCAACTGAACCTGGACGGCCAAACGATGAGATCGGTGACACTGGACGACACAGTCTTACAGCAGTCCGACTGTGTCGTCATCGCGGCTGCGCACACGAGCTACGATTGGGAGTGGGTGGTAGCGCATAGCCACCTGATTATGGACACGCGTAATGCCACTCGTCACGTCGCGGCGACACACGCCCGCATCGTACACCTGTAGTCGGCTTTGACTCCTTGAGAGAAGTATGGAGGTATTCTGTGCGCACATTCGAGCGATCAACGGGATCAAAGCACTACATCATCACCGGCGGCATGGGGTTCATCGGTAGCCATCTTGCCGAGGCGCTCCTCAGTCGTGGCAACCAGGTCACCATCATCGACAACCTGTCTACGGGCCGGTTTCAGAACATCAAGCACCTTGTTGATCGGCCCGGCTTTCAGTTCGTCGTCGACGACATCACCAGCGAGGTGGTGCTTGATCGTCTGTTCAGCGAGTGCGATATCATCTTTCACCTTGCGGCGGCGGTCGGCGTGAAGCTTGTGGTTGAAAACCCGGTCCATACGATCGAGACCAACGTTATGGGCACCGAGGCGGTGCTCAAGACGGCGCGGCGCTACCGGGCCAAGGTGCTGATCGCATCCACATCAGAGGTCTATGGCAAAGGGATCCGCGTCCCCTTCTCCGAGTCCGATGATTGTGTTCTCGGCCCCACCAGCCATAGCCGCTGGGGGTATGCGGCATCTAAGATGACGGATGAGTTCCTGAGCCTCGCCTACCATCGGCAGAAGGATCTCCCAGTCGTCATCTTCCGCCTGTTCAACACAGTTGGCCCGCGCCAGACGGGGCACTATGGCATGGTCATCCCGCGCCTGGTCGAGCAGGCGCTGCGCGGTGAGCCCTTGACGGTCTATGGCGACGGGCTACAGTCGCGCTGCTTCATGCATGTGTACGACGTGATCGAGGCGCTGATTGCCCTGGCCGATTGCCCAGAGGGCGTAGGGCAGGTGTTCAACCTGGGCTCGACGGAGGAGATCACGATTGTAGACCTGGCCCGCAGGGTGCTGCAGGTGGTTGACGAGTACCGCGCCGAGCAGTCGAACACGGTGGGCCGCAACGGGTCGGTACACAAGCCGACCGATGATCGGATCGTCTTCATCCCCTACGCGCAGGCCTACGCCGAAGGGTTTGAGGATATGCGGCGGCGCGTGCCGAACACCGCGAAGATTCAGCAGTATATTGGCTGGCAGCCCCGGCGCACCCTCGACGATATCCTGCGCGATATTGTGGCCAGCCTCACCGTCGAAGAGCGTGTGGCGATCGCGTGATGCAGCGCTCATCTGGCAGATACGTCATCTATTACGGATGGCTCATTGCAGATGCGGCCGGCACCCCTGGCCCGGCAGCGACGGCCATCGCCGCTGCCGGGCCAGGGGTGCTGATCGGGTTCTACTACACCTTCGAGCCAAAGTACCCGAACTTCAGCCGCCAGGTGCGCGATCTGCTGCGCGCGGCGCAGATCTCGTTCTTTGCCTATGTCGATACCGACTATGGGAATCGACCGCTGGCAGCGGTTGAGGCCGAGGCCCGCGACTACCTGGCGAAGGGTGTTGATGGCATCTTCTTCGACCAGGCCTACAACTTCCTCGATGATCGGCAGACGCCCTATTACCAGCAGCTCTACGCGCTTGTTCACAGCAGCCAGAAGTCGGTCATCATCAACACCGGCGTGGCGCAGTCGGGCGAGGCGATCATGGAGGTCACCGACATCCTTATGGTTGAGCACGACTGGCGCCTATTGCCCCAGCTGAGCCCGTGGCATGGTCGCTACCCACCTACGCGCTTCATGGGCAACTCTAGCAATGAGGCCGGCACCGAGCGCTACTTCGACTATCGTATCGGCTATGAGGCGGCGGTGCGCGACACACACGAGGCGTGGGCGAGCGGTATCGGTTGGCACTATAGCACCGATCACTACACGACTCTGCCCGCATGGTTTTCTGACTATGCACGCAGTGTGAGCACACCTATCGACATCCCGCCTATGAGGGGGAGGAAGCGAGCGCTATGAAGATCCTCGTTACGGGTGGTGCAGGGTTCATTGGGTCGCACGTGGTGCGGTGGCTCGTCGCACAGGGCCATCAGGTGTCGGTGCTCGATAATTTCAGCACCGGCCGGCAGGAGTCGCTTGCGCCGGTGCGGGCTGCGATCAATGTTATCAGGGGTGACATTCGCGACTTTGCGACGGTCCTAGCCGCTGCACACGACGCCGAGCTCATTATCCATCTGGCGGCGATGGTCTCAGTCGTCCAGTCGGTTGAGCAGCCGCTGGAAGCCTATGCGAGCAATGCCATCGGCAGCCTGCATGTGCTGGAGGCTGCTCGCCAGGCCGGCGTCCGGCGAGTCGTGCAGGCGTCCTCTTGTGCTGTTTATGGTAACACCGAGCAGCTGCCGGTACACGAGGCAACCTCGCCCGACCCGCTCTCGCCTTATGCGTCCACGAAGCTCGCCGCTGAGCAGGCGGGCCAGCTCTACACCCGACTGTATGGGGTGGCGACCGTCTCATTGCGCTTCTTCAACGTCTACGGGCCGCGCCAGGATCCGGCGTCGCCCTATGCGGCGGTGGTGCCGCGGTTTATCGCTGCGTTACGTAGCGGGCAGCAGCCAACCATCTATGGCGATGGCCAGCAGTCACGCGATTTCGTATTCGTCGGTGATATCGTGCAGGCGCTGTGGGTCGCGGGGACGGCACCCAGGATTGAGGGCAAGATCTTCAACATAGGTCGCGGCGAGGCGTGCTCGATCCTTAACCTCGCGCAGCTGATCGGAGAGCTGCTTGGCGTTCCCGTGACGCCGCACATTGCTGCGGCACGCAGCGGCGAGGTGCAGCACTCGTGCGCCGACGTGACGCTCTTTGCGAAGCAGGCCGGGTTTCATGCGCGTATGAGCGTGCGCGACGGGTTGAGCGCGACGATACACGAGTCGCTGTCACGCTAAGACAAGGGAACAGGGAACAGGGAACAGGGAACAGAAATACCGCATCCTGATGCAGTGCAATTGCCTGAACGGTAACGTACGCTGAGACCTTGTCTAAGAAGAATGCCATGAGCTCAAAAGCCTTGAAGTTCATGCTTATCTCTCTGACGCTGGTGTTCGTGCTTGTCGTGCTCAGCGCCGTCAACGTCAATGGGGCGACCCTTCTGAGCAGATGGCGGGGCGGATCTCCTGTTGATGGCCTCATGACCTTATTGCAGCGCTATGGGTTATCGCCTTCTGTGACTGTCACCCCGACCCCCACAGATCTTGCGCTCCAGGCCGCACACGCAAGCACATACATGCCATTCATTGCGGGGTCTTCAGCCACACAGACCTCAACAGCCACGCAGACGCCAACAGCCACGCAGACGCCAACAGCCACGCAGACGCCGACAGCCACGCAGACGCCAACAGCCACGCAGACGCCGACACCAGGATCGCTCACCTGGTGGCGGCCAACGCCTAATACGCCGATCCACTGGCATTGGCAGCTGTCTGAGGGCTTTGTCTCCCCGCGTGATGTCCTCCCTCACGTGACGGTCTATGACGTGGATGGTGAGCTGACATCGGCCGCGACCGTGGCGCAGCTGCACGCCCTGAGCCCCAGCGTCAAGGTGATCTGCTACTTCGATGCGGGGGTGTACGAGACATACCGATCAGACGCGGGTCGTTTTCCGGCATCCGTGATCGGAAATGCGGACCTTGGATGGTCAGGCTCGTACTGGCTTGACATTCGCCAGACCGACATTCTGCTCCCGATCATGCGCGACCGGATGCAGCACTGGTGTAAAGACAAAGGCTTTGATGCGATCGAGCCTGACGAGACGGAAGTGTGGAGCAACAACCCCGGCTTTCCGATCACAAAAGCGCAAAACAATGCCTACAACATCCAGATCGCGGCGCTCGCACACGATCTAGGGCTCTCTATCGGCCTGAAAGGGAACACGAGCGAAGCGCCCACCTTATGGCCTTACTTCGACTGGACGTTGAACGAGCAGTGTTGGGAATATAGTGAGTGTGATCTGATCGCAACGAGCTTCCCGGCCAACGGCAAAGCGGCCTTCAACATCGAGTACAACGTGGATCCAGACTGCGCAACTGCCAACGCCTGGCATATGAACTCAGCGCGGCGCGACCTGAACCTCGTCGGCCCGACAGATCCCCAGTATCGCGACACTCCCTGTATCCCAGACACACAGGACTCCTGGTAAGGGAAGCGGATCTTTTTAACGCGGCTGTTCCGTTTTGGATCTCGATGGCTCACCGTCACGATATGCCTAACAGTGCCCTCAAACGATCCGTGCAACAATTTAGGATCATCCTGTCAACCCTCGCGTTGGTATTTCTCCCGATTGCCACACTGGCGATAGGGATCGGTGTCGCTAGCCACGGTGTCGATTATGCACAGACGGCTTCCCCGGCCCAGGCCCAGGCATCCATCCAGCCATATGGAGCCGGGGACAGCCTACTGAATGATCCGCTCCCAGCACCAACAAGCGTACCTGTGCTCCAACGAGGCCCGCCGCAACCATGTGGTGCCGTAGACAGCCCGCCAGGCACACAGCCTACGCCTATGCCCCCTCCGGCTACCGCACCTGATCATACCCGCGATCCACGTGACATGAAGATCCTGGTGATCTCCGCCGACGGCAAGGAGACCGATCTCCCTGCGCTGATCGCCGCCCTTGATCGCATCGGTGTGCCATACGACATCTTAGTTGCCACCCAAACCGAGCTCACGTCGAACATGCTCTGGGACGGCGTCTCGCATGGTTGCTACCAGGGCATCATGCTTACTACGGGCAATCTCACCTACTACAACTCCGCCACAAATTCCTGGGCCAGCGCGTTCTCCAACAATGAATGGCAGCTACTCTGGAAATACGAGGCGCTGTTCGGCATCCGGCAGATCACATCGTACACCTACCCTGGCTGGCCAGATAGCTACGGCCTGACCTATGTGACCTACCAGGATACGAACAGTAGCCCGCTGCAGGCGAACCTGACCAGTGCCGGGGAGCAGATCTTCCCGTATCTGAATTTCAGCAATCCGATCCTGATTAAGAATGCCCGAACCTATCTGGCAACCGTTGCAATATCCGAGACCGCCAACGTCACACCGCTTCTGACCGCGCCGGGCCCGAATGGTGCCCTCTATATCATTGCAGCGATCAAGCGCTATAGCGACGGACGTGAGAATCTGGCCCTGACGGCGGAGAACAACCGTAACCTGACGCATACGCTACTGCTGTCCTATGGGATCATTAACTGGCTTACCAGAGGAGTCTTCCTGGGTGAGCGCCACGTTGCAGTCGATGTCCAGCCTGACGACATCTTCATCGGCAACAAGATATGGGATCCCAGTGCGCTGCTCGACACCACCGGCCGCACCTTCCGGATAAGTGCTGACGACATCATCGCGCTGATCGCGTGGCAGAACAGCATCCACACCCGCTTTTCGGTTGCCTCTGGCCTGATGCTCGAAATGCCCTTTGTCGGCGTGGGCGCACTTGGCATGTACACGCCTGACACGCTGACCCCGGCTCTGCTGGCGAACCAGGCGAGTTTCAACTGGATTAGCCACACCTACAGACATACGAACCTGGACAGGGTCACCGCTGCCGACGCCACGACCACGCTGCAGTTAAATGACGACTTCGCACAGAAGAGCGGCTTCAGCTCCTACGTGAAGGATGCGATGGTCCAGCCAGACATCTCCGGGCTATCCAACCGGGATTTTGAGCAGGCGGCGTATAGCTTTGGCATTCGCTATCTCATCTCTGACACATCGCGGCAGGGCTGGAGCAACCCTACGTCGAATACTGGCTTCTACAGCACCTTCCAGCCTGGCCTGCTGATCATCCCGCGGCACGCAACGAACCTGTTCTACAACGTCCGCACACCCGATGAGTGGGTGTCCGAGTACAACTGCTTTTATGGGCCACAGGGCACCTGCGCAAACGGCACGCGGCGCATTTGGGATCACGACCTTACCTATGCTGAGATCCTGAATAAAGAGTCGGATAAGTGGCTACAGTACCTGCTCAGCTGGGATATCGACCCGCTTATGTTCCACCAGTCAAACATTGGGACGTACGACGGCAGCCACTCGCTGCTGGGCGATCTGATTGAGGCGACGCTGGCGAAATATAGTGCGCTGTACACGCTGCCGATCATGAACCTGACACAGCACGAGGTCGGCGTGCGCATGGCCAACCGCATGGCGCATAACGCCTCGGGGGTGGTGGCGACGCTCTATCCGGGGAGCCGCATCGTTCTGACCAGCGTGAATCCTGCGGTCATCCTGGTGACTGGCGTCACCTACGGCGACAGCTATGAGATCTATGGTGGCCAGCCGATCTCTTCCATTCCCACGAGCGCTAACCAAGCACTCAGCGTGCCATTGAAGTGACCAACTAAGGATCGAGCTGTATCACGCCACGGCGAATCGCATAGCGTACCAGATCGGCAACCGTGCGCAGGCCTAGCTTACGCATCATATTCGTGCGATGGCTATCGATGGTGCGCACGCTCACGACCAGCCGCTCAGCGATCTCGTTGCTCGTCAGGCCTTGGGCCGCCAGGGTGAACACCTCGTGCTCACGATCCGTCAGGAGGTCGTAGGGGTCAAACGTCACCCCGGTGTTCGGCTGGGCGTACGAAGTGATGATCTGATCAGAGAGGGCGGCGCTGACAAAGCGGCGTCCGGCCATCGCCTGCTGCACCGAAGCCACCAGCTCGCTGCCCGGGCTCTCTTTGAGCACATAGGCCGTCGCGCCAAGGCGGAGCGCCTCGCGCAGATACGACTCATCGGCGTGCATCGAGAAGATCACAATCCGGGTGTTGGGGGCGATCTGGCGCACCTGGCGGACCACCTCCAGCCCCGAGACCTTAGGCATTACAATATCGCTCACCATGAGATCGGGCTGGACCTGCTGAGCCAGGGCGATCGCCTCATCACCAGCAGACGCCTCGGCCACCACCTGGCATGGCAGCGCGGTCTCAAGCATTGTCCGCACCCCGGTCCGCACCACCTGATGATCGTCAGCCAGGACGATTCGCCACACACTCATAGGCAGCCTGCCTTATCAGCTGGCGACTCGCGCGCCAGCGGCAGATCGGCGAGCAGGCGTGTGCCCATGCCCGGCTCAGAGTCGATAGTCAGATCGCCGCCGAGCAGCACGGCGCGCTCGCGCATGCCGGCCAGGCCGCTAGAGGCGTGCGCCTCCAGCGTCGCATGAACTTCGAATCCCTGCCCCATATCCTCAACCAGGATCACCAGCTGCTCATTCACCACCCAGATATGCAGGTTGGCGCTGGATGTACCCGCGTGGCGGGCAATATTGGTGAGCGCCTCCTGGACGATCCGGTAGGCGGTCAGCTCAAGCTGCGGCGCAAAACGGCGATCAACCCCCTGGATCTGCGCGTCAATCTGCACCCCGGTCTGCTCGGTGTAGCGGGCGATATGCCATTCCAGCGCCGCGCGTAGGCCCAGGTCATCGAGCAGCGTGGGCCGTAGGGCCAGCGAGCGCCGGCGCACCTGGGCGATCAACGCGCCCACCTGGCTGCGGGCCTCGGCTAGCTGAGACTGGAGCATTGTGGGCGGCAGGCGCTCGCTCACAGAGAGCGCCAGGCTCAGGCCGGTGAGCATCTGCCCGATCTCGTCGTGTAGCTCGCGGGCCAGGTGTCGCCGCTCCTCCTCCTGCACTGCCACCAGCCGCTCGCCGAGAATCTGGAGCCGCTCCTGGGCCGCCCGGGCCTCGGCCCGCGCCTCCTGCTCGGCGCACAGCGCCTGCGTCAGGTCATCCTCAGCGTAGCGGTGTTCATACTGGTGCGGTGAATGCCCCCCAACCTCGCGAAAGCTGACCGGAGGCTGTCGGTGACTCGCCTCACGCTGGGTGTGCTGGTGAACCTCTCTGGCCGCAGTGACGAACTGCACGGTCAGACGCCGCTGCGCGATGAGCGCTGTCTCAAGCTCGGCGACCCGCGCACGCAGCTTCGTCAGATCAGTGTCGGGATCGCTGGGTTGGAGTATAGGTGCAAACACGGTGTGCACTCCGGTTGTATCAGCTAGTAGAAGGACAACTCTGCCAAGCCTACGAACAAACCTGTTCGTAGGCTAAGACAACCATAGCAGAGGCGACAAACAGACAGAGAGAACTACGTCCCTCTTGCGTGTTTGCTTCAGCGTGTACTCCGCGACATGCTATACGTTGGAGTGGTGTGTTGGTGTCTCGTTAGCGTGAGGAGGGGCTAGGCGTGAGAAGGTGGTACTCGTGGATCCGGCAGGCAGGGCGAGACAAATACCTAGCAACCTGCCGTAGTGCATATGAACGATTTTTCGTCGAGTCCCCCCCAATGGAAAATCGTCTGTTTATTATACCCCCAACATACAGCTTATGCAATAACAAAACTGACATCTCAGGTCGCTATATCACATATCAAGTGATATCTTCCTTTTTTATAATGCTAAAGAAATCGTTAAGACAGCTCTTTTTTGTAATGACGAGAATTATGGAAAGCTCTTCTTGTGAAACTATGTAGGGTTTTTTGGAAATATGTAGGGATTTACCTGACATACACCTCAAAAGGGCAGATAATCCTATCCGCCCTTGTTCTGGCTAATTTTACACTAATGTCAAATAATAAGCTCATGAAGAAAAATGCACCAAGGACTTCTTACACGTACTCCGCTTGATTATCTGACACCCTGTATGATCCAGGGCGTATCCACACCCAGACCGAGATCAGGGCCGCTTGTCGGATCGGCCCGCCTATGCTACAATTGCCGCCAGTGCGCCCGCGGGCGCAATTTTGACGCGACAGTCAGTATAGAGGACATAGCAACTATGGCCAGCAAAAAGGGCAACCGCATCGTGATCAAGCTGAAGAGCTCCGAGAGCGGCCACACCTACACCACCATGAAGAACCGCCGCAACGACCCGAGCCGGCTTGAGCTGAAGAAGTACGACCCGATCGTGCGTCGGCACGTCTCCTACCGCGAGACGAAGTAGCTCTGATTCTAAAACAATACTGCGGCGTGGCTTAGCCACGCCGCAGTATTGTTTTATCGAACAGCATGGCTCGGCTCCTCGCCCTGCTCACCCTGGCCGCCCTTGAGGCCACCGTGGTCAGCCTGCCAATCTTAGCGCTGACCAGCCTCGGCCTGGCCTGGCCGCTCATGCTCGTCGTGGTCATCCTCGGCGCGGTCGCCGACAACCTCAGCCTGCGCCTGCCGCCCCGCCTTGAGCGCCCAGCCCTGGCCCTCGGCGCGGCGGTGGCCGTCATGGCGGTGCTCTGGCATCAGATCGGCGGCCCGCTGGCCGCCCTGGCGGCCATGGTCCCCGGCGCCAGCGGATTCGGCATGGCCTACGCGCTCGCCATGATCGCCCTCTTCCTCTACTGGCGCGGCACCCGCGTCGCCTCCCGCGATAGCCTCGGCGTGAGCGCCCTCTTCGGCCGGGGCTCTGCGGCTCTGGTGGCCACGCTGCTGCTCGGCCCGCTCCTCGGGCTCGGCGCGCCGCTGGGCAGCGGACCAGTCCTGGCCCACATTGTGGGATTCATCAGCCTCGGCCTGCTCGCCCTGGCCCTCGCTGCGGCCGAGGACGACCCGGCCAGCCGCGCGCAGCGGCTCGGCTGGCGCTGGCTGCTCACCCTCGGCCTGGCCATCGGCGCCGTCGTGCTGGTGGGCACGCTGGCCGTGGCCATCCTCGGCGGCGGCGCGGCGGTCGAGGCGGCCCAGAACCTGCTGCGCATCATCATCCTGCCCCTCGCCCTCCTCGGCGGCCTGATCGTCTACCTGCTCGTGACCTTCGTCAGCGAGCCGCTCTCCCAGCTCCTGCGCGCCGTCTTCGCCCGGATGGGCCTGCTCCAGCACCTGGCCCCGAGCGCCGACCAGATCGCCGACGGTCGCAGCGACCAGGGCATGATCGATACGATCACCCGCCTGGCCAGCGGCGCCACCTTCCTGATGGCGCTCATCCCGCTGGCGACTCTGGTGGCGGCCATCCTGCTGCTGCGCGGGCGGCGACGCCGCGCCAAGGCCGAGGATGAGGAGCGCGAGTCGCTCGGGGTGGCCGCCAGCCTCGCCGCTGACCTGCGTGACCTGCTGGGCCGGCTGCGCAACCCCTTCGCCCGCCATCTGGAG
>Ga0194047_10001700_pt1 | contig 13160 bp, 10 predicted proteins | sample JunL225m_MetaG_2_FD_160070 | JGI IMG/M metagenome (GOLD analysis project Ga0194047, IMG submission 160070) | Anoxic zone freshwater microbial communities from boreal shield lake in IISD Experimental Lakes Area, Ontario, Canada - Jun2016-L221-5m | ecosystem: Environmental > Aquatic > Freshwater...
CAGGAAAAAAAGACCGCTATTTTGTTTTATGCAGATTGGTGTCCGCATTGCCAAAAAGTCGAAGCTTATTTGAAACAGCAAGGTTTTTTTGAAAAATATAACATTGTGCAATTGAATTTTGACAAAAAGGAAAACAAGGAAAAATTGGGAAAAATTTTTGCAGCTCAAGGAAAAGTTGATGGGGCTGGCATCCCAGCTTTGATTGTGGATGAGCAGTTGATTGCTGGCGATCAGTCAATCATCAATCAATTTGAAGCAACTATTGAAAAATCAAAAGGCACAGCTGAACAATACGTGGAAAGTTTTGCAACTGTTTCGGGATTAACGCAAGCACAAGAAAAAGTTTCCAAAAGCGAAATTCCACTTGCGGTGCTTTTGTTTGCAGCCTTGGCTGATGCAGCCAATCCTTGTGCTTTGGCAGTTTTGATTTTGCTTTTGGCAACTGTGATTTCTGCCAAAGGAAAAAACTACGCTTTGCTTTCTGGCTTTATGTTTTCATTGGCAATTTTTCTTTCATATTTATTAATGGGCTTTGGGGCATATAAAGCTATCACAGTTTTTAACATCGCTAAATATCTTTCTTTAGGCGCTGGCATTCTGGCAATTTTGATTGCTTTGGCAAATTTCAAAGATGTTTTTTGGTATGGCAAATTTTTTATTATGGAAGTGCCAATGTCCTGGCGCCCAAAGATGCAAGAAATTATTCGCAGTGCCACCAATCCTTGGAGCGCTTTCGGCGTGGGCTTTGCGGTGAGCTTATTTTTGGTGCCTTGTGCCAGTGGTCCCTATGTTTCCATTCTGGCAAAACTGGCCGAAAAAGTTGATCCAGCCAAAACCGTTTCTCTACTGATGCTCTATAACTTGGTTTTCGTTTCGCCAATGCTTTTAATCACGTTGGCAATGTATTTTTTCAATATCAAAATGAAAAAACTCGAAGCCATCCGCAAAAACAATTTGCAACTTCTGCATGCCATCACCGGCATCATCATGCTTGTCCTCGGCGGTTATTTGATTTACGCAAGGTGATAAGGGGTTTTTGAAAGAAAAAAAATAAAAATGAGCTCAAGGGGCAAAAATAGAAAATATGGAAAAAGAAATCATTTCAAAGTTGCACAAAAATTTTGAGCAGTATGCTCATCAAAAAGACGGGGTTGAATTTTGGTATGCTCGCGAATTGCAGGACTTGCTTGGTTATGGTCGTTGGGAGAATTTTGAGAATCCATTGAATAAAGCAAAAATTGCTTGCACAACGGCAAAGCAGAATGTTTCGGATCATTTTCGTGACGTCACGAAAACGATAATGATGCCCAAGGGAGCCAAAAAAGAGATCCTCGATATTATGCTCACTCGTTATGCTTGCTATTTGATTGCTCAAAATGGTGATCCAAGAAAAGATGAAATTGCTTTCGCAATGACTTATTTTGCCATTCAAACTCGCAAACAAGAAATTGTCGAACAACGACTTGAACAGTGGGAGCGTTTGCATGCCAGGGAAAAATTGACGATTTCTGAAAAAGAACTTTCTGGGATTATTTTTGAACGAGGCGTTGACAATCAAGGTTTTGCTCGAGTTCGCAGTCAAGGCGACAAGGCTCTTTTTGGTGGATACACAACTCAAGATATGAAAACCAAAATAGGTGTCCCTGAAAAAAGACCCTTGGCAGATTTTTTGCCAATCGTAACCATCAAGGCAAAGGATCTTGCTAGTGAAATCACAAATCATAATCTCAAAAAAGATCAAGCAATTAGGGGCGAAAGTTTGATCACAAATGAGCATGTCAAGAATAACAAAAATATGCGAGAGATGCTTGGCAAAAGTGGAATTTATCCTGAAACTTTGTCAGCCGAGGAGGATTTGAAAAAGCTTGAAAGAAGGCTGAAATCAGAAGGCAAAAAATTGCCGAAGGCGGTGAAGAAATTAAAGCAATGAAATTATGACTATTCAAGCAAAAACCAAAAAGACTTCTACCTCATCGGCAGACAGGCCAAGCCTGAGATTTCCGGGGTTTTTTGGCGAGTGGGAAGAGAAGAAATTGGGGGAGGTTACTAAATTTTGGAATGGAAAAGCTCACGAACAAGACATATCAAAGGATGGAAATTATATTGTTGTAAATTCAAAGTTTATTTCACAAAATGGAAAAGTAAAAAAATATTCAAATAGACAAGCCTCACCGCTCAAAAAAGATGATATTGCTATTGTGATGAGTGATATTCCTGGTGGGAAAGCAATTGGAAAATGCTTTTTAGTTGATGCGGATGAAGCGTATACGCTTAATCAAAGAATTGGAGGAGTTAAATCAAAAGTGATTAAAAGTTCTTTTTTGATACGAATATTGAATCGTAATAAATATTTTTTAAAGTTCGATAATGGTGTAAGTCAAACAAATCTAAGAAAGGATGAAGTCCTAAGAAGTCCTGTTGTTTTTCCGTCTCCCCCCGAGCAACAAAAAATTGCTTCGTTTTTGCGTGCGGTGGATGAGTGGGTTGAAAATTTGAAAGTGCAAAAAGAAAGTTTGACCAAATAAAAGGTGTCAGGTACCTTTTTTATCAATAAAAAAACAAACCTGTGATGTAATTCAATCATGGCTAGAATACCTCAGAATTGGTTTTGCTCTCAACAATGAAGCAATTGGGCCGACCGAAAAAAAGGTACCTGACCCCTAGGAAAGAGATAATCTTTGGATCAATTTGCGAATGCTGGTAATTGTAGGGATTTTTGTTATGATAAGGTTGTTGGGATGGAAAAGAAGAAAGAATTGGAGAGTGAAATTTCAGCGGAGAATTATTCTTGAATTTAATTGGTTCCGTTATAAAAAAGGTACCTGACCCCATTAATTTGGTCTAGGATTGGAATACACTGCCCCTTTTGCAAAAAGGCTGAAAAGCACTCAAAAATGCCTTGCTTTGGGGAAAAAATGGGAGTAGGATAGGGATGTGGGTTAATTATCTTTGTTACGTAGCAGGATGCGTAATGAGAATATTTCTAAAAGAAAAAATATGACAAGTCAGGTGGTGTCAAAAAAAAGAATTGCAGATCATGGGGAGGTTTTTACTGCGGAAAGAGAGGTCAATGCGATGCTTGATTTGGTCAAGCATGAAACTGAGCGAATTGAATCTCGTTTTTTGGAACCTGCTTGTGGGACGGGAAATTTTTTGGTTCCCATCTTGGAAAAAAAATTGAATTTGATAAAAAAGAAATATGCTAAGAGTCAATTGGAATTTGAGCGCCATGCGATTATTGCAATTGGCAGTCTTTATGGCGTTGACATTTTGGAGGATAATGTGCAAACTTGCAGGGAGAGGCTCGGTGCTATTTTCCAGGAGATGTATAAAGCGCTTTATAAGAAAAAATGCAAAGAAGCTTGTCTGGAAACCGTGAAATTTGTTCTGCATAAAAACATTATTTGGGGCGACGCTCTTTCGCTTAAAACAGTTGGCAAAAATCAAACAGAGATCATTTTTTCAGAGTGGGCACCTGCGATGGGCAGTTTGATCAAAAGGAGAGACTATGCTTTTTCTGAAATTATTCCAAAAGACAAGCAAAAACAAAATGGTTTTTTTGCTGAAAATAATGTTTCTGACCTTGGCACAACCAGCTTTATTCCAAAAACAATCAAAGAATTTCCTTTAACTCATTTTTTGAAACTTGCAAATGAAAAATCAAACCAACTATAATCCTGATGTGCTTTCGTGTCTTGCCAATTTGAGCAATGATGAGGTTTTCACTCCGCCAGCGCTGGTCAATCAAATTCTGGACTTACTCCCAGCTGAACTTTGGAAAAACAAGGAAGCAAAATTTCTCGATCCAGTGAGTAAGTCAGGTGTTTTTTTGAGAGAAATTGTTCAGCGTTTATTGATCGGGCTTGAAAAAGAAATTCCAGATCATCAAAAGCGACTGAACCACATTTATCAAAATCAAGTTTTTGGCATTGGCATCACAGAATTGACCTCGCTACTTTCTCGTAGGAGTGTGTATTGCTCGAAAACGGCCAATGGAAAATATTCAGTTTGTGACAATTTTCAAAATGAACAAGGTAACATTATTTTTGACCGCACTGAGCATCTTTGGGAAAATGGAAAGTGCAAATTTTGCGGAGCCAGTCAAGCGGAATATGATCGAGGCGAGCAATTGGAAACTCACGCCTATCAATTTATTCACACTAATGAGCCAGCTAAAATATTTAACGATATGAAATTCGATGTAATCATAGGAAATCCGCCGTATCAACTCAATGATGGTGGGGGAAGGGATTCGGGGGCTGTCCCTCTGTATCACAAATTTATCCTTCAGGCAAAAAAGTTAAATCCCCGCTATCTTTCAATGATTATCCCTGCGAGGTGGTATTCTGGTGGCAAGGGCCTGGATGAGTTTCGTGATGAAATGTTAAATGATATAAGAGTTTCGCAGATACACGATTTCCCAGAAACAGCAGACTGCTTTCCTGGCCTTAATATAAGAGGTGGTATTTGTTTCTTTCTTTGGGACAGGGAAAATAAATTAACATCTAAAATAGTTAACTATAAATCAGGAAAGGTTGTGTCTGAGGTAAATAGATCATTGCTCGAAGCAAACGCCAGTGTATTTATTAGGTATAATGAAGCTATAAGTATATTAAAAAAAGTTAGCAAATTCAAAGAATCAACTTATAATAACATTGTTAGCTCTAGAAAACCATTTGGTTTGAATTCCAATTTTTCAGGTTTCACAAAAGAAAAAACTGAAAAAAATAATATAACTCTTTATAAAGTTGGTGGTATTGGTTTTATGAATGAAAATAAAATTCTTACCAAAAAGGAACTTATAAAAAAAATAAAAATACTAGTTTCAAAAGCCAGCCCAGGTGGAGACACTTACCCACATAAAATTATTAGTAGCCCGATAATAGCACTGCAAAATTCTTGTTGTACAGAAACATATCTTATAATAGATGTTGTAAAAAATTTAAAACAGGCAAAAAATCTCACTGCTTATATGAAAACAAGATTTTTTAGATTCATGATGTCCCTTGTTAAAAATACTCAAAATATTTCACGTGGTGTCTTTGCTTTTGTACCAGTCCAAGATTTAAATGAAGAGTGGACTGACGAAAAACTATATAAAAAATACGGAATAAACAAAGAGGAGCAAGTTTTTATCGATTCCTTAATTTTGCCAATGGAATAATCAAATATGAATAAATTTTTTCCAAAACGGCCAGAGGCAAATCCAACAATCTATGCTTATCAAGATACAAACCCACAATACAAAGGTTTGTTGAAAGTGGGCTTCACGACCACCGACGCTCCATCTCGAGTTGCTCAACAATATCCAACCTTGCGCCCTGGAGCTTTGCCATACAAAATAGTTATCGAAGAACCTGCGATGTGTTGCGATGGCTCTTCATTTGATGATCACGAAGTGCATCGCTATTTGCGTAAAAAGGGAATTGCCAATCCAGAGGGTGAATGGTTCAAATGCGACGAAAAAGAAATAACTGCTGCGTTGCTCGCAATCAAGAGTGGCATCAAAAACGAAGACAACCGCACGCTTGATTTTCAAATGCGTCCAGAGCAAGAAGCAGCGGTGCAAAAAACCATCGCCTATTTCAAAAGTTTCAAAAAAGAAAACGAAAAGAAAACCCCGCATTTTCTTTGGAACGCCAAAATGCGTTTTGGAAAAACTTTTGCAACTTATCAACTTGCCAAAAAAATGGGTTGGAAAAAAATTCTGGTTTTGACTTTCAAGCCGGCGGTGCAAAATGCTTGGGATGATGATTTGCAAACCCACCTTGATTTCAAGGGTTGGCAGTTTATTGCCAAAGATGGCTTGACTTTTGAAGATGCCGACAAAAGCAAACCCTTTGTTTGTTTTGGATCGTTTCAGGATTATCTCGGAAAAAACACTTCAACTGGCGGCATCAAAACCAAAAATGAATGGGTGCATGCCACAAATTGGGATTGTGTGGTGTTGGACGAATATCATTATGGCGCTTGGCGAGAAAATGCCAAAGATTTGTTTGAAGCTGAAGAAAAAAAAGAACGAGAATTTGAAGATGGCGAGGGCATTGAATATTTTGATGAAAGTGCGATGCCAATTACGACGAATGCCTATCTCTATTTGTCAGGCACGCCATTCAGGGCCATTGCGTCTGGCGAATTTATTGAGGAACAAATTTTTAACTGGACATATTCGGACGAACAGCGTGCCAAAGAAAACTGGCAAGGCGAGCCAAACCCCTATGCTTCCTTGGCAAGAATGGTGATGCTAACCTATCAACTGCCAGATTCTATTCGGGAGATTGCTATGAAAGGTGAGTTTAATGAATTTGATTTGAATCTTTTTTTTGGCGCGGAAGGTGAAGGGAAAAAAGCCAAATTCAAATATGAAGACGAGGTTCAAAAGTGGCTTGATTTGATTCGGGGTTCTTTTTCGGAAACCACGATTGACAATTTGAAATTGGGCGCCAAGAAACCACCAATGCCTTTTTCGCATGCACCTTTGCTGAATGTTTTGTCACACACTTTTTGGTTTTTGCCGAGCGTGGCATCCTGCTATGCAATGAGAAATTTGCTCGAAAAAAAGCAGAATAAATTTTATCACGACTATGAAGTCGTGGTGGCAGCAGGTTCAAGTGCTGGCATCGGCGTGGCTGCGCTTGCGCCAGTGCAAAAAGCCATGGAAGATCCATTGCACTCAAAAACTATCACTCTTTCTTGCGGAAAACTAACCACTGGGGTTTCGGTGAAACCTTGGACGGGAATTTTTATGCTTCGCAATTTATCGACGCCTGAAACATATTTTCAAGCTGCTTTTCGAGTGCAAACTCCATGGACTGTGAAAAATCCAGACAGCAAATCTCCAAACAAAGAAGAAATCATCAAACAAGAATGTTATGTTTTTGATTTTGCGCCAGACCGAGCGCTGAGGCAAATTGCGGACTATGGATGTCGCCTGAATGTAAATGAAACAAATCCTGAAAAGAAAGTGGAAGAGTTTATTCATTTTTTGCCAGTGCTTGCTTATGACGGCAGTGCAATGAAACAAATTGACGCAGCTGGAATTTTGGATATGGCGATGAGTGGCACGACTGCAACCCTATTGGCTCGCAGATGGGAAAGTGCACTTTTGGTGAATGTTGACAATAGCACTTTACAAAGATTAATGGATAGTAAAGATGCAATGGATGCTTTGATGAATATTGAAGGTTTTCGAAGTTTGAATTCTGATATTGAAACTATTATCAATAAATCTGAGGCTGTGCAAAAAACCAAAAAAGAAACCAACGATCGAGAGCTGACAGCCAAAGAAAAAAAAGAATTGAGTGAAGATGAAAAAGCTTTCAAGGGAATGCGAAAACAAATTCAAGAAAAACTAATCAAGTTCGCAACTCGCGTGCCAGTTTTTATGTATCTCACAGATTTCAGAGAAAAAAGCCTCAAAGATGTGATCACGCAACTTGAACCAGGCTTGTTCAAAAAAGTGACAGGTCTTTCTGTGAAAGATTTTGAATTGCTGGTGAGTCTCAATGTTTTCAATAGCTCACTTATGAATGATGCAGTTTATAAATTTAAACGCTATGAAGATGCTAGTCTTGAATACGCAGGCATCAATAAACACGAGGGTGAAGATATTGGTCTTTATGATACGGTGATTAGTCCAGCAGATTACAATCAGACTTTTGAGAATATGGTTTAAGTCGAATAATTTTTTGCTAAAAATATGAACTTAGGATTTCCAACAAGATTTTTGAAGAAACTTGATATTTATCAACAAATCAGAAGCGGTCAGGGCCTTTCCAAACACAAAGATCTCTGGAAATATGAAGCTGCGTTTTTAATGGTCGCATATGGAAAAGGTCACCAGTTTTTGAATGCTTGCCCAAATAAAAAAATGATTATTGATTGGATTAAAGATGTTTACCCTAAATATTCTGAGACTGTTGATGATCAAATAATTGGAAATTTAATGTGGAGAGGCTATTTGGTAAGAAATAATGAAAACTCTTATAATATAACTGAAAAAGGATTATTGGTTGGTGAGGTTCTTTCAGAAATAGAAAACAAAAAATGGTTATTGAAAATGTGGAATAAATACAGATATAATTTCGTCATTGATATGTTTTGGTTGCTTATATTTCTAAGTCTGATGAATATATTTTTTGGTGAGAGTTTGAGTAAATTCTCAGAAGATGTGAGGAGAATAAATATTAAATTTTGTTGTTTTGATTTTGGACACAATATTTTGATTGCATTTCTGGTTTTTATTTTATGGCCATTTTTGAATTTACTTTATAGAAAAGTTTATTTGTTCATAGAAAGCTGGGAATAGTTAAAACGATTGAGGAGAGTTTTTGACTTTATGATTTGACGGAGGAGGAAATAAAAAGTATTAAAAATGAATAATAATATAGATAATTTAATGAAGGATGAGTTATTGGAAAAGATATCTCATGGAGAAGTCTCAAACACTACTTATAGTGTCTTGCCTTACGAAATTCCCAGAATCTTCATTAATATCCCTGATCATGTTATTGATATAGTTGCAATATATCTACCTGTAGTTTTCAGGATTGCAGAAGGGAAAAAAAATAAGGAGATCAATGTATCTGAAATTATAAATAATGCCAAATATTTATTCAGTGCTGGTGCAAAACATAATGATAAGTTATGGATGCATCATTGTGCTGCATCTATTAGGGAATTGATAATATTTGTTTATTCGTCAGATTTTCATAAGGCATTGAGTTGTATACCAAAAAATATCGATAAGAGAGTTGAAAAAGAATTCTTATTTATTGAAAACGCAAGAAGTTATTTGTCTTGCATTGTGCATTTTGTTCCAAATAAAAGAACCTCGATATTACATAAGATGTACCCAAACAAGAAATTTAATCAGATGACCAAGAATCAACTAATTTTAATAGAAGATGATATTTTTGAGAAAGTCTGCATAGATTTGATATATGTGTTGTATTATATTTTCGATGAATATTGTATCTCTAAAGATTAAGCTATGAATCAAATTGAATTACACAAAAGAATAATTGAAATAATTCAAATCGGACCTTCTTCTGCTGATTTTGATGAAATCAAAAAAATAATTTCCACCAATGACGATGCGAGAAACTATTTTTTCAATAAAGCTGACAAAAGTTGGCTTGTTTGGCTACGGAAAAATAAATTTCTTGATGTTTTAAAAGAGAATGTTGATGAAAAAAATCAATTTTCCTACACTTTGCCAGAATTGCAATATCTTGTGAATATTTCAGAACAAGATCCAGCCGGAGTTGTCAATTTTATGCTTGAGGTTCCAATTTCAAAGGAAAATTTCAATCCGGAAGTTATTAGTCGCTTTTTATATATCTGCAGTTCTTTGCCAAAAGAACAGCTTACCAGAATGGTTTTGAAAATCAAGAAGTATGGCTGGATTCAATTGATGGAAAAATTCAACAGTTTTGGTTTTGAATATCAGCAGATGCTTGAAAAACTTGCCAAAGCAGAGGACTGGAAAAAGTTCCTGATTTTAGCAGAGGCGGTGTTGGCGGTTCGCCCCAAAGAATCTGCGATTGAAAAAGAAACTTTTGGCACGGAAAATCCCTTCTATTTCAGGAGTCTTAGTGAAATTGAAATTTTCAAATATTTGACTGAGATTGACGATGAAAATTTGAAAGATGCTTTGGAGCTTGTTTTGGAAACGATGAAAAAAATTGTTCCCAATCAAAAAAGAAAAAGCAAAAGCGAGGTTTTTGAAGTGGAGGATAGTTTCGGACTTTTTGATGTTGATTTTTTCACGCTCGAACTTGATGACGACGGACATTCTTCATATCGGGATGATGTGAAGAATTTGGCTGCCGTGATGAAAAAACTCATTAAAAGATTACTTGCAAAAAATTCTGCCAAACCTGAAGCAATGAAAAAGATGTATTCGGATTATGTTGAAACTTTGCCAGCCAGTCGTTCGATGTGGCGTTTCAGTTTGTTTGTTCTTAGCCTTTATCCGCAGAACTTCAAAGCCGAGTTGAAGAAAGCCTTTTTCAGATTTTTTGAAGAAAATAAGGACAACTATGATTTGATTTTTGGCGCTGAATATGAACAAGCTTTGAAAAAAGGTTTTTCTGTGCTTTCAGATGATGACAAGAGACAATTTATTGAAAAGGTTATTGTGTATTTCAGCAAGAAAAGGGAGGATGAAAAAGATGAATTTTGGCACAAAGTTAAAGGGCGAGAAATTCTTGCCTGTGTTTATGTTGAACTTAATGAAAATGAAAAAAACAAAGCTGAGGAAAAACTGGGAGGAGAAATTTCGGCAGAATTCCGACCAGAACCAAGCATTGTTTCAAATGGGATGGCAGGATTTATTTCAGCAAAAGCTCCAATAACCCTGGAAGATTTGCAAAAATTGGAAATTTCGGAAATAGTCTCAAATCTTTGTGAAAAATGGTCGCCGAAAAATATCCGAGAGATGGATACTGAGAAAAAGCTCATGAGTCCAACAAATGCTGAAGGAATGGGAAATTTGATCAAACAGGATATTGCGCAAAGATTCAAGGCTTATGTTGATTCTGCCGAGCTGTTTTTCAAACGAGATATTTTGGATCAGCATTACACGCATTCATTCTTGCAAGGAGTTTATGATGTTTTGCGAGAAAATAAGTTTGAAAAAGAAAAAGTAGATTTTGACAAATTGCTGACTTTGATTGAGGAAATTACAAAATCTGATGCGGAAAATAGTTTTCCTGAGGAAAAAAACAGACGCAAGGAATTTGACACTTGGCTTGTTGGCTGGAAGTCAGTTTTCTATTCAATGGCAGATATTGTCAAAGAATTGCTAGGAGAGGGAAAAGCTCAAGCAGTTATTGATTTTTCAGCACATCGCGAACGGTTGCTGTTTGTTATTAAAAAGTTGCTTTCACATCGAAGTCCTAATCTTGAAAAAAACACAGAAAAAGATGGGGGCGAACCTTTCTTTGTGGCTATAAATTCAGTTCGCGGAAGAGCTTTTCAATCATTGGTGCTTTTTGTCTATCGTGACGGAGAAAATCTTTCAGAAAAAGGAATTTCAAAGGAAGTCAAAGATGTTTTTGAAGATACTTTGGAAGAAGAAAAGACTTTTGCGATTCTGTTTTTGTATGGACATTATTTGCCTTCATTTTATTATCGAGACAAAAAATGGATTGCTTCTTTGATGCCAAAAATATTTTCGAAAGAGGCAGAAAAATTTGATTTGTATCTTGCAGCTTGGGAGGGCAATCTTTCCGCCAATATTTATGGAGATATGTTCACTCAATTTAAGGACTTGTATGAAAGGGCTATTTTGTTAGATCCTAAAAATTATACCGAGAGAAAATATTTCAAAAACCTTGATGAGGGTTTGGCAACCCATTTGGCGCTGGCGTATGTTCATTTCCCGGATTTTAAAATAGGCTCGGATTTGTTTGAGCTGTTTTGGAAAAATCAAAACACGACAAGGCAAAAAGAATTTATCTCTTTTGTCGGTAGGCATATTGTTTCAAACAATAATGCCACCACAATCATCAAAGAAAGCAAAGTTGATGTGCAAAAAATTAAAGACCTTTGGGATTGGGTATTGGACAATGACAACATTAAAGATAAAAAAATATTTTCCGGCTTCGACTTTTGGATTGATAATAAGCATGCTATTTTCGATGATTTCGAATGGTTTGCTGATCATATCGCCAGAACCTTGGAAAAGAGCAAAGGTGAAACAGATTGGGATTACGGACTGATTAAGTTGATTCCGATTTTAGCCGAGCAAGCTCCGCAGGAAACCCTAAGGATACTGAAAGCTTATTTATTGGAACATTGCCTTAGCAATGCTGATTCTTTCAGAAATATGATTTATGTGAATGACCTTTTCACGGCTTTTGAAATTTTGCATAAAAAGGAGGAAACTAAATTGGCGGTTTCGGAGTTGATAAATGAACTAATTGAAAAAGGCGGAAGTCGCTTTTGGAAACTTGAAGAAGTCTTAGAATAAGAAAATGCTATGTAACAGAATTAAAATAACCCCAGTTAAATAGTCCGGATTACCGAAATTTAACGAGGTAAAAAACAAATATGAAAAAGGATGAAAAATTGGTTCGTAAGGTGACTCGCGTTGGCAAGCGAAGCCTTTCAATTGTCATCCCTGCCGAAATCGTCGCCGAACTCGGCATCCGTGAACGTCAGAAAATGGTTTTCAAAGTTGAAAGAAAAAAGATCATAATTTCTGATTGGAAATAGCCCCCATTTTTTTCCCCAACTCCCATCCCTCTATTTTTTTTACTCTCCCATCCTCCAGCCCTCCTCAAATCCTCATCTTTCCTACCAATTCCCGTTACAATATTTCAGCATATTGTAATATCCCGCCCACCTCATTTCTATCACACGCTAAAGCCATTATTTTCTCTACCTATTCCCGTTACAATATTTCAGTATATTGTAATATCCCACCAACCAAATTTTCTCAACCCTGCCAAGTCCCCGTTTGCCATGCCATTCTCCGTTTCAATATTTCAGTATATTGTAATGTGATATATAATAAAGATAGACGTATAAATGCGGGGGATTAAAAGAAAAAAAATTTAAAATAATTCATATGGCAAAAATAAAACCCCATCAGATCAATTCGAAACAAAAATATGTTGCAATTGATAATTTGTTTGAAGTGATTTCCGCTCTCAAAACCAAGCAGGAGATTGTGAACTTTTTTCTGGGACTATTTAGTCCAAGTGAATCCTTGATGTTGGCGCGCAGAATTCAGATCGCAAAGTTATTATTGGATGGGCTAAATTATGAAGATATCCGAAAAGCCTTAGGCGTTGGCAATAGCACAATTCAGAAAACTGATCTGTGGCTGCACGGTGGCGATGAAAAAAATGCATCCTGGCTTTCAACGACGATTCTGAGTGCTGAAAAGAAAAGACTTGAAAATGGAAAAAGCAGTTATGACCCAGCAAGCTTACTTAATAAGTATCCTTATCATCGCTTCATTAACAAAATTTTTAATGAGTAGTAAGGAAGTCCACTAGAAACCCTTGGATAATTCTCCCTAAGTGTATTCCAATCCTAAGATAATACCGAAACCATAATTGGGGTTTTTGTTTACTTGGTTAAATTTTTACTAATTTTTGTTAATAGTTCCTGTCTAGCATCAACCAATTTCTTACCAAATTCATTGT
>Ga0194047_10001701_pt1 | contig 13159 bp, 8 predicted proteins | sample JunL225m_MetaG_2_FD_160070 | JGI IMG/M metagenome (GOLD analysis project Ga0194047, IMG submission 160070) | Anoxic zone freshwater microbial communities from boreal shield lake in IISD Experimental Lakes Area, Ontario, Canada - Jun2016-L221-5m | ecosystem: Environmental > Aquatic > Freshwater >...
CTGCGTCTATCGGTCGATGGGCAAATTGTAAGAATACAAGCAGAGCAGGGATGAGTGGTGTTGTAAGCCGTTGGCTTGGAGGTGTTGAACAACTTGACTTCATTGCTGAGCGACTTTTGAGAGTGCAAATTGAAAACAGACCAGCTATTGACGTTATCAAACTTTATGACGACAAAAATACATTATTCTATTGCGATCCTCCATATATTCACGAAACTCGTGGTGATACTAAAGCTTACGGATTTGAAATGACAGATTTCGACCACAAAGAGTTAGCTGAAACTCTAAACTCAATTCAAGGACTTGTAGCTATATCAAACTACGATTGTGAACTAATGGAAGAACTTTATCCGTCAAGTAGGTGGACTAAAGTTTACAGTCCTGAAAAAACAATTCATTCCACAAAAGATGTAAGGACTGAAGTGCTTTGGGTCAATTATAATTTAAAAAATTTGAAATCTAAAAACAGTTTATCACTTTTCACGAATGAGTAATATTACACCAACAGATATTTTAGAAAACTTATATCAGAAAGCACTAAGCAATTTGTCAATAAGTACGGTTAAGTCGCCTGCAATAAAAGAAAAAGTTGAATATATTTGTAGGTGCAATGCAAACAAGGCGCCAATAAGATTTTTAATGTCTTGTTTGCTTGCAAAAATTCATAACCCTAAACTAGATATTCGAAAACCATACACTGAAATTCAAGGTGATGATACATATTCTGGGCGATTTTATGATGAAAGATTTGTTGAGTTGTTAGTTCACAAATATAAACTACCTTGCAACCCGACAACTGCATACTTAACCCCAGCATTTAGAAACCTTGACCGACTTTTAACAACAGACCTTGCAATGGTCGGTAGACCAAGAGAAGTTTATGCTTTCGCGCTTGAAATATTGGATGCTATTCATTCTAATGATGAAAGACCGGAAAATATTTTGCAAGAAGTTATTCGCTTACTGCTTATCATCAAATCAGAAGACGAACAAAGAATGCAACAATTAATAGCAGACCTTAAGCAAGCTGATGACATTTTACCACTTGCATCAGAAGAAATTGTAACTCTACTAACACAGCATTTGAATTGTAAAGGTTCAAGCCGTCTTCCTGTTTTAATAGTAGCTTCTGCATATCAAACAGTAAAATACCAAATAGGAGAAGTAAATAAATTACTTGAAGCTCATAACGCTGCAGACAAACAAACAGGTTCAATTGGTGATGTAGAAATTACATTGACGAATGACGACCGAATTGTAACATGTTATGAGATGAAAGATAAACGAGTTACAAAAACCGACATCGACGTAGCACTTCAAAAATTATCGAAAACAAAAAACAAAATTGACAACTACATTTTCATTACAACTGACATAATTGAAATTGAAGTTACTGACTATGCTAAAAGACTTTATGAAATAACAGGAGTTGAATTTGCAGTTTTGGACTGCATTGGCTTCATTCGACACTACTTGCATTTCTTCCATAGACAACGAAACAATTTTCTGAATATCTACCAAACAATGGTTTTATTGGAGCCGACAAGTTCCGTATCTCAACCATTAAAGGAAGCATTTTTAGCGTTGAGACGAGCAGCAGAAGCGGACAGAAGATAGCTTTTTCCCCACGTTCGTCGTAGCCTACAAAAACTGTAGCGCATTCGTTTGGCGAAGCGTCCTCGCTTCGTCAGTGCTAAAAGCAAAGCTCCTGCTTTGCAATCAAAAAAAAGCGGGAGCTTTAAAATAAAAACGACGTAGGCGGAGCCATACGCCGAACGACCCGCTCTGGTAAAAATTACGGTCAACTGGGGATTCAGGCGGAAATAAATAAAATTAAACGATTGAAAGAAACGATTAATCAATTATAAATTAGTAAACACAAAAACAATCAAAAACAAAATGGCAAAGAAATTTTTAGTAGGATTTTTCGCACTATTATTATCATTTAGTGTGAGTGTGCAATCAATTAACAATTCATATAATTCATCAGCCTTTTCTACTATTAAGGAGATCCGCTTCAAAAATTCTCAAAAGATATTAGGGGATACAATTACGATACAGTACGGCGACAGTGCAAAATTAAATGCAGGAACAAGCGATAAAAGTTATAAATGGAATACAGGACAGGATTCACCTATAATATATGCAAAAACAGAGGGAATGTATTCGGTCAAATTGATAGACAATGACGGCTTTTTGAGCAATGAATCGGTTTATGTGAAAGTCCTTGGGGTTCCGGTAGTGGTGATACCCGAAAAAGACTGGTATATTGCCACTGGCGGGAGATATGCAGATGAAGGTTTTGGGGTGGCAACTGATAAAAAAGGTGATATTTATGTAACAGGTAGGTTTACTTCTTCGATTGTTTTTGGAACTAACACAATCACTAGTTCATACTATGATGATAATAGGCAAACTATGTTTTTGGCAAAGCTAGACAATAAAGGTGATTTGGTGTGGTACAAAACCGGCTCAGATATATATTCCTCAGATGCGGGAGGTTACGGCGTAATGGTGGATAGAGATGATAATGTAGTAGTATATGGTTCTTTTTCTAATGACTTCACATTCGCCGATACAACTATTCTCGCAAAGCTCAATAATTCCGAAAAACTATTTGTAGCCAAGTTAAAACCTACAGGCGAAAGAATCTGGGTGAAGGGATTGGGAAATATTGAAAGGCCTGATCAAGGGATATATACAAAAACGCTTTTTGGCACAGTTGACAATAAAAACAAGATAATAATTGCAGGATTAACGACAAACTATGGAACAACATTTGATCGTTTTGTCTTCAAGAATTGCTACCCGGCGAGAAATGCACTGTTCGTCTTAAAACTTGATGGTGACAGTAGACTTGAATGGGCAAAAGGTGCCTCAAACAGTGGGCAAAACCAACCGACAGGAATTGCTTGTGACAATGTAGATAACATCTATATTAGTGGCTATAGTTATGATAATAGCTCATTCTTCTTTACTGACACAGTATCTCAAATAACTATAAATAAATATGCATTATTAAAATTGACTCCAACAGGTAGTCTTGATTGGAGCATTTCTGGAAATGGAGGGATGTCTGTTGCATCTGATACTACTGGGAATGTTTATGCTGTTGGTAATTGGAGTTCATCTACTAAAAATATAAATCTTAACAAAAACAATCCCAACTCAATTTTGAAAATAAACAATACTGGCAAAATCGAGTGGCAAAAAAGTTATTCCGATAATCCATTATTATTAAAAACGGACAGAACCGGAAACTTATATTATATGGCACAAAGAGATAGTTATAGCAGTAGTCCATACATTATGGATAAAGACACTGTACAAGCAGGAAACAGATTTTTATGCAAAATAGATAGCGCATCAAATCTAATTTATGCGAAAACCACTGGAGAAAATGGCTATTATAACGATATGGATATTGATAAAAATGAAAATGTACTTTTAACAGGTGGTTACTTTACAGCTATTTTTAGTGACTCAATTCACAAATACATCGCTCGCGTGGATACAGTAAAACATATAACTTATTATAATTATAACCTAATAGGCACGACAGTTGATAGCAAAGATGGCTATCTAAATTTGTTCATTGCCAAATATTGCAATGAAATAAAGAAAGAGTCTAATGCTATTAACTCAATTTCCCCTGTAGAAATATTACCGTTAAGAATTTTCCCAAATCCAGCTATAAATCAACTAAACATTAGTTTATCTTCATCGAAAGATGAGAAAACAGAAACACTGGATATTTTCAACATGCTAGGCAAAAAAATGAAGTCAATAGATTTACGAAATCAACCTTCGACAATATTACATATTGATTGCAGTGATATACCTGCCGGAACTTATTTTGCAATCATACGAACAAGTAAAAATCTATTTACAGGAAAAGTTATGATTAAAAGAGAGTAAATAATTATTGTTTGGCACTCTCACGTTCGTCGTAGCCTGCAAAAACCGTAGCGCCTCTTCGTACATTCACCAAATGCATGTGATTACTCATCACCACCCAGGCATAAACAACCAACCCTTTGTTGCAATGCAATAATTCAAACTATCAACCAGAATATCTTTGTAAATGCGCCAAGTGAAAACATCAATCCAATTGACCGTGGCAAATGTTACAAAATAGAGTGCTTCTGGATTTCTGAATTTGTACTTTCTACTCATGAGATGCGTTTCTTTTGCTTCGCAAATATACAGTTACAAATCGTAGATGCCGTAATATGGTACAGTATAAACAAAAGTCACGAGTTATAAACCACGCCAAAGAATGTTCTGCTAACTGCATTCCGGCAACAAATATATTCTTTTTCCATTACAATAAAAACGGCTGAACTCAAAAGAATTCAACCGTTTAGGTTGTGTGTATATTGTATTGAAAAAGCGCTGATGCATTACCACAATACTTTTTGTCTGATAAGTCGACTATTTGCCTTTATTTGAATAATATAAACATCCTTTTGTGGCAGTGGAATTTTGATAAAAGAGTTCTGAGGGTGGGCTGACATAATCTGTTTACCTACCGCATTTACCAGCGTTAATTCGCATCCCGCAGGAAGATTATATACGTCAATACCACTCTCGGTTGTGCGCCATCTTAAGGATTGATCTGATGTGGAATTGATACTGGTTTCCATATTATGGATTTGCACCTGATTCGAAACCGGAGAATTCACACCAATAGGCATCACACTATAATAATATGCAGTTCCACTTTGCAATCCACTCACGGTGTAGGTCAGTCCTGAATTGACAGTTACTGGATAACCAGTCAAAGAAACAGACACCTCAGCGGGTTGATAGGTGTTCACTTTTACATAATCCACATAAACGCGTTTGCCAGCTTCGGCTGATAACGAAACAGAATTGGAGGATGCTCCTTTCGGCATAGTGACGGTAAAACTCTCGTTGTTTACGTCAGTAGCCCATGTCGCTAACGGTTGATTATTCAATGTAGCAGTCAGTACAGCACCATTGTCACTCGAGTATTGCTTGGCTTTCACCGTTAGTTTGGCTCCAATAGCAGAGAGATCGAGTGGTGGCAGTGTGATAGCTCCGGCTAAAGTCTGCGACCCTAAACGAATATTGCTGTAGAGCGAATTATCTGTATACCCAGTCTTCGTCCAGCTATTGCCCAACAGTCCGACAAACTCTTCTTCGACGAGTGTGGCAGGGGTAAATGCTCCAGTGCTTTGCAACGAATAAACATCGAGCATGTAACCAGTTGCTCCTGTTGATACGGTCCAATTTGCTGTAAAGCTGTTTTGAGTGACATTCGTTGCGGGTAATGCCACAAAACTTGATGCAATATTTGCCTTCAGAATAACCGTTATAGGGTCGATACCTCCACCGGAGATGACGACGTTTGCCGTTTGAGTTCCCACTTTTGTGGAGTTGAACGTAACTCCTACATTTACACCAGCTTCAGCCTCTGTTTTACTCAATGTAGTTTTATCAATGGAGAAACAAGAAGCATCTACGCCACTTAAGGCAATGTTAAGGTTTCCTGTCAGATTCATCGCTTTGAGGCTAATCGAAGAAGTAGACGTTTGCATCAGATAGGCTTTACCAAAATCCACCACATCATCTGTGGAAGGAGTGCTCAGGTATGGAAAATCTGTGCGTCCATCGAGTCGGTAGGGAATCATTGTTTTATCTCCCCATATATAATCTGCCAACTCGGGGTGATCAATAAAAGGATTGCGATTGGTCTGGATACCATAAACCACCTCAGTGCGTGTAAGTTCTTTTGTGCTAACAGGATCGTTTTTATGCCATTCGAGTAGTAATTTAATCGCCCACGGCTTAAATGTTGGATAGGTATTCTTTTCCATCATGTTCTCGGGCTTGGTGATGTCCCATCGATTGACGTAGTGTTCGTAAGCAGCTGCCATGTAAAGGTAAGATCGGGCAAAGTCACCTTTGTATTGGTCGGCAGGCTCAAATACCGCACCGACATAACCATCATAAACGGCTTGACCCACTTTGGTCACTCCATTGCTTAGCGTAGCATTCCCCGTTACGACGCCGAGTGGATTATCGTTTTTTGAAGCATTTGTTGGTCCGTCTGCAGGATAGAGGTGATGCAAATCGCGTGCAGCTACATCGGCATGATTGATGTCGCAACCCCACCAGCTCTTCGGCATAGAGTGTTCTATTTGGATGGTTTGCCCAAACGAAACGAATGTAGGATTTGGATTTGGGAAATAACGTACATTCGCCGAATACATGTCAATCACCGCATGAGACGTAGGGTCTTGATCGGTGTAGTTGAATCCTTCCCAAGTCTTCCCTTTCCCTGAGCCATAGCCAAGGTAGTGAGTCGTATCTTTGCAAATGATTCGATTCAACTCTGTTTTGAGAGCAGCCGCCTTCTTTCCTTCCAATGTATTGTAATATCCCGCAGGAATTTCGGCAATAAGGGAAATGGCAAAGAGGCAAAAAATTAAATTGAGAGCGATATTTTTTTTCATCAAATGGTGTATTTAATTGTTCGGAGCATTATGCTCAGACACAATCAATAGCTAATCTTCATCGTGCATAACTTATTGGGTTGTTCTGTTTTCACTATATAAATACCTCTTTGGGGAAGTTTGATTTTTTGTTCTGTCGCACTTGATTGTATGATTTGCAATTGTTTACCCATTATATCAAACACTTGAAGGGTACACTTTGTTGGTAAATTCCTGATTATAATGCCGTCAGTTGTTTTTACCCAAGTAGAATGAGCAGATTCATACAATTCAATTCCGTCGCCCAAACCAGTGCGCACTTGTATTTGATTCGACACAACGGCGCTATTTCCTTCTGGTTTTACCGTATAGTTATACATCGAATCCGACTGTAGACCAGTCACCGTGTAGCTTAATACATTCCCAACTGATACAGGGAATCCGCTTATAGAAACAGGCTTTTGCACCAGACCTTGTGTTTCGACTTTCACAAAGTCAACATATACACGACTCGAAGTAGCGGCTGATAGACCGATTTTTGAAGTCGCTGTTGCGTTAGGTATATTCACTGTAAAATCCTGATTTGTTACAGCCGTTGCCCACACAGCAAGAGGTTGTCCATCGAGCGTTGCCGTAAGTTGTGCACCAGCATCGCTGTTGTATTGCTTTGCTCGTACTGTCAATACGCTTCCTGCAGCTGATAAATCGAGTGCCGGCGTATTTATTTTTCCTAAACTGCTGCCTGACGCCAATCGCATAAACCCGGATGTAAGGTTGTCGGTATATCCTTCAGCAGTCCAACCTGTCGGAAGACCTGTGGCAAATTCCTCAGCGAGCAGAGTCTTCGCTTGTGTGTTGCCACTGAGTTGCAACGCATAAACATTTAATGTATACCCAGTTGCGTTAGCCGATTGCGACCAATTGGCGGTAAAGCCCGAGTTAGAAATACTGCTTGCTGCCAGTGCCATAAATTCGTCGGAAGAAATCGCTTTCAGATTGACACTCGTAGTCGTGATACCTCCTCCAGCAATCGTTAAAGTAGCTGTTTGTGCACCAACCGTTTTAGCATTGTAATTCAACACCAGATTATAGCCTGCTTCGGCATCTGCTTTTGAGATGGAATCTATTGTTACAGAAAAATTCGCAGCATCCGTACCGCTTATTGATACACCTAATTTGCCAGTGAGATTTTGTGCTTTTACACTCACTGTTGAAGTTGCTTGTTGTTGAAAAACAACTTTGCCAAAATCAACCGTTGAGCCGCTACCCGGTGAACTCAGATTCGGGAAGTTGACATTTCCATCAGGAGTAAAGGGTACTGAGGTCAGTTTTCCCCACACATATTCTGCCATCAACGGATAGTCGATATATGGATTACGATTTCCCTGAATCTTGTAAATCTCATTGTTTCGGGTAATCTCTTTTTGACTAACAGGATCTTGTTGTGTCCATTTCAGAAACAAATCTACTGTCCACTGTTCAAAAACCGGATACGTGTTATTATCCAATTGATTGACAGAGTTTCCTGTCCATTTTGCAGAATAGTCTTCGTAAGCCGTCACCATATACATATACGCTCGTGCAAAATCGCCCTTATACTCATCAGCAGGCTCCCACGCATCGATTGTACCTCCAGGACGACTACTCGATTTACCGACTTTGATTACTCCGTTCGAATAAGTCGTTGTGCCATCGACCACAGCCATTGGCCAACTGCCTTTCGATGAATTAGCTGAACTATTTGATGGATTCAAGTGATGAATATCGTTATATGCCTGCACTTTTGTGCCTCCCCACCAACTGTTTGCTAATCCGTGTTCGATGTTCATACCACTAGCAGCCGATGTGCCATTGAACGCCACATGATTGTTGGTGTACATATCCCACACTGTGCCATCTTCAGGTCGAACGTCAGTTTTAGCAAATGCCGCCCATGTACTTCCTGCGCCACTCCCATAACTCGGCACATTGGCAGTTTTAATAATCAAATGAAGAGCAGTTTTCAATTCTGCTTGTTTTTTACCAATTGCAGAGTCATAATACCCAGCTGGAATTTGTGCAAAAAACGAAAAAGAAAGAAAGAATAAACAGAAATATAAGAAATACGACCTCTTCACCATAATGTTAATTTTATATATCTAATATTAATTACTATTTCTATTCTGCCCTCTAATACGATAGGAGCCTTCTGTCTGAAGAAGTTTTACTAATGTATAAATATCTGTTTTACAGATATTTAATATAAATTTCGAGCGCCAAAATACGGAAATAGAAAACAATACAAATATAGAGACTTGTGCAGAAGATGGTTCAATTTTATTCATAAAAATTCAAAACACAAACGGCTGAACTTCGTATTGAAATTCAGCCGTTTGAATAAGGTCATTGTTTAAACTACGATCACATTTCTACACGCTTACACCTGTGAATTTATTCAACAAATAGCCAATTAGAAAACTGATTCCGGCTACAATGGTGCTGATTAGTGCCATTTCAATAAAGCGGTGCTTGAAACTTTCGTCTTTGACTACCGAATAATAGTAATTGAAGACCGCAATAATAACCAACGCAGTCGAAATTGTGATACCTAACGAAAGAAAAATATTCGACAGCAATAAGAATGGCAATATCAATAGAATAACAGTTATCAAATACGCTATTCCTGTATAAATCGATGCTTTGATAGCGCTCTTATCGCCACCTTCCGACTTGGTGGAGAAGTATTCCGACGAAGCCATCGACAGTGCTGCTGCAATGCCCGTAATACTTCCAGTTAACGCAATCAGGTGCGGATTGTTGAGTGCCAGCGTAAAGCCCGCTAATGCTCCGGTGAGTTCCACCAACGCATCGTTTAACCCTAAAACCACCGAACCCATGTAGGTGAGCCGCTCTTCGTCGATCATGCCGATGAGTTCTTTCTCGTGGTCGCCCTCTTCGTTGGCAATTTGCATCAATTCGGGATAATCACCAAAGCTGCCGTAGCTGCCTTGTGCATGCACTTCGCCGCGCTCCATCAGTTTGATGCCGAAAGTGACACCAAAGATTCTCGAAATCTGCGTAAAACGCCACACCTTTTTCATATCCGCTTTGGGCGACTGGTTGGTGAATTTCTTCAGAATCGAGTAGTGTTTCAGCTCTTCATCTGCAATGTAGTTGAGAATCCTTTTGTTCTCAGGGTTTTTCTCAAGCTTCGCAATGTTGCGATACACCAAGCTTTCGGTGATTTCATTCACCTGAAACTGTACGAGGGCGTCTATGCTTTTTTGATCCATAAGTTGTAAGTTTTTTGTTAAGTAAACGTGTTGACAAGTAAATGAGTAAACATTCCAAAAGCAAAGATATTCTATTTGACGAAATAGTTGATGTTGACTCTATTTATAGCGATATTTTGTTGTGTTTTTATCTCCTGATTTTTCAATCAATCCTTTTTCTACTGCAAAACTCAAATCTCTACTTGCTGTTGCAGAAGAAATTTCCTTGAAATTCATCAAATAATCTTTCCGCGTAAAAAAGTCGTCTTTGACAATCGATTTGTATAGATTTATTCTGTCAACATTTGTTAGATTGACATTTTGAATGCTTAGTAAATCGACAAGCGATTCAAGCACAATTTCAAGCATGAATTCTATAAAAATGGTTGATTCACCTGTATTATCCGATTTTCCGAGCGAATCATAATACTGCTCCTGGCGTTCATTTATCAACGCCTCTATGGGCAAATATTCGAACACAGGATAAACATCTTTCAAAATCAGCGTTTGCCACAAACGCCCCATTCTGCCATTTCCGTCCACAAATGGATGGATAAACTCCATTTCGTAGTGAAAAACACAACTCTTGATTAAAGCCAAATCGTCGTCGTTGATTAAATAATCGAACAAATCGTTCATCAACGGTTTTAGCATTTCACTAGGCGGAGCAATGTGTGCCACTTCTGCTCCCTTAACGATTCCAACCGATTCGCTTCTCAGTCTGCCCGCCGATTCTACTAGTCCGTTCATTAATAGTGCGTGAGCTTCACAAAATGAATCGAAACTATTTGGATTTAGTTTGTCGAGGTAGTCGTAAACGGTAATCGCATTTTTGACTTCCAGAATATCTTTCTTTGGCCCGACTATTCTTCTGTTTTCAAGAATGGCGGTTATTTGCTCCATCGTCAAGGTATTGCCCTCAATGACAAGTGAAGAATGAATGGTTTTTATCCTGTTTTTCTTTCTTAGCTCGGTCGGTGGTTTGCTCAGATGCGCAGAGTTGACTTCCCCAATTTTCTCCGAAATTGAGGCAACCAGTTGTAAGATTTTCCTTGTTATGCGATAAGGTGGTTTCATTTCTATAATCAATGATAGTATCAAATGATAGTATCAAAGGTAATAGAATATTTTGAAAAGCAAAAATTGGTGATAAAATAGAATCCTTCGTGCAAATAATCATAAACCTTTAGGAGAATCCTGTGATGATTGTGTTTGGCAAGATGAGAAAGTATTATAGAAGGATATTTTTGAATACTTTCAGTTTGGGCAAGATTGAAAGTCATGCGACTTATTTCGATAGAAAACAGCTAATATTTTGCAGTGCATTAGATTTCCATCCAACGGTTTCGGGCTTGGCGAAGGTGGCGATTTTCACCACAAATGTTGATGCAGAGAACCAAACTTTGATTAACCACAAATGTGTCTGCGGAGCACTGAACCGCCACTTTTGCCAAACCCGTGTTATGCCTTCGTTGTTCTTTTCTTCACTACAAATTTAGTGATTTCTGTCGTTAGGTTTACATGATTCCACCACCAATAATGAATGTGTTTTAAAAGCATATTTCTCCGTAGTTTGTACGTTCTGTAATGCTTCATTATTCCTAAATAGGAATTCATACTGCTCAAAAAACTACATATTTCGGTTTTAGTTGGCTTGGAATTTAATACAACTTGATTGTGTTTTTGTATGGCGTTATAAAAATTTCCTTTGGTGCGGTTGGCAATGTAAATGCGATTGGGTTTTATAACCGTTCCTAAAAACTTTACGCCTTTGGTATAATGCTGCAAATATATTTTCTTTGGGTGCAAAGTAAGTTGTAAAGTTGAAAGTAAAAAATTTGAAAGTTGTGGAATTAACGATTTTAAAAATTCTTTATCAGGATGAACTATTATAAAATCATCAACATATCTGCCATAATAACGAATACCAATTTCTTTTTTCATGTAATGATCGAAAGCACTCATATAGAAATTGGCAAAAATTTGACTCGTTAAATTACCAATGGGCAAACCACAATTTGCTGGACTTTGAAACAAGCTTTTGTTTTTTGGAAGTCCATCCCAGTTTTTTGTACTGCCTTTTATGATGCAATTTTCTGTTGAACTATTAAAAATAATTTTGTGGCAGATTTCCAACACTAGCTCTTTATCGTTCTGCTTGTATTGTGCTTCAATGAATTTTTGTAAGCGACAAAAAAGTATTTCTTTGTTGATATGCATAAAGAAACCCTCGATATCTAATTTCAGCACATAGCAATCCTTTGTGTAATTTTGAGAACACTGGCGAATGAATTTGTTGGCTCTATTTATCCCATGGTGCGTTCCTTTGCCAACCCGACAAGCATAACTGTCTTGAATAAACTCTTTTTCGAATAGCGGATTTAGTTTGTTGATGATGAGATGGTGCACAACCCGATCTCTAAAGTCTGCCGCAAAAATTTCACGTTGCACAGGCTTGTGTACAATAAAAGCAATTGACTTGCCCGGCTGATAGCTTCCATCATTAAGTTCTTTCCATAATTGAATGAGATTGCTTTCATAATCCAATTCAAAAGCGAGCGCATTAATGGTATTTCGCTTGTTGCTGCGGCAAGAAAAGTAGGCTTCAAAAACTTCTTCTAATGTAAAACCCTCTTTTAAAACTGTGGTTTCTGATTTTGAAAATAGTGTTAATTGCATTGCCTTTTAAATAAAAGCGTCCGAATTTTATTTCGGACGCTTATTGTTTTGTTTAAAACCCCGAACTGCACGAACATAGTTTGTGTTGTTCTTATTGTTGTTGTTCTGGTTACCATTGTTGAAATTCTGGAACCACGCGCTATTGCTACCGTCCTCCGTAGAACTCCAATAGTTGTTATTAGCAAAACCGCCAACCACATTTAATAAAGGTGTTTATCTAAGCACAAGGCTTCTTGCACTTATTAAAGCTCTGTTCATTTCTGAAAAGAAAAAAACTCTGCTCGTTTTAACTGCTTTTTCAAACAGTCCCTTTATCGCTTTTAAACTAAAACCTGCTCGCCCATTGCCACCGTAACAGCAGTAATTCCGGCATTATACAGGCTGGCTTCTACTCCAGCCTGTAATCTGTTTACCTATGGTGTCCATTAGCAAACTCAATTCTGCTTGTTTTTTAATGGGCAACACTTTCATATCTACGCATAGGCGAATTTCTAATTTCAATAATTCAAAATCATCCATAAAGGCTTCTAAATGCTCCAATTTATTGGTTGCTTTATTAGCTCTATAAATGCTTCTTACCAGTTGCAAGGCATCACGCTTCATATCTTGCCCCAAAGTGTATTTATACTCCTTTGAAAAATCTTTGGTACACTCAAATATTTTCAAAATCAATTTATAAGTATCCCTGTAAACCGGTAAATCATAGTATAATGCCATTTTCAAAAATCGACCGCTTCGCGGTAATATTTAAATTGTTAAATGGATAAA
>Ga0194047_10001702_pt1 | contig 13154 bp, 12 predicted proteins | sample JunL225m_MetaG_2_FD_160070 | JGI IMG/M metagenome (GOLD analysis project Ga0194047, IMG submission 160070) | Anoxic zone freshwater microbial communities from boreal shield lake in IISD Experimental Lakes Area, Ontario, Canada - Jun2016-L221-5m | ecosystem: Environmental > Aquatic > Freshwater...
GGAGCCGACCACGCGGGCCAAGACGACATTTTTGCAGGTAGGAGCATCGACGCCGGTGGTCAGCATCTGTGAAGTGGTAAGGATGGCCGGGGTCTCGGTCTCCAGTTCCTGAAACCTGCCGAGATGCCCACGACCTATGTCGCCCTCATTCGAGGTCACCCGACAGACGTAATCCGGGTACTGGCTTACCAGATCCTGGTTAAGGTTGGTGAGTGCCCGTCGCATCTCGTCGGCATGATCCTGATCCACACAAAAAACGATAGTCTTGGCGAAACGGTCGGTCTTTTTAAGAAAGTCGCTCAAGTGGCAGGCAATTGCTTCTGTACGGGCCTTCAGTGCGACAACCCGCTCAAAATCTTCTGTCCGGTACTCCTCGTCCGGTATCTCCCGGCCATAGCGATCCAGCTCTCCCTTGCTGGGCCGCCACCCGGCAGCATCGAAGTCAGTGATAATGCGGTGGACCCGGTAGGGAGCCAGGAAGCCGTCGTCGATTCCCTGCCGCAAACTGTACTGGTAGATGGGATTGCCAAAGTAAAGGTAGGTATCCCGGTTATCTTCCCGCAGCGGTGTAGCGGTCATCCCCAACTGAAATGCAGGTGTGAAATACTCCAGAATCTCACGCCAGTTGCTGTTGTCACGTGCGCTTCCCCGATGGCATTCGTCAACGATGATCAGGTCGAAGAAGTCCGGTTTATACTCCTTGTAGAGTCCCGGTCGTCGCTCGTCCTTGGCCAGCGATTGGTAGATGGCGAAGTACATTTCACGGCTTTTGTTTGCTTCACCGTTCTCGATCTTCCATCGGGCATCTCCAAAGGGAGCAAATATCTTGTCCTTGGGGTCATCAACCAGGATGTTACGGTCAGCGAGGTAAAGAATCTTGGGGCGCCGGTGCTCGCCTGTAGCATTCCAGCGAGCAGTCCAGAGTTTCCAGCAGATCTGAAATGCGACCACTGTTTTGCCGGTTCCGGTGGCCATTGTCAGCAGAATTCTCTTCTTGTTCAGTAAAATCGATTGTACGACGCGATTGATGGCTATTTCCTGGTAATAGCGAGGGCTCTTGCCACTGTGATGGTAATAAGGTGAAAGAATGCGGTGTGCTGCTTCTGGAGCAATCGCTTGCGAGCTTTGCAAACGCTGCCAAAGCTCTTCAGGTGGCGGGAAATCCGTCAATACCTGTTCCTGGCCGGTCAGGTAGTCAAACTCGATAATCTCAATGCCGTTTGTAGCATAGGCAAACTTGAGGCCCAGTATCTCAGCGTAATCTTTAGCCTGCTGCAAACCATCACCAGCGGTCAGGTAGTCAGGCTTGGCCTCGACAACAGCAATGAGATAATCACGGGTATAACGAAGCAGGTAGTCGGCCCGTTTCTGGGGACGTCGCTTGACCTTGTTACCTGCGAGAACAATACGGCCATCGGTAAAGGTAATCTGCTCGTTGATACGATGGGGTTCATTGTCCCAACCGGCATCAACCAGCTTCGGCAGCACAAATTTTCGACAGGTATCCGCTTCGTTACTCATATGAATAGCCTTAACTTACTTGGTTTCAACATTTAATCTTATACAAATGAAGTTTTACTCAATCTCTTCCCCTGCCTCTAAAAATCCCAGTTTCACCTTCAGAATCTCCAGAATTACGGGATCAATCTTCTCTGATAAGTTGAACGATATGTTCGTCATATAGTATCCGTGCTGTTTCAATATTTCGCTGGTTTCCGGTGGCCATCAGATCTGCATAAACCAGTATCGGGTGTACTGTCTCCCCATGCGGAACAATTGTATCCGGAAGCCAGAAACGCTGGAGCAGTTCCACATCACCTTCGGGGTCTTTCTTTAGCCTGTTCTGAATAAGCACAGCTCCATGATTATCCTTATCAACATAGACGGTTATTGTCTGGGGCTTCAGATAGTCGGTCAGCTTTCCAGCTGCAACTTCACCACCCCATTGTGCATTCTCCGGATTCAGTGCCGCCTTCTGCCACCATCCATCCGCACCACGATAACGCCCGATCAGCAATTTCGGGCGCAACTGCTCGGCATACCCGGTTATCCAGCGTTCCAGCAGTTTTTCTTTCTCTATCAATCGAATATGGCGGGCACGGCCTTTACCGGTCTCGACCAGGTAACCAAGTTCGTTCAGCTCATTCAGTACCCAGTTCACCATGCCCAATGCAACATTCGTTTTGGCTGCAATGGCACGGTATGTTTCATTCTCCAACCCCGGATTGCAGAGCAGGGCATAGAGAACCCGTAGCCCGGTTTGCTTAAAAGCACGGCCAACAACAGGCGCTTTTACCACTCCCTGAAGCTTGTTGCCTTTGATGTAGAGATACAATGGAGGCTGGTTTATAAAACAATTACCGGCTGTGTCCATAAACTGGGTATCATCATCCCGCAGCCTGTCGGCCATATCTGCCGTTACCGGCGGAATTATCATCACACAGCGGGTCTGGTTTTTCAGGCGCCGATATAAGGCAAGCGCGGCATTGACCGCTGTAGTGCCCCCCTCGATAATCAGCAGTTCAAGCTTGACTGTTGCTTCCGGTGTTTTCAAGAGCAGGAACTGCTTGTCTGGTGCAATTTCAAGCATCAGACCGGTCTGACGAGTAAAAGCGTCGAGAGCAGTTTTTAGAATATGTTTCTGGTTGTTCGTTGTTTGCACACCACTCACCCGCAACTAATGTTCATTTTTTGTGAACATAGCATTTATGTGAACAGACATCAAGACGTTTACTGTATCGAGTTACTTCGTCTGCGCTCAGTGCAAGTCACTCTATACAGGTTGCTCAAAGCAGGACTTCGATTTAAGAATAATTCCCAATAGCAATCTCCATTTCCTTAATCACCTTTTCCCGCAGCCACTCCGGTTGGCGTTGAATCAATTCAGCACTATATAAGAAGGTAAGATGTTTAAAAAAGGAATATATGTTTAACACCAATGACAAGCGGTTTTAGAATAGCTCTGACAACCTTTTTCGCAAATTCTCTCGATTCAATCATACGCGCGATGGGAGGGCTGGTTTGGTAATAGAAACGAATAAACCATCTGCCGAAAGAGGTTGCGGATAGGACCGTATCCCTGAATTCCCGCAGAACTAACACATTGGCTTCTAAAGGTGATCCATAAGCAGCGGTTGCGATAAAGCACCCACTGCTGCTTTTAATTGGGGTGGGGTAGGATATGTGACATGCTTTATCAAGTTGTTCGTTATCACAATTAAGGATAGTTTCAAGCTTATCATCGGTGCGATACTTAAGAATCTCATCGACAGCAACCTGAATTGCTATTTTGATATTTAAGCCAACTAGATTTATTTTCAATTCAGCACATTTTGGTACCCATGCTTTCGCTAAAAACTGATCAATATCCTTGGCCCATCGATCAGTGGTTGAACCATCTTTTTCACCGTATTTCATACATCTTACAAATCTGGCCAATAATGCAAGATTATGTATGGCAACTAATTCTTTAATTAAATCATATGCGGCATGAATATGATTGTTATTGGAATCATTTCCCTTATTTTCCATTCTTGATATATAATTTAAAGCGATTAAATCCTCAACAATATCGACATCTTCAGCGCGCATAATTATCACCTGTTCTGGTAACTGTAGTAAGAGTTTCCGTCAATTATTGTTCCAAAAACAATACGTGGTTCATCATCAATAAAAGTGGATTGATGCATCTTTTCTGTGATAGTACACATGCACCTCCCCCGTATAGCGTCCTATGTTTTGCTTTTATTTCAAAACTTCACCAAGCGTCGTGTGAAAAACTTCTTCATCCGGGCCGTTACAGACTACAATATGAATGCAATGGCTATATGTTATTGTCACTTGTAGTTTGACTTTATTTTTCAATAAGTTATCTAGCAGATCATTCCATCTGACATTCACAGCGAGAAAAACACCCATTTTGTATTTGTAGCGGTCAATGAACTGATCGATTTTTTTCAGATCATAGTAGATTTGTGCAAATTTCCAGTTTGGGTTCGTTTTCACTTCCATCATCACTTCTTGATTATCAAAGCGTCCAGGACCATGGAGAATAAAATCTGGAATATACTTCTTGTCCAAACGTCGTGCGCCCGCTTGCTCTCCGGCCATAGCTTCGAGTAATGGTTTCTGTAGTTCACCGTGGAGGGTAAGTATGCTGCTGTTCAGCAAAGGTGCCAATGAAATACGAAGTTGGTGATATAGCTCATAGCAAAATAGCCGTTCACCGAACCTGAAGGCTTTTTCAATTCGATGCGGGCTAACTACATAATCCTCAGCTGCTCTTCGATTCGCTGTTGGACATTGAAAATATTCCGCTGAAATTTTCGGAATTGCTGTAACTAACGCTCGAAGGAAAATCTTCCCACAGTGAGACATCTATCTTTCTCCAAGTATCTCCTTATATTGCAAAATTGCAATTAACCTCTTCACTTAACGTGTTGTATTTAGCTGTTCCTTCAATATACAATTTCATCACTTCATTAACTCTATTGATTTTATGTACTGTTAAACTCTCTGTGGGACTTTTAGGCATTGGTGGTTCTTGGAACAACTTCACACTTTTAGGAATATATCCCATTCGCTTTATCAAGTTTACTTCCATTTCTGCGATTTGCTTATCTTTTTCGAAAGTAGCTATAGAACCTTCTTGCCTGATTAAATGATGGCGATGTTTAGTAAAGTAAGGACAATAAATATTGCAAATGTAATCAATATATTCCTGTTCAATGCTGGAAATTGCTTCAACATGGGACGAAAGCTTTTCTGTGCAAGAGTCAATAGTTACTTTTTCCATAGAATCTCCATTATGATTTAACAATTACGTGATAATATTTTAACTGCAAAAAGGTCGTTTAGACCGATTCTAGAATAATTTTTTTGTATAATTTATCATCTTTATTTATCATCTTTATTGCAAATATCGAATATTTCTTCATGGAGTGAATTGACCTGAATAGGTATGGGTATGTAACCATCGAAATTTGCACTTAAGAATCGTTCTTTGTTCGTCTCTAAAATGGGTGCTACTGCCGCTATAATAAGTGTATGTGTTAAGTTTTTCTTCTCACTTTCACGAATTAATTTGGCCGTCTCAATCCCATCAATTTCTGACATTGTAACTCCCATCAATATTACATCAAAGGTACGTTTGCTCAATTTGTCTAAGGCACATATTCCACCATTTGCAGTTTCTACTTTATGTCCAGAGTTTTTTAAGACTCTTTTAGCATTGACCAATCTACCATCATAGTCATCAACAACAAGAATTTTCAGGGGGCGTATTTTCATTTGTCTGTTGTATCCAGCAGTTACTTTACGACGTTGCATAAGTTCTTCAAATCGCTTTTGGATATAAGCTAATTCTCTTGCAAACCTTTCATCTGAGATTAATACTCTTGTGTTATCAAATGACTTCATTCTGCTATAAAGTCTGCAATTATATTTTAGAAAAACCAATCCTTCTTTATAACAATCACAAGAAGTATGTTTATCATCATCTGCGATTATATCCTTGTTGCCATCGCGGTTATAAACTTCTGGTGGGACATACGTGTTGAAAAATAATAATTTATTATCATTCCATTTATCCTCATTGATACTCAATCCACAGGAAGGGCAATCTTTCCCCCCCAGTTTGAAAAATCTTGATCTGTTTACGTCATGACTAGCAACTCTTAAACTAAAATCAGCTTCAATATGCTCTTGTCTTTTTGTATAAAAATCTCTTCTCTTTCTCCAAGCTGATTCGATGTCTAAGCGGTTAGATCTTGTGTACATAATTGCCTCATCCAATTTATATTTCGTGATGGGTTTTTTATTTTCTTTCCACATCTTGTGCCTGTAACGAATTCCAGCAAGATGAAAATTATCAGAGCCTCCCGGAGTACTATTCTCCAATCTGTGCCCTTTATTGAAATAGTATGCTATATAGTAAACTTCTCGATCTTCCCATTCTATTGGATTGTCATAAGCAACTGTTTCCAGTATTTTCACTTCTGGTTTGATATTGTCGTCTATTAAAAAACGAATCCATTCGCCTTTGAATCTTACAAAATTTAATGGTTTAGAACCACGTATATGCTGAGTGAGCCTTTTCTTTGTGTCGTCGGCTTTGCCAATGTACCGCATCTCTTCAGGATACCTGGGATCATAGAGACCATAAATGTATGTAGTTTTCATCAGCTACCTATCTCATGCTGTTTTATGGAACAATAAAAGAGTCCTTCTAAATTTAAGCGGAGCACTGATGAATATTATCAAGGCTATTCCTTTTCCCAGGCAAATTTTGAGTGAATACTGCGAGGGTTCATTTCTTCCTCATATCCATTTGCCGCTTAATCAATTCGGATGTGTAATCCACCGTATTAATTCCGCCGATTTCCTCCATGTTCAAAGATTGTGGGGTAACGTCACGGGACAGCCAGATTCCCTTTATTGTAAATCTGCCTAGTTCTAGCGAATTCAACTCGCGCCAGAAGCTATCATCAATGGTCCCATCGGCTATTTTGTGACCCCAATAGGCAAAAGCGCCTGCAAATACATCCGCCACCTGAAGTTGCAGAACATCCTTTGAATCTGCGAATTGAATACCTGTCGCTCGAAGAGGCATCGTAAATTTTCTTATGTCATAACCAACCAGCACCTCTTGCTCATCCTTCGCCATCAACATATGCAGAATTTCTTTCTCATGTTCAATGGGCTTGGATGCATCATGAACAACATCAAAATCCCGGCCGAGTTGGGCACCCCAGGAATCACAATGAACTACAAAAGATGGAACAGCCGGATCAAGCATTACAACGTCGGCAGTAGTCAGTACTTTAGAAATAATATCTGCGGAAGCCAGAAAAATCGCTAAAAACCCTTCAAAATCCTTCCCAATATTTGACAGCCATAACGAATGGGTAAATTTATAAAAAGCATCTATAGCCTCAGGTTTTTTCCATCGGATCATTGAAACAAAATGATTTTGGAATGCGGAAAAAGCCTCATCCCCAACAAAAGCAGGCATCGTAGTATAAATCAAATTAGCTGTAGCAATATTTCCGCCCTTTTCGTAGAGGTCGATACCATCGCGATGAGCCAAATTCTCAAACAGAAGATCGACTACCTTTGTGGTAACCATAAAGGGTTTGTGTATCAAACTCAGCTTTACTACCTCATGAGTAAATACCATTTGCTCCAAAAAACGGAGAATCTTCTCCTTACCTCTTGATGTACGTTTTAAATTTATAAAGTGAACTTCGGCCGCCCTTGATCCATCTGTCAAAATCTTAAGAGCATCAACGGCCTCTTCAGTATTCATGCGGACTGAGGCAAGAGTAAAGACCAGTTGAGAACTGTCGAGCAGGTTCTGGCCTGTATTTCCCGCCTCGTCAAATACAACTTTGGGTGTCATTGCCTTTCCTGTCTTTCAAATCAACATCCAAGGCTGAGTAACTTAAGATAATACATTAGCTATTTTCTGGTTCTAACACTGGAGTGCTTACTTTGAAATCAACCGGAATAACTTCTGAAGAATCATCAATGAGATAAACGTTTTTAATGTCGGCATAATCTGTAAGTGGGCAAACAGCATCAAGTATTACGAGATTGTGTCCTTTTGAAGACTTTGTTGTTGGATATTTTATTGCGTCGTAGCCAGCCGACTTTGCACAGTCTGCAACAAACCTTGAAAATACATATTGAGGGTTATTCCAGCCTTCATATTTTTTCGGGGCACTTAGGTATGATGAGTGGATCAAGGCGAGCAGTATTTCATTAGCGTTAAAATCATCGTAAAGCCCATTTAAATCCAAGACAGAAAGAGTACGTTTAATCACGATTTCTGCGACGTAAATGCTTTCTTTTTGCCTTAATTCAATATGGCAGGTTTTTATGTCACTTCCCAAATACAATACAGGCAAACCTGCATGATTATATCTTCCTTCTTTTGTTTTTTCTGCTGGTGGTTTTTCAAATTCCGTTGTTAGTAATTCAACAATTTCATTCTTGTACCGTCCTCTATAGTACGTGCTCTTGGCAGGGATATTGTCGCTGTCTAAAAAAGACTCTCGAATTATCTCATAAACACTTTTAGCAAAGGGATGCTCCAAAACCAAAAATGGTGTTTTTCGAGCAATGGCTGCAATTTCTTCGAAATCTTGGGGTACTTCAAATGGAAGATTGTATGGCCAAATGATGGAGTCAAGAGAAGCCCCACATTCTGGGCATTTGATATTCTTTATATAATTCCAATACTCTTTTTCAGTGTATGACTGCCTTAGTCGCGATCCTGAATAAAAATCACTTAACTGAATAGATTGACGTTGAAATCGCGTATCGCGCAAATACGCACCTGGCCATCTACTGACAAAATCATCAAAGCAATTATCACAACAGGCAATATCAGAGCTAAACCAGCACTCAAAATCGTGATAGAATGATTCTTCAAAAAGGGCTTCTTCATAAGTCATTTTGGCACGCCTAACATTTTATGGTTCTGACCTGGATTGTTCTCTAAGGTACTCATATGACAATACGAGGCAATTTACTAAGCACATTTGCAACTTTTTCATTTCCTTCCGTTTCTGAAACAGGATGATTCGCTTTTTGCTTTGTCTCATGTCAATAGCTGGCCCCTATGGGTTCCCCAGGCCGGTTTTTGTTTGGCGGCAACCAAACGGTTGGCGAGCAGAGGTTAAATCATTTAACTAAACAACCTGGAAAGCCATCCCCGTTTGGGTGGTGTGGCGGGGTATTCTTGTTCGGTGGCATACGGCGGTTTTGGATCTGTACTCTGGTTGATTGGTGCTGCCACAACATCAGGCTGGAAAGGAGGACTTACTCGCACCATGTTGCACACAATGGGTATTATATTTGGAAGTTTTATGATGTTATACTCAACGTTAAGACCAATGTATAAACTGCTGTCGTCTAAGACTACGTGTGGATAAAAAATCCAAAAATTCTTCTTTTCGTCATCGACAACATATTCGCCACTGTCGAGAATCTTTTTAACTACACCCCTATGGCGATGCCCTGAAATGAAAGTATTTTTAAGTATATAACTCGCAAAATCGAGTTCTGCATACTGCATTGACGCGTCAATTCCCTGGCTCTCAAAATTTTTAATACTGCGATTTGTCGAGTCGATGATCCAATCAAACCTCTCTAACAATATGTTCTTATGAACAAGCCCTATTTTGCCGAATTTAACTGCCCTTAAATATTCGCACTCGTACTGGCCTTTGACATATTCGTTATACAATTCACCATCAAAGTATTTATTCCAACATTTTATTGAGTTATCAATATGCCCTTTTTCAGCATAAAAAAGCGCTAGTTCTGCATAACATTCAACAACACCACGGCGAACACCTTCGTTGAAAAAATCGATTGCTTTCGTTTCGTCAACATATCCCTTCTCCGTTGAAAATATTTTGCCAAGTGGTATGCATACTTCAGGAGCCCCTAGTTTGTATGCGTTCATATAATGTTTTAGAGCCTGTCCGGTGTTTTGTATTGTGTCACAAAGCCCGTAATAACATTCGTCTCCTGCTCTTATAATATCAATGTAGACATCCGAACTACCTGTATTTGTTTCGGTCTGGTAAATATCTCCTGGTTGTTCGCATGTAATACCAAAATAATCTTTTGCTTTCATGAGTGCATTAATGCCGACATCTATTGGGGCTGTGAAAAATTCTCTGTTGTTTGAAAGCCTATATTGTTGGGTTTCGAGGAGCGTGTGAATATAAGATTCTGCGTCATGGCAATTAGTAAAGAAAGCTTTATATACAAGCACGAATGGGGTTGGGACGCCTGTAACCCCTGACAATTCTTGCACCCGATCATCAGGGTCACGTGTTGTTTTGCCAATTTTGATAAGCCCGTTCATAGACGGATTCATCAATAGGTATACCCACCCAGCTTCTTGCATTCTAATTCTCCTTTTCAGCCATTGTTTTGATAACCAATTGTATATTGATAATCGCCGCCCCACAATAGGGGACGAGCGACTTATTGACGCCTTGGCGCATCTTTCAATTGTTGCCTATCCCCTTGTGTCCCCCAACTTCCTTCAATATCATGAATCGTAAACGGTCTGCCGTCATTGGCGACCGCCAGCATGTCACCCATGCTGTAGATGCCAAATGTAGAGGAATTAGCATCATCCACATTTTGGGAAAACCTCTGGGGTCAGGTTAGTGTTTCAGACATTTGAGGAACCGTTTGTGGGAAATCCTGAATGGAATTCCGGGGAATCGAGCAGGGTAAAATAGAAATCGGTAATAATATTTTTTTGATGCGGCATCAGTTATTCCTGTTCTGGGAAATCAACCCGTCAATTTCTACGATAAACTGCTCCACCTTGCCCAAATCCCGAAACAGCTTCGGCGCACTGGTAGCTTCGGTGAGGAATTCTTTCTGGAGATCGAGAATTATGGCTGGCTGCATGTGGTGAGTTCTTTCATGGAAGGAGTGAGTGTTGGTATAGCATAGCAGCATACCCCGGTCAAATAGCGTCCTACGTTTGATAAAATTTGCTTCTCGTTAGCAAGCTCCGGCTTGATAACTAAGGTTAACTTCGGCATGCCGATGTTTGAGATAACTAATTGATTTACAACAATACACCTTCACAAAACGCCCAAAAAAAAGCCTCATTTTCCCCAGCCATCACCTAGTTGTCTAAAACGACCCCATCCCCATCTTAACCAATCACCGGCTTCTTACGTGCTTTACCGACGAGTTGCTTGAAATTCTCACTTGACACCACGGGCTTACCAGCCTGCTTCTCAATATCCTTCCTTGTCCTCCCGGCTACTGCTCCTCCATCTTGAGCATCCTTCTTGAGCGGCTCAAACCCCTTGGTATCACGATCACGGTGCAGCTTGGTAGTCGTCGCCTCGCCAAGCATAGTCAGGATCAGCTCTATATCCGTCATATGGTCGCGCAGGTTTTCCCTTTCCAAACCTTTCACCTGTTTGTACTCGTCCACTTTAAGGTCAAATGCCCCCTGCATTATTTCGTTTGTCAGTATCGCATATTCCAGACTGGTCCTGGCTCCACGGCTTTTCCACTCGTCGGTCAGATCCTGCCGGACGGCTATCCCGCGCATCCGCTTATCAATCCACTCTTTCGGATACCCTTTTTTCTCATACAGCTCCTGCATCCGCTCCATGGAAAGTTCCGGGTTTTCGATCTCCTCCAGCCTTTCATAACCTACCCGTGCCAGCCAGAGTTTAAAAGGTTCGGCCTTGGGGGATGGAATGGCCTGAATGAGCCTGAGCAGTTGTTCGGCATCGGCCACATCGGTAAGACGCTTTTTGCCGTCAGCTGCGGTCATTTTCAAACCGTGACAATTTGTCACGGTTTCATTTCCTTCTTTTTTTAGCCTTTCTTTCAGTTTTCGCCAATAAGCGCCTGAGTCAAGACTTTCCGTAAGAACCGCAATAACATCAACTATGGCAAAAAACCACTTTTGAGCTGTTGCGTCCCATTCAGACCGGATTTGCTTTGATTCAAAAAGCTTTACATTGCTCATGTCGTTATCTCCTTAGCATGAGTTCAATAAACAAATAGGCAGTGTTCATATTCTGTGAACATATTATTTAGCGTGAACAAACATCGAGGCTTTTACTATTACAAATTTATATTGGTCGCTCGATGCAGGTTGGTCAAAGCAGGACTTCGATTCAAGAATAATTCCCAACAGCAACTTTCATTTCATTTACAACCTTCTCCCGCAACCACTCCGGTTCCAGCACCTCCACATGCGAACCATGCTTCAGTATCTCCATCATTATCTCTGCTTCATGCGAGGCAGGGATGGTACGCACCAGCGAACCATCATCCAGCACTATCTCAGTCTGTGCCTCATGCCACATCTCTCCCTTGATCCAGCGTGACCGTTCCGGCGTGAATCGCAGCTTTACATCAAAGCTCTTCCGGTTCTGGAAGATGCCGAAGGTGTTGTGCAGAAAAGGCTCCCACTCCTCTTTCTCCCGAATCTTGAAGGCTGCTCCCTCCACACTGCAAAGCGTCATCCTCCCCAATACAAAGTCACGCCAGTCATTGCGCAGATGACAAAATGCTATCAAGTGCCAGTTGCCCATGTAATTGACCATATGGTGCGGCTCGACCGTGCGCATGGTGCAGTCTTTTGATGATGGCGAGTAGTAGCAGAAGGTAAGCAGCTTGCCCTGCAGCAGGGCCGAGGTGACGACTTTGAAGGTCAGTGGATCGGTGGGGCTGATGTTCTTCCAGCGAAAAGAGAATGCATCTTCCGGCCTTGCCCGCCCCGGCAGGTTGGCGGACAGCAGCGAACCAAGTCTTTGAGAAACACTCCCCAGTTCATCGGCTAGAGAACCCGCTGATGCCTCGGTGATCAGCTTGCGGGAAATTAGAAGTGCTAGGAGTTCTTCTTCTGAAATGCGGATGACCGGGAGCTGAAACGTGGGATCGGTGTAGTAATAACCTTTGTGGGATTTTTCATATTCCAGGGGAGCGAGCAGGCGGTCACGAAAGTGATCGATAGAGCGCTGCGCGGTCTTAACCGATATCTCGAAATGATCTCCCAGCTTGAATGCGTTGGGATAGCGCTCGCGACGGGCCTCATTATCGAACCAGACAAAACGTTCCAGGTAAAGCTGATCACCCATGATCCCCTCCCTGCTGTTGCTTAACTCCATCAAATTATAGGAGATCAAGTGTATACACTGCACAGCATCGGACGTCAAACAGGGAATGACGTTTGGGGAATTATCACGCCATCACTGAGCTGAGATATTGTCTGGCACCTTGACTTTGAAAAATACGTAGTACATTACCTGAGTGAGGTAAGGTATCGCTTTAACCTGCGCAGCATGCTCCCGAGACTGATATCATCTGCGGCAGTGATTGGCAGCGATATGAGTCCTTCTTGCGTTTGCTTGAAGATCAAGAAGTTTTTTATCAGGATTTAGTTGAACGCAAAAGTTTATAGAGTCACAGAAAAAGGTCACAGAAAGGGTCACAATATAAATTTAAAACAAAAAAAGCACCTACAGAATTAACTGTAAGTGCTTGAATTTACTGGTCGGTGAGACTGGAATCGAACCAGCGACCCCCTGCTCCCAAGGCAGGTGCGCTACCAGGCTGCGCTACTCACCGACGAAAGAAAAGTTAAATAG
>Ga0194047_10001704_pt1 | contig 13135 bp, 11 predicted proteins | sample JunL225m_MetaG_2_FD_160070 | JGI IMG/M metagenome (GOLD analysis project Ga0194047, IMG submission 160070) | Anoxic zone freshwater microbial communities from boreal shield lake in IISD Experimental Lakes Area, Ontario, Canada - Jun2016-L221-5m | ecosystem: Environmental > Aquatic > Freshwater...
TCTAATTCCTTATCCCATTTTCGACGTAAAAACTCTTTTACTTGCTCTCGACCTCTGGGAAATTCCGAGCGATTACGCCAGATAGTGTCTTCGGTATATACCAAAGACACTTTTTCAGGGTCACGTGTATTCCAAGCATCTTCAGCCATTCGAATCTTTTGAATTGCGGTTTCTCTAGTGAAGGGAGGTAGTGGTAGTTTTTGTTCCATTTTTTCTCTTTAAAGTTATTTGATAGCAATAGATCAGAATCTATCCCCAAACGCTCCAGTCTGTTGATGGCGGGGAAGGCTCATTCCATTTAACAGGGTAATGTAGCCTTTTGCCTGGAGTTAAACGACTCCAAATCGCAGCCGTTAGAGCGAGTATTGAAACTCCTATCAAGACAACAAGAGCTAGATGGCTAAAATCTGCATGTGCATGAATCATGATGAGGGGGTTTGCTCCTGCTGGGGGATGAACAGTTTGAGTTAACAAGAGTAGCGCTAGAGTAATAACCTCTGCTAGTAAGTAAACCCATAAAGCATCATTAAATAGCTGGTAACAAGCAATTCCGACAAAGGCGCTAATGAAGTGCCCACCAAATAAGGCTCTTGGTTGTGCTGCCGGAGAGCCTGTTAAGCCGAATAAAAATATGGTTGATCCACCAAGCGAAGCAAGCATTAAAGGGGATTCACTTGCCCTGGTAAAAAACAGGGCTAATCCAAGGGCGATACTCGCTCCCACGGAAATCCATAGCAATCGGAAGATCATTTTTAACATTTGCCTAGATTACTCCAGTCATAGAGGACATGATGTTGGCCTGTCTCATGATGGAGGTCGGACAAGTCATTTTTCCTAAGAGGATCTTCTCCGTTAATAACGCCGTAGATTTAGCATCAATATCTATAAAGGGATTAAATTCGGAGAATTTCTCCTCAGGGCTTGTCTTTTCTTCCTTATTCGAAAATAAAAAATGCATTTCAGGCAATCTTTGCAAGGAAGCAGTGGGCTCACCTTCGTTACCCCTCATCAGAATAGCGTTAGCACCACGAAGCTGAAAGTACTCCTTTAGTTTCTCTGGGTACTCTGGATGCGTGTAATTAGAAATCTGCCAAGCAGTTTGACCTGCTGGATTAATTAGCTTGGCCAGAACGTGTCCAGTATTACGTAGGCCGATCTGCTCTCTCACGTCTAACAATCTTTTGAGATCGGGTGAGATAACTCCTAAGGGGCAAAAGATCGGATGCTTGTTCTGCAGGAGGGTCCCAAACTCGTTGGGAGATTTAAGAATCGGCCAGCCCAAGGCTTGAAAAATTTCATGACTAGTAACTCTTGTCTGATCTTTTTCTACTCCCTGAACAATGACAGTAAAGCCTAGATTTGATAGCAAGCCAGCAAGTAGGGGAGTTAGATTAGTTTGCTTACGGGCACCGTTATAACTTGGCAAAACAATACAGGGATGAGCGATAGCATTTAACAGTTGAATCTTAGGTTGTAGTGCATCCATAAAACCCATTAATTCAGAGACCGACTCTCCCTTGATGCGCATAGCAATACAAAATGCACCCAGTTCTAGATCGCTTACTGTACCAGCCAAAATTTGGCTAAATACTGCTTGAGCTTGCTGGCGATCTAGGTCACCAGATCCTTTACTGCCTCGACCAATAATTTTTAAGAATGAAGTAATACTCATTACAAGATTATGCTGCTACTTCCATTTTCAGAAAATTTGTAATGATTTGTTTGACTTCAGGCTTACACGAGCCACAGTTAGTGCCGCATTGGGTCTCATCTTGCAAGGAAGATAGAGCCTCGTCCAGTGTAGTACCAGGAGCCATTTTGGCTAATGATTGCCTCATGAGATCAGAGGAAACATTGAAGCAGTTACAAACAGCCTTGCCTTTTGGCTTAATTTCGGTGGGTGGTTTGCTAACTGGTCTCAAGAGTGACGAACCGAGTGCCTTAGCATCCAGGCCGTTCTCTAAATACTCTCTGAGCCAAGTAGTGCTTGCTAGACTTTCTGCTGGACCCGTTAGCATTGCTGACAATACTTTGTCTTTGATGCGCACAAGTCTAACAACCCCTCTACGTTTATCGGAATAGCGCATGACAGACTCTTGAGAGGCTTCATCTAATTTAAAGGCCTTCATCACTTCCTGTAATGCCAGGATTGTGATGGAACCCGCCTCTTCCTTTGGATCCTCATGATGGGCTGCTTTAAATGAAACCCCGATCAAGTCACCATCTTGCTCTCTGCCAAATAAGACGCATTGGGCCGAATCAAAATTTGGAAGAAGCTTACGCAAGCTATTCTGTATAGAAAATGCCTCTTCTTTTGAAAATAGGCCAAAAGCAACGAGCTGCCATGGAAGATTTGCTGGCAAAATTTTGACAGCAGAATGCTTGAGTTCTGGCTGCCCGGATATGGGATCAATCACGTTGCATGTCAGGCCATTAACCCCTCGCCCAGGATTTTTTCCAGCAGATCCCGAGATAAATTCAGAGCCCCAATGCATTGCTATAAAGGCTTGAGATGACGCAATGTCATCGGATACTTTAACTGGGAAGATCTCACTTCCTCTACGACTGGTGACATGAACTAAATCACCGTTAGACAAACTCATTCGACTAGCATCTTTTGGGGAAAGCTCAACGCAAGGCTCAGGCGCATGACCATATAGCGTTGCAATACTTCCCGTTCTACTCATTCCATGCCATTGATCTCGTAGCCGACCAGTATTTAATGCAAAGGGATAGCGTGCATCCACCGACTCAGCTGTCGCCTTATAGGGAGCGGCAATAAAGTGTGCTTTTTTATCTTTGGTTGGGAAGATGCCGTTTTCATACAGTCTTTTTTTGCCAAAATAAGCACCTGTTGGCATTGGCCATTGTTGTGGACCTCGCTCATCGAGGATCTGATAGCTAAGACCAGTGATATCCAAATCTCGCCCAGCGGTGCTTTCTCGATGTTCATTCCAGATATCTTCAGGACCTTCGTATGGAAACAGCGTAGCAACTCCTTCTTTGCGATTTCCGGGGAGGAGCTTTTCTAGTGCACGCCCAATCTCTAATGAAATTTCCCAATCATGCTTAGCGAGCTCATAGGGATCAATTGCAGGATTTACTTTTGAGATCCTGCGTTCCGAATTGGTTACTGTTCCTACCTTTTCAGCCCAAGTAGTGGCTGGCAGCAGCACATCAGCATAAAGTGTAGTAGCAGTATGGGCGTAAGCTTCCTGCACAACTACAAACTCTGCTTTACTGAGTCCTTCATGAACTGCATTGAGGTCCGGCATTGATTGGGCTGGGTTTGTACATACAATCCATATGGCTTTTAGCTTACCAGTACGTAATGCTTCAAACATTGGTATTGCGCTGAGCCCAGGTTTTTCAGGGACAGAATGCACGCCCCATAAATTAGCTACTTCTGCGCGATGTTCTGCGTTAGCAAGGTCACGATGAGCAGATAGTAAGTTTGCCAATCCTCCAACTTCTCTTCCACCCATTGCATTAGGTTGCCCAGTAAGAGAGAAGGGGCCAGCTCCGGGTTTACCGATTTGCCCAGTGGCAAGATGTAAATTTACTAATGCAGCATTTTTAGCAGTACCCGATGACGATTGATTTAAGCCTTGGCAATACATTGATAGCGTTGCGGGTGAAGTGGCAAATAATCTGGCAGCTTCGTAAAGGTCTTTTTCCTTTATACCGCAAATCCCGCTAACGGCTTTTGGTGTGAAATCCCTAACTAGATCTCTGAGCGCATCAAAGCCATCTGTATATGATTTTATATAGGACTCATCAATCCACTTCTCCCAGAGCATGATGTAAAGCATGCCGTGATAGAGAGCTACATCAGTACCGGGCTGAATTTGAAGGTATAAATCTGCCTCTTTAGCTGTATCGGTTTTTCTGGGGTCTACAACAATTACTTTTAGAGCAGGATTTTTCTTGCGGGCATCCTCTAATCTTCTGTAGAGGATTGGGTGTGCAAATGCAGTATTTGATCCTGTAATAAAAATTACAGATGCATAGTCAATGTCTTCGTAAGAGCATGGCGGTGCGTCCATGCCCAGGGTTTGTTTATAACCAGCAACTGCACTTGACATACAAAGACGAGAATTGGTGTCAATATTATTGGCGCCAATGAGCCCCTTCATTAATTTATTAAATACGTAATAATCTTCAGTTAGCAGTTGCCCTGAGACATAAATGCCGACTGATTCTGGGCCATACTCCAAGATGATGTCTGCAAATTTCTTAGAAACTGTATTAATTGCTTCTGTCCAAGAAACATTAATTGGCTCTTCTCCTCTAACCTTCCTGATTGCTGGCGACCCAAGGCGCGCTTGCTGTTGAAGGCTAGGATTTGCGGTGAGGTGAAGGGTAGACCCTTTGCTGCAGAGTCTACCAAAGTTCGCAGGATGATCAGGGTCTCCGCGGACGCCAGTAAGCTCTACTTTTCCATTGCTAGAGACGGTAGTTTCAATAATGACACCACAGCCAACACCACAATAGCAACAGGTACTTTTAACTTCAGCCATGACTGGTGTCAAGTTCCTGGCGATTTAGCCAAACTACACCTGACTCTACTTTAACTTCGAAGGATTTTGCACAGCCTTCATCTGGGGCAATAGCACAACCAGTACTTAAGTCGATATTCCATGAATGTAAGGGGCAGGTAACAGATTTACCATGAACAATTCCTTGTGAGAGAGGGCCGCCCTTGTGTGGGCATTTATCCAAAACGGCAAACACTTCATCTTCTGAGTTTCTAAATACAGCAATTTGTCCAACTACTGCTTGAATAATTCGAGAGCCCAGTACGGGGATCTCATCCACGGTAGTTACTTTTTGCCAATTTTGAGTTGAGGAAGAATTAGGCATTACCAACCTCGACTATCGGAATGGTTTTGAATTGGCGAATATCTACACCAGCTCTTTCGAAATCTTTCCAAGGATCTGGTGCATCTTTGAGGTCAAAGAGCAATCTTTCATAAAGTGCCTTACGACTGTCCGCATCATCCACAACTTTTTGCTTAATATATTCCATTCCAACACGTGCTAAATAGTGCACGGTACGGTCTAGATACCAAGCTTCTTCCCGGTATAGCTGAAGGAAGGCGCCTGAATATTCTCGAACCTCTTCATCTGTTTTGACTTTACAGAGAAACTCAGCAACTTCAGTCTTAATACCACCGTTGCCCCCGATATATAGTTCCCAGCCTGACTCAACACCAATAATACCCACATCCTTGATGCCTGCTTCAGCGCAATTTCTAGGGCAGCCTGAAACAGCTAGTTTCACTTTGTGGGGGGCATACATTCCAAAAAGCATTCGCTCAAGATCAACACCCATTTTCATCGATGATTGCGTACCAAAGCGGCAATGCTCATCCCCTACACAGGTTTTGACCGTGCGGATTGATTTTCCATAGGCATGTCCAGAGGGCATATCCAGCTCTTTCCAAACGGCTGGTAAATCATCCTTCTTAATGCCAAGTAAATCGATGCGTTGCCCACCAGTTACTTTAACCGTTGGTACTTGATACTTTTCAGCAACATCGGCAATTCTACGGAGTTCAGAAGGCGTAGTTAATCCACCGAACATCCGAGGAATAACAGAATAGGTACCATCTTTCTGAATATTGGCATGAGCTCGCTCATTAATAAATCGAGACTGTGGATCATCTTTTGCTTCATGCGGCCAAGTGGAGATCAAATAATAATTGAGGGCAGGGCGACACGTTGCGCAACCATTTGGAGTTCTCCAGCCCAACTCACTGCGCACTTGCTCTTGAGAGATTAAATGACCAGATCGAATAGCTTGACGGATCTCATCATGGGAGAAGTCAGAGCATCCGCAGATCGATTTCTTTCTTGGGGTAGCTGAATAGTCTGTACCTAATACATTCATCAGTACTTGCTCAACTAAGCCAGTACACGAACCACAAGAGCTACTTGCCTTAGTACACTTTTTAACCTCATCTAAGGTAAACAGACCTTGTTCACGAATGGCTTTGACAATCGTTCCTTTAGAAACACCATTGCATCCACAAACTTCATCTGCATCAGTCATACCTGCAGCTTTGTTATGGCCTTGGTGGCCAACGTCGCCGATGTTAGATTCCCCAAACATTAAAGTGTCTCGGATCTCAGCAACACTTTGTGCATCTCGCATTAGTTTGAAATACCAGGTGCTATCAGCAGTATCCCCAAACATGCATGCGCCAATAAGGCGATCATCCTTAAGAACTAATTTTTTGTAGATGCCACCAATGGGGTCGGCAAGTGTAATTTCTTCCGTACCTTCACCACCCATAAAGTTGCCGGCAGAAAAAAGATCAACACCCGTTACTTTGAGTTTAGTTGATGTGACAGAACCTTCATATCGTCCTATCCCATGCTCAGCAAGATGGTTTGCACATACCTTCGCCTGCTCAAATAATGGAGCAACTAGTCCATAGGCTGTGCCACGATGGCTAGCGCACTCACCTACCGCATAAACTCTTGGATCAAAAGTTTGCAATGTGTCATTAACTACAATGCCGCGTTGACAATGAAGGCCAGCAGATTCTGCTAGCGCAGTATTTGGTTTAATGCCTGCAGCCATTACTACCAAATCTGCAGGAATTTCTAATCCATCTTTGAAGCGGATATGACCGACACGATCACCTGCTGCATTTGGGATCAATGCTTCAGTAGATGTTTGAAGTAAAAACTTTAAACCCTTAGCTTCAAGAGAGTTCTTTAATAAGTCTGCTGCAGTTTTATCAAGTTGTCTTTCCATAAGCCACTCAGCTAAATGGACGACAGTGACACTCATTCCCCTAAGAGCCAACCCATTGGCTGCCTCAAGGCCTAGTAAGCCACCACCAATCACTACTGCATTTTTATAACGAGTAGCGACATCAATCATTTCATTAGTATCTTTGATATCACGATAGGCAATAACACCTGGTAAATCATTGCCTGGCACTGGCAAAATAAAGGGCAGCGAGCCAGTTGCTAGGAGTAAACGGTCATAACTCTCTACCGTACCGTCATCAGCAGTAACAGTCCGCTCTTTACGATCAATCTTGATAATTGTTTTACCAAGATGCAAATGAATGCCGTTACTCTTATACCAATCCAGGTCATTCAGTACGATTTGTTCAAGCGTCTGCTCCCCTGCAAGTACAGGAGAGAGCAGAATACGGTTGTAGTTGGGATGCGGTTCAGAGCCGAAGATAGTGATGTCGTAAAGCTCGGGATCTAGCTTCAATAACTCTTCGATGGTCCGCACTCCAGCCATCCCATTACCAATCATGACAAGTTTTTGCTTTTTCATGCTTTTATCTTGAAGCTATCTGCATAAGCTGTAGGGTTAGAGCCATTCCATACAACACCATCAAATAATTTGCTGGAGCGCATATCGCTTTTTGGTAATGGAGTTTTAGATGCGGTAGCTGCATCTTTATAGATGGCGATGTTATTTACTTTTTTCGCTACAGCTAAATAATCTGGATGCTCTTTAAGTAAGCCCCAGCGCTTATGCTGAGTCATGAACCACATACCATCGGACAAGTAAGGGAAAGTCGCCAATCCATCGTTATAAAACTTCATTGCATGTGGATCGTCCCAGGTTTTACCAATGCCATTGTTGTAACGACCCATCATGCGGTCTTGGATTACATTCACATCAGTATTGACAAAGGAAGGTGCTGAGACTACCTCAGCAGTTGTATGTTTATTTGAAGTGGATGCATCAATATATTTTCCTGCTTCTAATATTGCCGCAGTTACTGCACGACAGGTATTGGGATACTTCTTGGCAAAGTCAGCAGTTGTACCCAAAGCTTTTTCTGGATGATCTTGCCAGATTGCTTGGGTGGTAATTGCGGTAAAGCCAATGCCATCAAAGATAGCGCGAGCATTCCATGGTTCACCTACACAGTAACCATCCATATTACCGCTACGCATATTGGCAACCATTTGTGGTGGAGGAACGGTAATGATCTTCGCATCTTTGAATGGATTGATGCCGTAGTTAGCAAGCCAGTAGTACAGCCACATTGCATGGGTACCAGTTGGGAATGTTTGCGCAAAAGTATAGTCACGTTTTTCTTTGTCCATGACAGTCTTCAGACTTGCACCATCCGTGACACCTTTTTGGTAGAGCGCTTTTGAAAGGGTGATTGCTTGACCATTATTGTTTAAAGACATCAAGAGGGACATATCTTTTTGTTGTCCGCCAATACCCATTTGTAATCCATACATCAAGCCATAGAGAATATGGGACATATCATTTTCGCCATTGACTAATTTGTCGCGAATGGCAGCCCATGAAGCTTCTTTAGTAGGGATGATTTTGACGCCATGCTTTTTGTCTAGACCAAGGTGATTAGCCATCACCACTGATGAACAATCAGTCAGTGCAATGAAGCTCACCTTGACATCGGTTTTCTCTGGAGCATCTGAGCCTGCAGCCCATGCTCCAGCTTTCACCATTGGATCAATTAAAGACAGAATGCTTGCCGAGCTAATACCTTGAATCAGTTTTCGGCGCGTTAAATTGGTATCTAAGTTACTAGGTGTAATGACTTCAGTTTTGTCTTCCATGATGAGCTCCTTATGTCGATAACTAACAATAAGGAATGCCGGATTCTAGAAAATTAGAGAATGTTCAATATTGGTGCACCAAATAAATACATGGGCATTTTTGGTTCACTTATGAAATTTAAGGATATTTCCGACTGTTACAAATGATGCATGGAATTCATTATTCAAAACACAGTTAAATCACCGTTAACAGCAGTGTTCTCTGCTGGCGTGTACCTCATTGGCGCTGGTCCTGGGGCAGCCGATCTTATTACCGTGCGTGGTGCCCGAATATTAGCAAACGCCGACATTGTTTTTTACGACGCACTCATTGATATTTCTATGTTGGAGTGGTGTACAGGCACCAAATTAGTGCCTGTAGGGAAAAGATGCGGGGCTCACTCGAGCTCCCAACGTTTTATTAATAAGCAATTAGTCGATGCTGCTAGTAAATATTCAGTTGTAGTTCGCCTCAAGGGAGGAGACCCCTTAATTTTTGGTCGCGCACAAGAAGAAATTGATGCCTTAGAGCAAGCAAAGGTGCCTTTCGAGGTTGTACCGGGCATTACAACTGCCTTAGCTGCCTCGGCTCAATTAAAACAACCCCCTACCAATCGAGAATTAAGTCGCACCTTAACTTTAACGACATTGCCTGCACGCTGTGCTCATGCAGATCATAAAACTGCAATCTACTATATGGCGCGTGATCAATTGGCAGAGATTGCAGACGCATTACTAAGCGAGGGTTATGCAGAAAATACTCCAGTCTGTTTGATGGAGTCAGTGAGTCTTCCTACTGAACGTAGTTTTGCTTGCACATTAAATGAATTACGTCTTGGTGATGTCCATAATCATTTTTTAGACAAGCAGCCAGTATTAGTGATGGTTGGAGAGGTTTATAGAAAAAAACTTCAGATATTGAAGCCTTTAATAGAGTCACAAATTAATTTCAATGTATTTCAAGAAGCATCTTAATTTATTAGGAGATAAAAATGAATTCATACCGTCCATTTGATCCAGACAGACCGCTCTTTAGTAGTCGATGCAGTTGCGGTCGCCATGCATCCGATGCCGATCATGCGCTTGATTTATCTGCAAAGATCGATGAAGAAAAAATGAGTGCCGATTTTGTAGAGGCAAGCTTAGTAAAAGCCTTGTTTCCTCAAGAAGATCGTAGACGCGCATTTTTGAAGGCGGTGGGTGCTGGCGGTGCCATGAGTGCTTTATCCGGATTTTTGCCAATTGGATCTTTACAAGCAATGGCTCAAGAAAAAGCGCCACTTGAAAAGCCTGATTTGAAAATTGGCTTTATTGCCATTACTTGTGCAACCCCACTGATCATGGCTGACCCACTAGGCTTTTATAAAAAGCAGGGCCTGAATGTGACTTTAAATAAGACTGCAGGTTGGGCATTGATTCGCGACAAGATGCTCAATAAAGAGCACGACGCATCTCATTTCTTGTCACCGATGCCTATCTCAATGTCCATGGGTCTGGGATCAGACCCCACTCAAATGCGCGTGGCAACAATTCAAAACGTGAATGGTCAAGCAATTACTCTGGCAAACAAACACAAAGATAATCGTGATCCCAAGAATTGGAAGGGCATGAAATTTGCTGTTCCCTTTGAGTACTCAATGCACAACTTCTTACTACGTTATTACGTAGCGCAAGCAGGCTTAGATCCTGATAAGGACATCCAAATTCGTGTAACACCTCCACCAGAAATGGTTGCGAACTTACGTGCAGGTAATATTGATGGTTTCTTAGGACCTGATCCATTTAATCAACGAGCAGTCTATGACGAAGTTGGCTTCATTCATATCCTGACAAAACAGATTTGGGATGGACATCCATGCTGTGCATTTGGTACTTCTGAGGAATTTATTAAGAAGAACCCTAATACTTTCGCCGCCCTATATCGCGCAGTACTCAATGCTTCTACGATGGCTCGAGATCCTGCCAATCGTCCACTAATAGCGAAGGTGATCTCGACTCCAAATTATCTCAATCAACCAGAGACAGTAGTAATGCAAGTATTAACAGGTAAGTTTGCAGATGGCTTAGGTAATGTACAAAACGTACCTGATCGGATCGATTTCAACCCAATTCCTTGGTACTCCATGGCTACTTGGATGCTAACTCAGATGCAACGCTGGGGTTATGTCAAAGGAGATGTGAACTACAAGGATATTTCAGAGAAAGTATTCCTTTTAACTGATGCCAAGAAATATATGGGTGAAACAGGTATTGCTATTCCACCTTTAGCAAAAGCAGGTTACAAAAAAGACAAAATCATGGGTAAGGAGTTTGATCCAAGTCAGCCAGTTGCCTATCTCAAATCTTTTCCAAACAATAAAGTATGAATCTAAGGTAAATGAATGAAAACGTTATCCATTAAGACTAAAGGGGCAATCCTGTCAGTAGTGATTTTATTGATGTGCTTATTTGTATGGCATTTGGCAACAACGCAAAAGGCACCTCCTTCACAAACTGTCTCGTCCAACTCTAGTGAGTACAACAGTCTTATGGGACAAAGTGGTGGTGAGACTGTTCAAAAGACTGGCTTTCCTACATTGACTCAAATGGGGCAGACAATTTATAAGCAGCTTTCACACCCCTTTTATGACAATGGGCCAAATGATAAGGGAATTGGTATTCAGTTGGCATACTCATTAGCGCGCGTTGGCTTGGGATTTTTACTGGCCATGTTGGTTGCGATTCCATTTGGATTTTGGATTGGAATGTCACCGTTAGCATATGAAGCTTTTAATCCATTCATTCAGATTTTGAAGCCGATCTCTCCACTTGCTTGGATGCCAATTGCGCTATACACCATTAAAGATTCATCCATCTCCGGAATTTTTGTGATCTTTATTTGTTCTGTTTGGCCAATGCTTCTCAATACCGCTTTTGGTGTGGCAAATGTACGTAAAGAACTTTTAAATGTTGCAAAGACTTTAGAAGTTTCACCCTTACGTAAAGCATTTCTAGTCATTCTCCCTGCTGCAGCACCAACAATATTGACGGGGATGCGAATTTCTATGGGAATCGCATGGTTAGTGATCGTTGCAGCTGAAATGTTGGTAGGCGGTACAGGCATTGGTTATTTCTTGTGGAATGAATGGAATAACTTATCCCTCTCGAGTGTAATTTTTGCAATTCTTTTAATTGGTATTGTTGGAATGTTGCTCGATGTTGCATTCGGCAAATTACAAAAGGCAGTTTCATATGCAGATTGAAAATACTTTCCTCAAAGTTGAAAACCTTAGTAAGTCCTATAAAGCAGATGCTCCCCCAGTTTTTGAAGGCATTAATTTTGAAATAGAGAAGGGCGAGTTCATTTGCATTATTGGTCACTCAGGATGCGGTAAAACTACTATTTTGAATGTTCTTGCTGGACTTGAGGCGGCTACAAGTGGTGATGCCATCATGCTTGGTAAACGTATTCAGGGCCCCGGGTTGGAGCGTGGCGTGGTATTCCAGGGTCATGCCTTAATGCCGTGGATGACGGTATTACAAAACGTGGCGTTTGCGGTGAAATCAAAATATCCTGATTGGACTAAATCGAAGATTGCTGATCATTCAAAAAAATATTTAGCTATGGTTGGTTTATCACATGCTGAAAATAAAAAGCCATCAGAGCTATCGGGCGGCATGAAACAAAGGGTAGGTATCGCTCGTGCATTTGCAATCGAGCCAAAGATGTTATTGCTTGATGAGCCTTTTGGGGCACTCGATGCATTAACGCGTGGGGTAATTCAGGATGAGCTTCTGAAGATTTGTAGTGAAACTCATCAAACAGTTTTTATGATCACTCATGATGTAGATGAAGCTATTTTGCTGTCAGACAAAATTATGTTGATGAGTAATGGCCCAAATGCACGCATAGCAGAAATTGTCATTAATACATTACCCAAGGGAAGAAAGCGTGCCAATTTGCATCATGATGCAATGTACTATCCCATGCGTAATCATTTAGTAGATTTTCTTGTCAATCGCTCTAAAGATTTGCAGACCAAAGGTGCGAATGGCGAGTTAGATAGATTCAAGCCGCAAATAGTGCTTCCTGGTATTGATCCAGCGACTAATTAAAAATTAATTAACTAAAACTTAGATCAAGGAGAGAAAGATGGACCGTTCAGTAGTTACACAAAAAATTATCGAAGCTAAAGTGCGCAAGGGCATGAAGTGGGGAGATATTGCTCATGCAATTGGCGAGTCAAAAGAGTGGGTTACCGCTGGCTGTTTAGGCCAAATGACTTTTACGAAACCTCAAGCAGAGGCAGCAGGTAAGTTATTTGATTTAACGGATGAAGAAATGGCTTGGTTGCAAATCGTACCTTATAAAGGATCATTACCAACAGCCGTGCCAACAGATCCATTGATCTATCGCTGGTATGAAATTGTTAATGTTTATGGAACCACAATTAAAGAACTCATTCATGAAGAGTTTGGCGACGGCATTATGAGCGCGATTGATTTCTCCATGGATATTCAGCGTGAGCCAGATCCTAAAGGTGACCGTGTTCAGGTAGTGCTCTCAGGAAAGTATTTGGCCTACAAGACTTATTAAATT
>Ga0194047_10001706_pt1 | contig 13134 bp, 12 predicted proteins | sample JunL225m_MetaG_2_FD_160070 | JGI IMG/M metagenome (GOLD analysis project Ga0194047, IMG submission 160070) | Anoxic zone freshwater microbial communities from boreal shield lake in IISD Experimental Lakes Area, Ontario, Canada - Jun2016-L221-5m | ecosystem: Environmental > Aquatic > Freshwater...
ATTAATTTCTGCTCTAGCAATCCAAAAGCCGTATTTAGTTTGGATGCTTTGGGGAGGACATGCTCAATCGAAGTTACCGCTAATTGAATCAGGCGATAAACCATTGATTTTGCAATCATCACATCCGTCAGGATTGGGTGTTTATAAGACGGATAAGCCTTTTTTGGAGCCAGGGGCAAAAAGAAGTTGTGCTCACTTCACTAATGCCAATCAATGGCTGAAACGACGGGGTAATAAAGAAATCCTTTGGGTAAATAGAGAGCTGCAGCCAAATCTATTTAGCTAAAGTCGTAAAAATACAGCCTAGTAAGCAAGAGGCAAAAATAGCGCTTAACCACTCCAGCATCTGACCAGACTGGAAGAATCCCATGTATTGCCCAAAATAAGAGCTCGCGGCAGCGGCAATAAAGCCCAGCAGGGCAGCTAGCAGAAGCTTTGCTGGCTTTGGCCCCTTACATTGCCCCGGGTAAAAAACCCAAGCTGAAACCCCAGAAATACCTCCAATCAGCAGAAAAGCCAAAAACCCCATTGATACCCCCATTAATCATGTCATCAAATCTATAATCACCATTATGAAGTTGTTGACTCTCGGCATCAATCATCACACAGCGCCGGTCGCCATTCGGGAAAAGGTCGCCTTCGATCCTGAATTTCTTCAAGAAGCGTTGCACGATCTACGCCAACATTTGGTTGGCGCGAATCAGGCTGGGCTGCCGGAAGCTACGATTTTGTCCACTTGCAATCGTACCGAGGTGTATTGCGCGGCAAATGATGACAGTGCTGCTGGTCTATTGCACGAAGCCACTTTTGATTGGTTAGCCAAAACTCAACAGCTCGCACCTAGTAGTCTTGAACCTCATATTTACTCACTGCCACAATCTGATGCTGTTCGTCATGCTTTCAGGGTTGCCTGTGGTTTAGATTCTATGGTGATTGGTGAGACCCAAATTTTGGGGCAAATGAAAGATGCCGTCCGCACTGCAAATAATGCAGGGGTTCTAGGCACCTATCTTAATCAACTCTTTCAAAAAACATTTGCAGTTGCAAAAGAAGTTCGTGGCTCCACTGAAATTGGCGCCCATTCGATTTCAATGGCCGCTGCATCTGTTCGTCTTGCAGAGCGCATCTTCGAAAAGATTTCTGATCAGCGTATTTTATTTATCGGCGCTGGTGACATGATCTCTTTATGCGCTACACACTTTGTTTCACACAAGCCTAAAAATGTTGCAATTGCAAACCGCACGATCGAACGAGGACAAGAACTAGCCGATTCCATTTCTATGCAAGATGTGCAAGCAGAGTCCTTCAAGCTCTCCGAGCTTCCTGGCCGGCTTCATGAATTCGATATTATTATTTCTAGTACCGCTTCTTCTCTTCCGATCATCGGCTTAGGCATGGTTGAAAGTGCCCTCAAACAACGTCGCCGTAAGCCTATGGTGATGATTGATCTTGCGGTTCCACGAGACTTTGAACCTCAGATCTCAAGGCTAGCTGATGTCTACCTCTACACAGTCGACGACCTAGGCTTGATGATTCAGACTGGTGCTAACTTGCGCCAAGCGGCAGTGTGTCAGGCAGAGGCAATCATTGAAGATCGCGTTGGTAATTTCATGCACTGGATGCAAGGCCGTAATGCTGTTCCGATTATTCAAGACATTCAATTACAAGGCGAGCGTTTAAGACAACTTGAATTAGAACGTGCTATGAAGCGGTTAATGCGCGGTGATGATCCTCAAGAAGTTCTCAATGCAATGGCACAAGGCCTGACTAATAAATTTTTGCATGGCTCACTCCATGCTTTGCAGCACTCCAATGGCGCCGAACGTGACGCACTGATTAAGCTCTTACCTAAACTTTTCGCCTCACACACTAAACCAGAAGACCATTAGATGAAGCCCAGCATGCGGGCTAAGCTAGATCATCTAGACACGCGCTTAGCCGAACTCAATTCTCTTTTAACCTCCGAAGAAGCAACCAAAGATATGGATGCCTATAGGAAACTCACGCGTGAACATTCTGATATCGCAACAGTAGTTGAGCAATTTGGCCTTTACAAGCAGGCCGAAGCCGATGCACGTGCAGCAGAAGAAATGCGGAACGATCCCGACATGAAAGAATTTGCGGACGAAGAGCAAAAACAAGCTATGGCTACGATGGAAGAGCTTGCGGCTGCCCTGCAAAAACTTTTATTGCCTAAAGATGTAAATGATGAGCGCAATGTTTTCTTAGAAATAAGAGCAGGCACTGGTGGTGATGAAAGTGCACTCTTTGCAGGAGATCTATTACGTATGTATACCCGCTTTGCAGAGCGGCAAGGGTGGAAAGTCGAGATGGTTAGTGCTGCTGAGTCTGATCTTGGTGGTTATAAGGAGGTTGTACTTCGTTTAGTCGGCCAATCTGTTTACTCACGACTCAAGTTTGAATCTGGTGGCCACCGTGTGCAACGTGTTCCACAGACAGAAACCCAAGGACGCATTCATACATCAGCATGTACTGTAGCCGTTATGCCTGAGGCTGATGAATTAGAGGCGGTCAAAATCAATCCCGCTGAATTAAGAATCGATACCTTCCGAGCATCTGGAGCTGGAGGGCAACACATTAATAAAACGGATTCTGCAGTACGTATTACCCACCTACCAACAGGTACCGTTGTCGAATGTCAGGATGATCGCAGCCAACATCGTAATCGCGAGCAAGCCATGAAAGTGCTTGTTTCTCGCATCATGGATGCTCGCGAACGAGAGAAACATCAACTTGAAGCACAAACTAGAAAATCTCTGGTTGGCTCTGGTGACCGTAGTGATCGTATTCGTACCTATAACTTCCCACAGGGAAGAATTACTGATCACCGTATTAATCTCACGCTCTATAAGATTGATGCCATGATGGACGGGGACATTGATGATCTCTGCAATGCGCTAGCATCTGAACACCAGGCTGAACTCCTCGCTGCTCTGGGCGATAACTAAAGATTCATGAATCAAGATTTAAGTATTCGCGCTTTACTGAGCGACTCACTGCTTCCACCCAACGAAGCACGTATGTTAATGGCTCATGTACTTGAACAGCACTACAAGCTACCACGCACTGCCCTTTTATCTCGCGATGATATGGAGCTGAGTTCGGAAGCAACGATGCATTGGCAAGAACTGCAATCCAAAAGGCTCACTGGGGAACCCATTGCCTACCTCATTGGTAAAAGAGGTTTTCATAACATCGAGTTACATGTTGCGCCGGGTGTACTTATACCGCGCCCTGAAACAGAGCTCCTAGTTGAAATTGGCCTAGAAGAAATTGCGCGCCTCCATCAAGGAACAACAGTGTTGGATTTAGGAACGGGTTCGGGAGCGATTGCTCTTGCTATTGCTAATGCAGCGCCTCAAGCCTTAGTGATGGCGAGCGACCAATCGGTAGAAGCCTTAGAAATTGCAAAACTGAATGCCAAGGCTTTGAGTCTTGAAGCCCGAGTGCGCTTTGTAAAGGGTAGTTGGTATGAAGCCATTGAGGGAAAAATGCGTTTTGACATTATTTTAAGTAATCCGCCCTATATTCCGGATCAGGATCCTCATTTGATGCAAGGCGACCTTCGCTTCGAACCCATTTCTGCACTAACGGATCATGCCAGTGGGCTGACCTGCATAGAAGACATCATCACTGGCGCTAAAGAGCACCTCAATCCAAATGGCTTAATTGCTGTTGAGCATGGTTTTGACCAATCTAAAAAAGTACTTGAAATGATGAAAACTGCTGGCCTGCGGGATATCGAAGCCCGCCAAGATTTGGCAGGGCACTGCCGAATTGCCTTAGGTAGAAACTCTGGCGACTAATAAAGCCTTAAATAACCTTTTTCCACGTAAAGTCTTAAAATCAATCCAAGCGTTATTTAAACCCTTTTTACAAACTTACTGCTCGTTAAGAAAGAATTTTATGGATACACAAGCTCAAATTAAAGAAATCGTCACTAGCCATCCTGTTGTACTGTTCATGAAGGGGACTGCACAGTTTCCTCAATGTGGATTTTCTGGGAATGCTATCAATATTTTACGTGCAAGCGGTGTCGAAACACTCCACACTGTAAACGTATTGGAAGATGCTGGAATTCGTCAAGGCATTAAAGAATATGCCAATTGGCCAACCATCCCTCAGCTCTACATCAATGGAGAGTTTGTTGGAGGTTCAGACATCATGACTGAGATGTACGAGTCTGGCGAACTACAAAAATTAGTTAAAGCCTAAGTACCTAGTTTTATTTCTGTGACTTTTGATCTAAGCTCGCTTCTACTATTTGGCCTGCCATTTGGAATCTGTGTAGGCCTATTGGTTTATGTGCTTGGCCTTCGCTCTACTGTTGCGCGTGTTGAACAACAAGCACAGATAGATTTGGCACTTGCAAACAGCTTGCGAACAGAGCGTGATGAGGCTCTGCAAAATGCGATCCGCCTAGAGGCAGAACTAGATTCTGAACGCAAACAAGGTTTGGGTCGGATTGAATCGCTGAAGGAGGCCAAAGAAGCCCTAACTAATCAATTTAAAAATTTAGCCAATGAGATTTTGGAAGATAAATCTAAGCGTTTTACGGAGCAAAATGCTGCAAGCTTAGATGCCTTATTAAAGCCCTTGCAAAATAAACTCACTGAATTTAAAGAGCAAGTAAATACCTCCTATGGCAATGAGGCCCGTGAACGTTTTGCCCTTAAAAGTGAAATCGAGCGCTTAGCCAGTCTCAATTTGCGAATGTCGGATGAAACACGTTCATTAACTCAGGCGCTTAAGGGTGATTCAAAGGTACAAGGCAATTGGGGTGAACTCGTTTTAGAGTCAATCCTAGAATCTTCTGGTTTGCGAAAGGGAGAAGAGTATTTAGTACAAGATAGTCATACTCAAACTGATGGCTCACGCCTTCAGCCTGACGTAGTGATTAAGCTGCCCGAAGGTAAAAGCCTAGTAGTAGACAGTAAGGTGTCCATTACTGCTTATGCAAGGCATGCTGAAACAACTGATCCAATCGTTTCGGAGCAAGAGCTAGCAGCTCACATCCAATCCTTACGCCAACATATACAGGGCCTATCTGGCAAAAACTATAGTTCTTTATATGGTGTTGGCTCCGTCGACTTTGTCTTGATGTTTGTCCCGATAGAGCCAGCGTTTTTACTAGCCCTTAAAACTGCGCCCAATCTCTACCAAGAAGCTCTGGCTAAAAATATTGTTTTGGTTTGCCCCAGCACATTAATGGCAACTCTTCGTACCGTTGCCCATCTCTGGAGACAAGATCACCAAAATCGTAATGCTCTAGAGATTGCAAAACAGTGTGGCAGCCTTTATGACAAATTTGTTGGCTTTGTAGATGATTTAGAAAAGCTAGGGCAGCGCTTAGATCAAGCCCAAACGAGTTATCACGACGCTTTCAATAAGCTCAAAACTGGCAAAGGCAATCTCATTCGTTCTGCCGAGAAGGTTCGGGAGCTTGGAGTTAAGCCAAGTAAAAACCTGCCTACTCATTTGATCGAATCTTCCACAGATTCTGAATAAATTGAGATAAAGAAAAACCCCGCCTAGTTAATGCTAGGCGGGGTTTTATTTAAATCGTATTGCTAAATGCTATTTCTTATTAAGCAGATTTGCGTGCACGTGATGCAGGCGTAGCAGCTTTCTTAACTTGAGCCATTTGACCTTGAACAGCGTCGATTGCTTGATCAGCAGTTTTTTCTACAGTTGCAAAAGCTTCTTTGCTAGCAGCGCGGAACTGCTCGAAACCTTGCAATGCACTACCGTATGCAGTCTTGAAAGAAGATACAAATGCATCAGAGCCGGCAGGTGCATTAGCAGCAACAGTGTTGATCCAATCTTGGAAACCATCTTGCAATTGGTCAATGCTGGCATCAACCACATTTGCAAATTCTTTATTGCTATCACGCAATACTTTACTTACTTTCTTTTGGTAAGCTACAGCTAGGTTGCTAGCAGATTGCAATGTTTCTGCGCTAAGAAGTTCAGTAACTTGCTTTGGATCTTTAGCAGTCAATACTTGTTGGATACCGTCTTGGGTGTTTACCAATACGTCTTTAGATGCAGCGTAATTCAATTCAGCCAATTTTTGAGCATTCACTAAAGCAGCTTCGCTTAAAGAAAATGAAGCCTCAAGGCCTTTGCTGTTCATTTGGGACAATTTAGTGGTGATTTGATCTTGGTTCATCTATTTCTCCAGAAATTAAGTGGTACAACTAGTTAATTGGGTGCGCAATTTGATGTGAAACACTTTAAATAACTCAAATATTGCACTGCACCATTAAACTGTAACTCAACAAATATGACAAATCAAGAACTTTTTGCTGCTATGCAATAATTATTAAGATTAAATTATTAAATTGAATAAAAACAATAACTTAGAAAATCCATGGGGAAGCAGCCGCTACCGAAAAGTAGCAACCGCTGCTTGTTTTGGCACATTTCTAGAGTGGTATGACTTTCTAACATTTGCTACCTTAGCGGTTTTTTTTGGCCCCCTCTTCTTTCCCTCGGAGGACCCTAATACCGGTCTTTTAGCAAGCCTAGCTACCTTTGGTGTTGGAATGGTAGTTAGGCCCATTGGCGCAGCTCTATTTGGCTCTATGGGCGATCGTATTGGGCGTAAGCCTGTCTTTATGATCACGATTATCCTCATGGGTCTTGCAACAGTCAGTGTTGGCTTTTTACCCGTTTATTCCCAAATTGGTATCTGGGCCCCCATCCTTCTGGTTAGCTTGCGCCTGATTCAAGGCCTTTCTGCTGGGGGTGAAATCGGTGGAGGCGCTATCTATTTAGCAGAGCATGCTGGTAATCAGAACAGGGGCTTTAAGACCAGCTTCTTGCAACTCATGGGGCCTCTCGGAATACTGGTATCTACCTTACAAATTGCCCTTTTACAGATCTGGTTAAGCCCCGAAGAATTTCAAGCTTGGGGATGGCGTGTACCGTTTTGGATCTCCATTGTTCTATTGCTCATCGCGTTTAAGGCAAGGATAGCTTTAGAAGAAACCCCTGTGTTTTTAGAGATTAGCAAAAACAAGCAAACCATTCAGAACCCATTACTCAATAACTTTCGCGATCCAGAAACCAGAAAACGCATGTTCCTGCTTTTCTTCTGTGTGTCTGCTGGTGGAGCTGTGCTCTTTTTTTGCGTTCAGGTATATGCAGCAATCTTCTTAAAAACTTCTGTCAAGCTTCCGGTAGAACTGGTAAACCAATTCAGTATTTATGCTACGGCCGTATTATTTCCACTGACAATTTTTGCGGGATGGCTATCAGACAAGATTGGCCGAAAGCCTGTTGTAATCAGTGGATTACTGTTAGGCACCATTTTTATTCTGCCTGGATTTCAGATGCTTCATGCACTCGGTATTGATCTGATGCAAGCAAGGAATCCTACTGTGAATGTATTGTTGATAGGCGCGGTCTTAACCGTACTGTCGCTCTGCCTAGCACTAGTAGTCGGTCCACAGACTGCACTTCTGGCAGAACTCTTTCCTGCTAAATCCAGAAATAGTGCAGCCACTCTTCCTCATAACTTAGCTGCTGGCTGGATTGGTGGCATGCTCCCCTTCATAGTGACCTGGCTCAATAAAACCTGGGGGAGCAATCTTGCCGGACTTTGGTATCCAACGATATTCCTGGGAATGGGGGCATTAGTAGCAATGCTTTATCTACCAGAAACGAGAAATACCTCTTTACTAGATTAGATGCTAGGTCAATAAGCTATAGGTAGAGCTTGCGCGACAGGCTGCGAATTTTTTTCCTAAAGCGCTTTGCCTGTACTAATGCCTTATCCAAACCAGTAATTTGAATTTGAGCCTGCTTGAGAGCTTTAGCGTTGAGAAAGACTTCATCAAATTTTTTCATCACAGCTGTGGGTGAAAAATCGCGGCTGTAGCAATCCCATTCCTGCTGTTGATGCCAGGCCCTATCAAAATTCAGCAATATTTTATTAAGCTCATTTGGACCTTTATACAGAATTGCTTTGGGGCCCAGAACCTCAATATGATTTCGTTGTGGAGAAAGCGCATAAGTAATCACTGGCTTATTGTGAATAGAAAACTCACCACAAGCGAGACCAAAACTTTCACCAATCCCTCGTGCATGAATCATGGCATCACATGTATTAATGAAGCTAGATTTAAATAAGGGATCGGGATTCCCCGGCAGAAAAATAACTTGTGGGTGATCTATAAAGCGATCGATATTCATAAAAAGAAAAAAGATCTGCGGATTTTGATGAATCACCTTAGATACGGTTTGCTTTACAAAGCCCAAATTAAAGCTATCACTTCCACCATAGCATCCAAAGACAGTGGCATCCTGAGGAATTCCTAAACTAGTCCTTAATGAGGTTCCAGCTACTGGTAAATCAATCATATGCGGAACGTATGGAATCTTTCCGTTGGAACATTCCTCGCTCAACCACTTCGATACGAAGGTGTAAATATCACCATGCATCTCATCAATTTTCTGTGGAAATACCGCATGCATCAAATTGGGAACGCCTGGAAGACTATAAGCATCCCGCTCACCAGACTTAATCAGATACATTGCATCAATGAATCCTACTTCGGGCATAGCCTTTACATCGCTAAATTGATCGTAGGGAACAAGGCGAAACTCTTGGTGGAATTTCTGGAAAACTGAGGGCTGAGCCTGTTCTGAGCGACGATCATAAAAAATGATCGATTCATTGCCTAAGATTTTTTGATTTTGTAAGGCGTAGTCGAAGATGGCAATATGAGTACCTCTTAGAGACATTAAGCCCGCATCAAATCCGATTTTAGTAAATGGCATCAGTTCATTTTAGTTGCTTGACCAAATTTTAGGGGCAGAGGAAATATCCTCCCTCAAATAAATTAACCATTGAAAATCAATAGCTTATAAATTAGGGTCATTTATCTACAAATAATTGACTATTTGGTCAGTCAATGATTACTTCAATTACTTAAAAATTGAATAGGCCTAAGAATGAGAACGCCTTTTTATTCGATTCCGAGTTTGAACTAACGGTCTTGTGGGGTATATTGCACCCGCTTAGCAAGATACAATCAATTTAAGCCCATGCCTCCTGCAAACTTCAAATGATCAACATTGCTAAATAAATGAAGAAAATCGCTGTCATCACACCGTATTACAAAGAACCCCTTGAGGTGCTGAAAAAATGCCATGAGAGCGTTATGTCTCAGAGCATTCCTGCTACCCATTTTTTTATTGCAGATGGTTTCCCCAAAGAAGAGCTAGCGCAGTGGGATATAAAACATATTTCACTCGCACAGGGACATGATGATAATGGCGATACTCCAAGAGGAATAGGTGGTTTATTAGCAGATGTAGAGGGCTATGATTTTGTCGCTTATCTAGATGCAGATAATTGGTTTCATCCTAACCACCTTGCCTCATTGCTAGAGGAGCTGGAAAAAACTGGCGCAGATATTGGTTGCTCCTTTAGAACCATGCATGCCCTAGATGGATCTGAGTTGATTGGAGTTCAAGATTCCGATGAAGTATCGCTTGAACACATAGACACTAGTTGTTACTTGATAAAACGCAGTGCATTCGAAGCCCTAAATGTTTGGATGCGCATACCCAAAATTTTGTCGCCAATTTGCGATCGAATTTTTTATGCTTACTTAAGGCACAAGAATTTTAAGTTGGCCTATACGAAAAATAAATCCGTTGCATTTCGCTCTCAATACAAAATTCATTACCAAATGGCGGGGGTTACCCCGCCCAATAATCTCAAAGAAAACGTTGCTGAGGAGTCGATCCAGTGGCTCCTCACCATTGAGGGCCTAAAGGAAACCGTCAACAAATTAGGTTTCATACCTCTTTGAGCAAAACATCACTTTCGACATGATATGAATGAGCGAATTCAAAACCTTATCGGTCAGTCCATACAGCTGCTACAACAAGGCTTGCCAAAAGAGGCAGAAAAGATACTCATTAATATCCTCAGTTCAGATGGAAATAATTTACCCGCCCTTGAAATCCTTGGAGTGATAAAAGCTTCGCAAGGAGAGCATGCAGAATCTGCAAAGTATTTAACAAAGGCTATCAAACTCAATCCAAATAATCCTTCGCTACACTACAACCTTGCAAAGGCATTATCTGAATGTGGTCGCGATACTGAAGCCTTACCGCATCATGAGCAAGTCCTGAAGATAGCTCCTAACAATCCAGATGCATGGCTAAATTATGGCAAAAGTCTTGCGGTACTCAAAGAGCATCATGCTGCTCTAGATGCCTTTAATAAAGCCATACTCATACAACCTCAGTATTTTGAGGCGCTATTAAATCAAAGTGCGGCATTCAATGAATTAAAAAAATTTGAGGCGGGGCTAAATGCTGCTGAAAAAGCCCTCTCATTAAGGCCCGATTTTGCAGAAGCTTGGGTGAACAAAGGGGTGAGTCTCAAGGCACTAAACCAATTAGATGCGGCACTAGCCTGCTATGACAAGGCCATTGCATTTAAACCCGATTACGCTGAAGCCTGGGCTAATAAAGCAACCATCCTCAAGGATCAAAAACGTTACTACGATGCGATATCACACTATTCTAGAGCGCTTGAAATTAATCCCAGCATAGAATATTTGAGCGGGGAGATCATGCATCTCCGAATGAAAATTGGGGACTGGGCCAACTTTGATGAGAGCATCCATAATCTGAGAAAAGAGATAGACGCTGGAAAAAGGGTAATCATGCCCTTTGCTGCTTTAGCCCTATTTGATTCGGAAGAACTTAATTTCAAGGTAGCTAACATTGCTACGGGCAAATCTAGCCCTAGCAATACTTCAAAGCAAGCACTAATACCAAAACATCGTCATCAAAAGATTAAGTTAGCCTATTTTTCCGCCGACTTTAGGAATCATCCAACCTCACATTTAATGTCTCGCTTATTCAAATTGCATGATCGGGATCAATTTGAAATCTATGCTTTTTCACTCCTCAATGGCGGAGAAAAAGACACGGTTCGAACTGAGGTGATGCAATATTTTGATCATTTTATTGATGTAGATCATTTAAGCGACCAAGAAGTAGCCGAGCACTCCCGCAAGCTAGAAATTGATATTGCAGTAGATTTAGGTGGGCAGACTATGGATGCTCGTACTGGCATCTTTGCATTACGTGCTGCCCCTATACAAATCAACTATCTAGGCTACCCAGGAACAATGGGGGCTGAGCACCATGATTACATTATTGCCGATAAGACTGTTATACCCGAAGCACATCAACAATTTTTCAGTGAAAAAATGATGTATTTACCCGATTGCTACCAGGTAAATAATGATAAAAAAGAAATATCCTCACGCCGTTTTAGTAGAGAAGAATTAGGACTGCCTGAGGATAAATTCGTATTCTGCTGCTTTAACAATAATTTCAAGATAACCCCCGATATATTTAGTATTTGGATGAATATTCTAAAAAGAGTTGAAGGTAGCGTCCTATGGTTGTTTGAAGACAATGAATTCATCAAAAATAATCTAATAAAAGAAGCTGAAAAAAGGGGCATATCAGGTAATCGCCTCATATTTGCAAAACGCATAAACCAGCAGGATCATTTGGCCCGGCATAGAGAGGCTGACTTATTTTTAGACACCCTTCCTTACAATGCACATACAACTGCTAGCGATGCACTATGGTGTGGACTGCCACTCATCACCATGACAGGCAATAGCTTTCCAGCTAGGGTTGCAGAAAGCTTACTAAATGCCGTTGGGTTACCAGAGCTGATTACGCGATCGGCAGAAGAATATGAATCGCTGGCTGTAAGCTTGGCAAGCAACCCCGAAGAGCTTCTCAAAATAAAGAATAAGCTGGCTGCCAACCGATTAAAAATGCCTTTATTTGATACTGATCTATTCCGCCGTCATATTGAGTCCGCTTATAAAACAGCGTATGAACACTATCAAAACAACTTGTGCCCAGAGCATATCTTTGTAGATAAAGAGTCATGAGATCAATAAAAAGGCTCACTTGCCATAAGCAGTGAGCCTTTGATGTTTTGGTGCCCCTTGTCCGACTCGAACAGACCACCTACTGATTACAAATCAGTTGCTCTACCAGATGAGCTAAAGGGGCAACGGTAATATTTTAACTTATTTAACAATCTTCAAGCTAGGTCTGCTTGTTTTAGGCTTTTCTGGGGCCTCATCTGATGAATCTGCAATATGCAGATCTCGAGCCTGCTTAGGATCAAATGGAAAAGACATGCCCTGTCCATTCTCCCTGGCATAAATGGCTAAAACATGACTTACAGGAACCATAATCTTCCTTGGGATGCCCCCAAACCTTGCCTGAAAGCTAATCCAATCATTCTCCATCTGGAGTTGATGGCAGGCCTCTAGGGAAAGATTTAAAACGATCTCGTCGTTCTTTACAAACTCCATCGGCACTTCTACCCTGGCGTCTACAAAGACTGCAATGAAGGGGGTAAAACCAAAATCCGTGCACCACTGATGTAGAGCACGGATTAAATATGGCTTATTACTTGGAACGTCAGACATGCTGACTAGAAATGAACCGCTAAACAAGCTTAGCGGCGCATTACCTTTTCAGAAGGAGTTAAAGCTTCAATATAAGCAGGTCTACTAAAAATACGCTCAGCATATTTCAAGAGGGCCGCAGCATTGCGTGAAAGATCAATACCATAGTGCTCAAGACGCCATAACAAAGGCGCTATTGCTACATCCAGCATAGAAAATTCTTCACCAAGCATGTACTTATTCTTAACAAAAATTGGTGCGAGCTGAGTTAGGCGATCACGAATAGCCAACCGGGCCTTTTCATGAACCTTTTCAGCTGCCTTACCTTTTTCGTTTTCCAAAGATGCTACATGCACAAACAACTCTTTCTCAAAATTGAAGAGGAAGAGGCGTGCGCGTGCGCGTGCTACTGGATCAGGCGGCATCAATTGTGGATGAGGGAAACGCTCATCAATATATTCATTGATGATGTTAGATTCATACAAAATAAGATCACGCTCAACCAAGATGGGAACTTGGCCATAAGGGTTCATCACCGAAATGTCTTCTGGCTTGTTGAATAAATCAACATCACGGATTTCAAAATCCATGCCTTTTTCAAAAAGCACCAAACGGCAGCGTTGCGAGAATGGGCAGT
>Ga0194047_10001707_pt1 | contig 13127 bp, 9 predicted proteins | sample JunL225m_MetaG_2_FD_160070 | JGI IMG/M metagenome (GOLD analysis project Ga0194047, IMG submission 160070) | Anoxic zone freshwater microbial communities from boreal shield lake in IISD Experimental Lakes Area, Ontario, Canada - Jun2016-L221-5m | ecosystem: Environmental > Aquatic > Freshwater >...
GGTTTTTAGTTTTGATATGATAATACGGCTAAAAATATATCCTAAAATACTTCCAAGTATTGCCCCGCAAATTACATCAAATGGGTAATGCACGCCAACGTATACTTGAGAGAAAGCTATAGATGAAGCCCAAATAAAAGCAACGGGAACAAACCATCTTTTTTGTTTTTCGAAAAATCCCATCATAAAAAAAGCAATCGCAAAATGGTTGGTGGCATGTGCCGAAATAAAACTAAAACCGCCTCCGCAATTTACCAATAAATGCACCTGGTTTTGAAAACCTGGATCACTGCATGGTCTTAAACGTTGCGCTAAATTTTTTATCAAATTTGCACTTACCTGATCGCTAATTAAAATTAACAATGCAGCACCAAGCACTATCCAAAGAGTTTCCTTTTTATGTTTTTTATAAAGGAGAAAAATCAAAATTGCATAAAACGGATACCATACTTTTTGATTGCGAAGAATAGGGCAGAGCCAATCTAAAAACGGATTTTGTAAACCATTATTGATGGCTAAAAAAAATTGTTGGTCGATATGGTTGAGTGTTTCAAACATTTTTTTGTGCAACAATAATCAACCTGTCGGAAGTGCTTATTTTATAGTCTTCGAGAGCATAGTTTCCAAATACTTTATACGTTTTAAATCCGGCAGCATTTAACATCTCTTCAAAGTTATCTAAAGTTAATGCTTGAACTTTTTCGGTAAAATGATAGTTGGTTCCATTATCAGTAAAATCGATTTTTTTGATAATGAAATCATTTTCTAAATGTTTTGAAATATTGAATTGAATTCCATCAATGAGCTTAACTTCTTTTTGTAAAAGGTTATTTACCGTTAACTCCGAATTCATAAAATCAATCAACACAAAACCTCCCGGTTTCAAAATTTTATGAATGTTCTTAAAAACCAACGCATCTTCTTCTCTTGAATTAAAATAACCCAAGCTTGTAAATAGGTTTAAAGCAATGTCGAAGTTTTCTGAATATTTTAAATCGCGAAGGTCTTGAACCTCAAAATGTAAATTCTTATTGGATGATTTATTTGCTTCTTCGATACTGCTTTGCGAAAGATCTACACCTGTTACATCATACCCCAATGAGTTTAAAAAAATGGCATGACGACCTTTACCGCAACATAAGTCGATGATCTTACGTGATTTTGGTGCATTAAAAAAATGGATCAAGTTTGTTAAAAAAAACTCCGCTTCACTGTAATCACGGTTTTGATATAAGATGTGATAGTAGGGAGAATCAAACCAATCATTGAACCATTCTGTTTCGTTCTTCATTGTTGCAAGTTTAAATCAAAATAGATTTAATCGCTAAGTTTTTAACCAGTTAAATTTCTCTGTCAAAAATCAATTTAATAAAATCGGACCTTGATTTTAAGTTGACCTTTTGTTTTTCGCTTAAACTCTTATATTTGAAAGCATCATAAAACAATTTCATGCGATCAAAAATCATCCTTATTTTTTCTTTGATCATCATTTTAGGTTCATGTGTTTCTCAAAAGAAATACAATGACATGTATGCCTTGTGGGTTTATTCTGATGGAGAATATCAGCTAATGAAAAAGCGTTTTGCCTTGGATGACAAAAACTGGAAAATTTTACTCAAGGAAATTGCACGACTAAAAAAGGATTCAACATTTATGGATTCAAGTTTTAGATCGTTTAAAATTTTGTGTGAACTCGACAGAGAAAAACTAAAATTGAGCATTGCCAGTTTAAATTCAGATATCACTGGATTGAATATCAAACTTGATTCGAATGCAAGACGATTAAAATTATCAGCTCAAAAAATTGCTGAACTTGAATCAATGCTTTACCGTAAAGATTCGATCATGAGAATAACCCGTGAACGACTTACAGCTGCTCTTATTGGGTTTAAAGATAAAGGAGTGAATGTTCATGTGGTAGGAGGAAAAGTTTATATCTCGATGGATGAAAAATTACTTTTCAAATCAGGGCAGATAGATGTGAATCCGGATGGTAAAAATGCGTTGATAGAAATTTCAAAAGTGTTAAATATTGATTCAACTACAAACCTTAACGTAGAAGGCCATACTGATGACGTGCCTTTCAAAAGTAAAACAAAACCGTATAAAGATAATTGGGATATAAGTGTATTGAGAGCCACATCTGTAGTTCGGTTAATGCAATATCAAGGGAAGGTTTCTCCGTTGCGTTTTATTGCTTCCGGCAGGGCTGAGTATTATCCGATAGATCCTGCAAAAACTCCTGAAGCAAGAAAAAAGAACAGAAGAATTGAAATCATCGTAACTCCTGACCTTGACGAGATAGCTAGATTATTAAGTAATTAAATGGATTTGTAGAAATAGAAAAGCCGCTCGGATTTTTATCACAAAGCGGCTTTTTGAATTTTATAATGAAAAAAGTATGAACACCAATATGAAAGAATGGTGCCAGTTTAAACTTACCTCCAATCTTATTCTCATGTGTGCTGGTTTTCAGCTATATAAATATTGTTAAGGGTTGATGCTTTCTGTTCAATTGATGGAAAACGCCTTGTAAACCAAACACGAAGTTCACTTTTTAGGAGATTTAAGTTTGAAATTCAAAACACTCAATTTACTTCTTTCATCATTCAGGTTTTACAATCATCTTTTCAGATTCTTCACTTTGTTTAGAATGACAATTACTCTGAATATTTAGCTTTGATTGGCGGGTGCAAAGCGACCGCCAATCAAAGATCTCGCATAATTGCCTGTCATTCCGAACAAAGAGATGAATATAAACTTGAATGTTGAAAGAGGTCTAATTTTCTTCCTCCGATAAAAGGATATTATCCTAAAATATTTCTTTCCTGTAAGTTGTAAATTGGATTATTTTCGCGTCAAATAATAAATATCATGACAATAACTGAAGCACAGAAAACCGTTGATGAATGGATAAAGACCAACGGAGTCAGATATTTTGATGAGCTTACCAATACAGCAATTTTGATGGAAGAAGTTGGTGAGGTTGCAAGGATTATGGCAAGAAAATATGGCGAACAATCTTTCAAAGCTTCTGAAAATAATGACCTTGGAGATGAACTTTCTGATGTGTTGTTTGTATTAATATGTATTGCAAATCAAACAGGCATTGATTTGACGGAGGCATTTCAAAAAAATATTAAAAAGAAAACAGAGCGTGATTCGGACAGACATCATGAAAACGAAAAATTAAAATAGAATTAACCAATAAGCTAAGAATAAAACATGGAAAACGAAATCGTAAAAACTTCACAGATCAGAATTGATGTTTCATTAGATAAAGAAAATAACCCTGTGCAAATGCAATGGGATGCTGATGATTCAGATATTGAAGGAAAGCAGGAAGCAAAAAGTATGATACTTGCTATTTGGGATGGCTTTCATCAAAATGCAATGCGCATCGACCTTTGGACTCAAAAAATGAATGTGGAAGAAATGAATATTTTCATGTTCCAAACGTATTCAACTTTAGCTGATACTTTTGAAAGAGCAACCAATAATAAAGAAGTGGCTGACGAAATGCGAAACTTTGCGCATCAACTTGGACATAAGCTTGACATATTTGGTGACGACCACAAGCATTAATCCGTAACGATTAAAAAAACAAAGTCAATGCTGCCCGAAATAATTTTCTGGCAGCATTGACTATTTAAGAAATTTGTGCGTTTAATTTATTTGCAAGTACATGTTTAGGAACTGCTCCAACTTGCTTGTCTACCACTTTACCATCTTTAAAAAACAATAAAGCAGGAATGCTCATGATACCATAATCGGTTGCAACTTTTGGATTAAAATCCACGTTCAATTTTCCGATCACTGCTTTACCTTCATATTCTTTAGAAAGTTCTTCTACAACCGGTCCAACCATACGGCATGGTCCACACCATTCAGCCCAAAAATCTACCAATACAGGTTTGCTGCTTTTTAATACTACTTCATCGAAGTTTGCATCTGTTATTTCTATTGCCATTTTAAATTTATTTAAATGTTTTTTTTCTTTCGCAATTTATCTTCTAAATCGAAATTACGCAATTGCGTATTTACATAATTTCATTTTTATTAATTCAATTTATATTCAATTCCCATTTCTTCAAATTGGGTCATTAACTCTTTGTCGAAGTTAATTTTATATTTTGTTGCCACTGCACTTACACCAAGTTTTTGATCATCATCTTTTATATTAAGCTTTAACACCGCAGAGCCTTTATGGTTTTCTAATAACAGTTTAAAATTATTTAAAAAACCATTTTGAAGATTTTCTGATTTCAGGGTAAGGGTAACTTTATTTAATAATCTTTCTCTTACTTCGGCAAGCAGGATGATTTGATTTGGTTTAAATTCATATTGGTCGGTACTGTTAAAACGTGTTTTCATTGCACCTTTAATATACAGCATTTGCCCTATTGTAAGAAAATGTTTAAAGCGCAAGTAATCCTCACTCCACATGGTAATTCTAACATTCGAAGAGTAATCTTCAATAGTAAATGATCCATATGGTTTATTGTTTTTTCCGATCTTTTCAAATGTTTCGGTTACAATCCCTGCAATGTTTAAATCCTTATTTTTATAATCGTCAATTGTTGAGATTGCAGTGATCTGAAAATTATTAAATTCAATTAAAAAATCATCAAGCGGATGACCGGAAAGATACATGCCGGTAACTTCTTTTTCTTGTTTGAGTTTCTCCATTAAACTCCATTGTTCGCAAGGAGGAATTGTAGGCTCAGCCAATGTAACCATAGATGCTCCACCAAATAATGATTGTTGGTTTGCTGCCTCATTATTTTGAGCAACGCTGCCATACCTGATTGCTCTTTCGATGACATTCACTTCATCAGTTCCACTTGCAAAATATTGTGCCCTATGAACATTTTGGAAACAATCAAAAGCACCTGCTAGTGCAAGACCTTCCATAGTTTTTTTATTTACTGCTCGAAGGTTTCCACGCTTTGTTAAATCGAAAATACTTTTAAAAGGACCGTTGGTTTCACGCTCAGAAATAATTCCTTCAACAGCACCTTCACCCACACCTTTTATCGCACCCAAACCAAAACGGATTTCTCCTTTTTTATTCACTGCAAAATTTACTTGTGATTCATTTACATCGGGACCAAGAACCTGAATTCCCATGCGTCTGCACTCTTCCATGAAAAAAGTAACTTTGTCGATATTGCCCTGATTGTTGGTGAGCAATGACGACATATATTCTCCCGGATAATGCGCTTTTAAATACCCGGTTTGAAATGCAACAAATGCATAACAAGTTGAATGAGATTTGTTGAAAGCATAAGAAGCAAATGCTTCCCAATCTGTCCAGATCTTTTCCAGAATTTTTGCATCGTGACCTTTTTCTGTTGCCTGTAAAATAAATTGCGGCTTGAGTTTATCAAGCGTTTTTTTATCTTTTTTACCCATTGCTTTTCGCAAAACATCTGCATCACCTTTTGAAAAGTTTGCAAGTTTTTGCGAAAGCAACATCACTTGTTCCTGGTAAACAGTGATCCCATAAGTATCTTTGAGCTGCTCTTCCATATCCGCCAAATCGTAGGTCACGGTTTCTTTTCCGTGTTTACGATTGATGAAGCTTGGAATATAAGCAATCGGCCCCGGGCGATACAAAGCGTTCATCGCAATAAGATCGGCAAATCTATCGGGCTTCAGATCCTTCAAATATTTTTGCATGCCGGCACTTTCAAATTGAAAAGTTCCGTTCGTTTCTCCTTTTGCAAAAAGTTCTAATGTGATTTTGTCGTCAAGAGGAATTTCATCAATATTGATATCAATTCCATGATTTTGTTTGATGAGTCGTAAAGCATCGCGGATGATGGTAAGATTTTTTAAACCCAAAAAATCCATTTTAATTACACCGGCTTCTTCAATTACTCTACCATCATATTGTGTGAGCAATAATTCGGAATCTTTTGCCACAGCCACCGGAATTAAATCGGTGAGATCGCTAGGAGCAATGATGATTGCTGAAGCATGCACACCGGTTCCACGCACAGAACCTTCAAGGATAAGAGCCTCTTTTAAAACGGTAGCGCGTAAATCACTTCCATGATAAATTTCTCTTAACTTTTTTACGTTTTCAATATCTTCACTTTGCAATGATTCGGTATCTTTCAAACTTGCCTCGCCATCTATGGGAGCGTTTAACACTCTGTCTAAAACAATTCCGGGTTTATCGGGAACTAATTTTGCAAGAATATTTGAATCAACAAGAGGAAGGTCCATCACACGAGCAACATCTTTGATGCTCATTTTTGCAGCCATCGAACCATAAGTTACAATTTGTGCAACCTGGTTTTTTCCGTATTTTTCAACAACATAATCAATTACTTTTTGACGACCTTCATCATCAAAATCCGTATCAATATCGGGCATCGATTTACGGTCAGGATTTAAAAATCTTTCGAATAGTAATTGATATTTTATTGGGTCAATATTGGTGATGCCGATACAATAGGCAACAGCACTTCCTGCCGCAGAGCCACGACCAGGACCTATGAAAACGCCCATATCACGACCTGCTTTGATAAAGTCGGCTACAATTAAAAAGTATCCTGCAAATCCCATCGTTTTAATTACGTGGAGTTCAAAGTTTAATCGCTCTTCAACTTCAGCAGTAATTTCTTTATAACGATCTTTTGCACCTATGTATGTTAAATGTTTAAGGAATGAATCTCCGTCAGAAAATTCTTTTGGAACCGGGAAATGAGGTAATAAAATACTGCGTTTCAAGTCAAGCAATTCAACCTTATCAACGATCTCATTTGTATTATCGATTGCCTCCGGAATATCACTGAAAAGCAAACTCATTTCCTCCGTAGTTTTAAAATAAAACTGGTCGTTATGAAAAGCAAATCTTCTGCCTTTTACAAAAGTTTCATCATCGCCTGTTTCTTTTTGAGTTGGGGTGCTTTGCTTTTCGCCTGTATTAATACATAGCAAAATATCATGAGCATTTGCATCTTTCTGATCGATATAATGTGAATCGTTTGATGCAATAATTTTGACGTTATATTTTGCTGCAAATTTTAGCAATACTTCATTTACGATATTTTGTTCAGGAATATCATGACGTTGTAGTTCCACATAATAATCTTCGCCAAACAAATCCAGCCACCACTTGAATTCTTCTTCACCAGCCTGTTCACCTTTTTTTAAGATGGCTTTTGGAACAGATGCTCCAATACAACAAGTAGTAGCAATTAATCCTTTATGATATTTTAAAATAAGCTCTTTGTCGATGCGAGGATATTTTCCATACAATCCTTCGATATAACCAAGCGAACATAATTTGATCAGATTTTTATAACCTTCATCATTTTTTGCAAGCAACAATTGATGATAGCGAATGTCTTTATCTTCTTTTGTAAACTGTCGTCTTGTTCTGTCGCTCACAACATAAAACTCGCAACCAACAATTGGTTTTACTTTTGGCTTACCATCTTCGCCTTTGTGTTTATATGCTTCGGCAACAAATTTAAAAGCGCCAAACATATTTCCATGATCGGTAATTGCAAGAGCCGGCATATTATCCGATAATGCTTTTTTATATAATTTTCCAATATCAGCTGCGCCATCAAGCAGCGAAAATTGTGTATGAACATGTAAATGGGTAAATGATGACATGGGAATAAATCGGGTAAATTATATTGTCAAAATTAAGGAATGATAACTTGAGAAAATAAGATGTTGATAAAAAGAAATTCTTAACGAATAAAATCAGTGTTGTAACAAGGTGCTCTTCATAAAAGTACAAATAAAAACGGTGTTTACATTTTAACTTGTTAATTATTTAATAACATATAAATTTGGAAACAATAACTAAAACTAAACAACAATCATTTTATGAGAAAATTAATTACACTTTTAACAGTTTCGGGATTAACGTTAGCCGCGTCTGCACAGATGTTGCAATCATCCAAAGCTACTCTCAAATTTCCTTCAAAAGAAGACTTGTCGATAAGCCCTGTATATACTGGGATTGGCAATCAAAGCAGAAATACTCCAACAATTTACAGTAAAATGTCGGGCAGAAATGCGAATACAGTTATTGGTCATACTTTATGGTCTAACCAAACTAACGGTGCTGTTTATAGACGAATTATTTCGTATAAAGATGGTAAAGTTTCTGCAACATGGACAGCTGCTTTTACCGACTATGCTCATAACTGTCCCGACAGAGGAACAGGTTATAATTCATCAGATGGTTCTGCATGGGGTGCATTACCTCAAGTTCGTATCGAATCATATAGAACTGGATTTCCTTCTTTAGCTACTGCTGCCGATGGTTCAGAAATTATTTTATGTCACCTTGCTGATACAGGTGGTTTATCTGGAGGTTTTTCTTTGAGTAAAAATTTAGCAATTGGTTCAGGCACTTGGTCAACTGCAAAAGTTAACGGTTCAACACCGCTACCTGGTTATCCTAGTCCACTATGGCCACATGTTACAATTTCAGGAGATTACTTGATTGTTGTTTCATGCTTTACAGATTCATCAGCTGGTATTCCAAACCACGTTACAATTAGCGGAGTAAGATCACCAATGGTTTATTCACGTTATCAAATTTCTACTAAAACATGGCAAACATTTAGCAACGGTTCAATTTTTAACACCTTACCCGGATACGATTCAACACTATATACAATGGGTTCAGGTGATACTTATAGTATAGATGCAAAAGATAGTGTTATTGCAATTACTGCTGCAAAACCATTCGATGATTGGGCTATGTGGAAATCTACAAATTATGGCGCAACTTGGAGCAAAAAAGTAATTATGACTTTCCCTGTTCATAAATATGATTTCATGTCAGATACAATTACACGCACACCATGTGCAGGAGATGCTGTTCATGTTATAGTTGATAATTCTCACAAGATTCATGCTTTTAGCGATAGAAATGACGTTTCTGTTGATGAAGCAACAAGACAATCAAATATCTCTAAAAATTCAAAAGGATATCAATACTGGCATACATCACTTGCAGGGTCAGGTTCAATCGGGGATGCAATATTGTATTGGAATGAAGGTTTAGCTACTGATTCAGTTATGATTGCTGCTACTTCTGTAAAAGTAACACCAACAGTACTTGCCGGAGATTCAACATATGCTTTTGCAACTGGATTAAAAACATGGTATGGTATTTCAAATTCAACATGGCCAAGTGTTGCTATCGATTCAGTTGGTACAATGTATTTAGTTTATTCTGCATTTACTCTTTATGATGATGGTAGTAATGGAAATTATTACAGAGATATTTATGTTGAATATTCTACAAATAGTGGACTAACTTGGAGCAATCCTATAAATGTTTCTTCTGGTTTAGGAATCAGTACTGAGCAAGTTTATCCTTCAGTTGCAAGATATGCAGATTCAAAAATTCATATCACTTACCTTAGTAAGAAAAATCCGGGTAACGATCAGACCAGTGCTACACCGGAAGTTTATGATATCAATGATCTTGTAATTTCTACAGCCGATATTAAATCAAATACATCAGGAACAATTTTGTATGTTAATGAAGTTAAAAATGATGCATTCTCAATGGATCAAAATTTCCCTAATCCTTTTAGAGGCATCACTTCAATACCAGTGAAATTAAACTTTACAGCTGATGTAACAATCAATATTGTAAACCTTGTAGGGCAAACTGTTTATACCAATAAATTTGCAAAAGCTCAGTCGGGTATCAATAATTTTCAAGTTGATCTTAGCAATTTAAACAGTGGAGTTTATTTCTATACAGTAGAAGCTGATGGATATAAAATTACCAAAAGAATGATGGTTGAATAATATTTTAATCAGAGATTTATAAAACAAAAAATCCCGTGAAATTCTTCACGGGATTTTTTTATGCTTGAATTCTTTTGTAGTTCGATCTCGATAGCTATCGGGAGAGAAAATGTTCTATTAAGCAAAATGCTTTAAAGTTACATTGTCTCGCTTCTCGACTCCGCAAGAAGTGACAAGCTCGACAGGACAAATTGTTTACTTTATTTCTTCGGAATATTCTTCAAAGTTTCCACTAAATAATTCCAGAAATCTTCTACTGATTTAATATCAACTCTTTCATCAGGAGAATGCGGTGAGCGGATAGTTGGACCAAAAGAAATCATATCCCAATTTGGATAAACGCTTCCTAATAAACCACATTCTAATCCTGCATGAACTGCTTGTAATTTTGGTTCTGTTCCGTATAAATTTTTATAAACCGAAATCATCGTTTTTAAAATATCTGATTTCACATTTGGTTTCCATCCCGGATAAGAACCTGTGCGCTCAACAGTAAATCCGGCTGTTTCAAAAGAACATGCAATGGCATTTGCAATATCTTCTTTTTGTGATTCAACTGAACTGCGTTGTAAAGTTTCTACTTGAGCCAATCCATTTTCAACTTTTACGATGGCAACATTATTTGAAGTTTCCACTAAGCCAATCATATCTGCACTCATTCCAAAAACGCCATTCGGACAAGTATAAATTGCATTTAATAATTTATGCTGATTAGCAGAATCCATTACCGATGTAGGTAAAGCAATTGCTTCAGCAGAAATAACCAATCCAGGATCGGTGGTAGATAATTCTTTTTGAATCGTAACAGTAAAATCGTTTACAAATTTCAAGAATGCATCCTTTTTATCGTTAGCAATTGTTACCACCGAATTAGCTTCACGCGGAATAGCATTGCGTAAGTTTCCTCCAGAAATTGTCGACACTCTTAAACCAAATTGTTTCGAAGCGTTCCAAAGAATTCTGTTTGTGATTTTATTTGCATTTCCTCTTCCGGTATTAATATCTAAACCAGAGTGGCCACCTTTTAAACCTTTTACAGCAATTGTAAATGCTGTTGAATTTGCATCAGGAGTTTCTTGTGTATAATTCAATTTTGCAACAGTGTTTTCTCCACCGGCACAACCAATAAAAATTTCACCATGATCTTCTGAATCGAGATTCAATAAAATATCACTTTGTAAAATTCCACCTTCCAATTCAAAAGCTCCTGTCATTCCGGTTTCTTCATCAATCGTAATTAAACATTCGATAGGACCGTGTTGGATTGTTTTTGATGCCATGATTGCCATCGATGCGCACATGCCAATTCCATTATCAGAACCAAGTGTTGTTCCTGTTGCATGAACCCATTCTCCAACGATGCGCGGGATGATTGGATCAGTTAAAAAATCATGTTTGGTATCGTTGTTTTTTTGCGGAACCATATCCATATGGCTTTGCATTACAACGCCTTTTAAGTTTTCCATTCCGGGAGTAGCTGGCTTACGTAAAATCACGTTTCCGGCTTTATCGATAAATCCCTCGATGCCATTTGCTTTTGCAAAATTTAAAATAAACTCGCGAATTTTTTCTTCGTGTTTTGATGGGCGTGGTACACCGCACACATCTTCAAAAATGCTCCAAACTTCCTGTGGATTCAGGCTTCCTAATACTCTTGTCATATTAATTAATTTTTATTTAGTTCGATAAATCTGATAAATTTATTTGTATATAAATGGGATAAAAATGAAGTGACTCTTTCTTCTGTAGGATGAATTTTTTCACCAAATTTTTCAGTCAATACATCGCATATCGCTAACACATTTTTTTTTCCGTCAATCAACAACCACGTTTCAGATCCAAACTCATCAAGCTTAAGCGGAATAAATTTATTCTTTAATAGCGGCATAAAATATTTGCCAAAAAACTTACTCGTAAACCTTGGAATTAAAATCGAAACTTTTCCGTTTTCTTTTATCTCATAACCATGAATATATTCAGGTGTAAGATCGAGGTAATTGATTTCTTCTTTTTTTGATTGAGACATATTTAAAATATTTCTCGCAGATTTCGAAGATTATTACAGAAATGAAATCTGCGTTAATCTGCGTTATCTGCGAGAGAAAAATATTATTTAATTTTAGAAATTAGCTGTTGGAGGAGCTGGTTCATCAGGACTTCCGGCATTTTTAATTGGAACATTTACCAAAATATATCCAATAATTAGCAATACCAAAATACTAACTAAAAACGAAGGCTCTTTAAATATTTCAGGAATTGTTAAATCCATAAAATAGAATAATGCGAACACTAATCCCATCAAAGCTTCACCGGCAATAAATCCAGAAGCAAGTAATACTCCGGTATTTTCTACTCTAGCTTTTTGAGCATCATTATGTTTCTTTCTGTCGTTCACCATTTCAACTATTCCTTTTACAATACCACCTAAGAAAATTGCAAATGTAGTTTCAAGTGGTAAGTACATTCCAACGCTCACAAGCATCGGACTTTTTACTTGCATCAATATAAATCCTAATCCCATCAACATTCCAACAATAATTAAAGGCCAAGCCATTTGTCCGCCCACAATTCCTTTTGATAACATAGCCATTAAACTTGCTTGCGGTGCTGATAAATTCTTGCTTCCAAATCCACCTTCATAACCATCTTTTATTCCTTTAGCAATATCACCTTCATTTAAAATAATCAATACACCAAACATTACTGAACCTGCAAGAACAACTCCGATGATATCACCAATTTGCATTTTCCAAGGTGTTCCTCCAAGTATATGTCCTGCTTTTAAATCTTGTAACATTTCACCAGCAACTGCAGCCGATACACAAACAATAGCAGCAACGCCTAAAACTGATGCAACACCTTCTTGTCCTGTAACACCAAGTGCAACTAAAAGTAAAGCTGTGATCACTAATGTTGTTAATGTTAATCCTGAAATTGGATTATTACTTGAACCCATAATTCCAACTAAATATCCTGAAACTGCTCCAAAGAAAAATGCAAGAACAATTAGAATTGTTGAAGCGGCTAAAGCAACTACTAAAGAAGTATTGAAAATAAAATAGGTGATGATAAAAGTTGAAATAGCAACTCCTAAAATTCCTAACATGATCCATGTGAAGCTAATGTCTTTTTCATTTCTTGGAATGTTTACTGTAGTTCCCGATGCTGCTTTTTTTACATCACCAACAGAACGTGCAATACCTGCTGTTAAACTTTTTCTCATTTTAAAAAGAGTAAAACCTGCACCCATTAACATTCCTCCAATTGCAATCGGACGAACAATAAATCTCCATACTTGAGTGATCTGAAAAATTGGATTACTT
>Ga0194047_10001708_pt1 | contig 13126 bp, 10 predicted proteins | sample JunL225m_MetaG_2_FD_160070 | JGI IMG/M metagenome (GOLD analysis project Ga0194047, IMG submission 160070) | Anoxic zone freshwater microbial communities from boreal shield lake in IISD Experimental Lakes Area, Ontario, Canada - Jun2016-L221-5m | ecosystem: Environmental > Aquatic > Freshwater...
GAACACCTAAAGCACAACCAGGAAATGACAAACCAAGAATGTTTCGCTTACCAACTGATCAAGCTTTAATAAATAGAATGGGCTTTAATAATGAAGGGGCTGAGGCAGCTGTAAGTCACTTGAAAAACAGAAAAACAAAAATAATAGTTGGTGGAAATATTGGCAAAAACAAAATTACTCCCAATGAGGATGCTTCGCTAGATTATGAAATCTGTTTTGAAACTCTTTTTGATTATGTAGACTATTTTGTTGTCAATGTAAGTTCTCCAAACACTCCGAACCTTAGAGCTTTGCAGGATAAGGAACCCTTAACAAAATTGCTTCTTCGATTAAAATTTTTGAATAACCAGAAGAATAAACCAAAAGCTATTTTGTTGAAAATTGCTCCAGATTTAACAAACGAACAATTGGATGACATCATCAGTATTGTGAATGAGACCAAGATTGATGGATTGATTGCCACAAACACCACCATTGATAGAAGCAATTTAATAACAGACAAAGAAACCGTTGAAAAAATAGGTGCAGGAGGATTAAGTGGAAAGCCTTTAACTAAGAGATCGCTAGAAGTGGTGAGGTACCTCATAGATAAATCTAATAATTCCTTCCCAATTATTGCTGTTGGAGGAATCTATTCAGCCGAAGATGCATTGGCCATGATAGAGGCAGGTGCAAGTTTGGTGCAAGTGTATACAGGTTTTATTTATGAAGGGCCGAGCATTGTTAAGAATATTAATAAGGGAATATTAAAAAAGCTGAATTAATTTATGAAACTAATAGAGTGTCCGAGAGATGCAATGCAAGGCATCCATGAGTTTATTGAAACATCAAAAAAAATAAATTACATCAATTCTATTTTAAAATGCGGATTTGATACTGTTGATTTTGGAAGTTTCGTTTCACCAAAAGCAATTCCTCAAATGCGAGATACGGCAAATGTTTTAGAACAATTAGAATTGAGTTCAACGCAATCGAAACTTTTAGCAATTATTGCTAATGTTCGCGGAGCGCAAGATGCTGTAGAGTTTGACGAAATAACTTATTTAGGTTTTCCGTTCTCAATTTCTGAAACTTTTCAACAGAGAAATACAAATTCATCGATTGAAGAATCTATTATCCGTGTTGAGGAGATACAAGACATTTGTGTTAGAAACAAAAAAGAATTAGTTGTTTATGTTTCTATGGCTTTCGGAAACCCCTACGGAGATGTATGGAGTAGTGAAGTAGTTTTTAATTGGACAAAAAAATTGGTTCAAATGGGAGTCAAAATAATCGCATTGTCAGATACTATAGGAGTATCAAATCCCGAGAACATTTCTTATCTCTTTTCACATCTTATTCCTGAATTTAAAGAAGTTGAAATAGGAGCTCACCTGCATTCAACGCCTGACACATGGGAGGAGAAAATACACGCTGCGTACAAAAATGGATGTCGAAGATTTGACAGCGCAATTAAAGGATATGGAGGATGCCCAATGGCAGCGGATAAACTCACAGGCAACATGCCAACCGAAAAACTTATTAGTTATTTTGATAAGATTTCAATACCAACAGGAATTAACATGAATACGTTTTCTGAGTCACTGAATTTAGCCTCGAGCACTTTTCCCGTGGAGTAATATGATAGTTTCTAAATTTCAAAAACTATCGAAAAATCCATTTTTATTTCGATTGTATTTATTGAAAAATCTACCATTGGCATATCTTACCGGGATTCGGATTGAAGAATTAACAGCAAGCCAAGCTACAACCACAATAAAATTATCATGGATTACCAAGAACCCATTTCACTCCATATATTTTGCTTGTGAATTGATGGCGGCAGAATTATCGACTGCAATGATTTTATTTGATAATTGTTACGAATCCACACCACCTGTTTCAACATTAATAATAGAAAATAAAGCGGTGTATTTCAAGAAAGCAAAAGGGAAAATAAGATTTATTTGTAAAAATGAGTCTCCAATCTCAGAACTTATTCACAAAACGCAAGGAACGGGAGAAGCTGTGTTGGTAGATTTAAAATCAATTGGAGTAGATGAAGCAGGAGATAAAGTTGCTGAATTTATTTTCACTTGGTCTATCAAAGCGAAAACCAATAATTATTAACTTTTTCAGTAAAAAAAAGTAATACTCCTGAGCCCATTTTTACTTACCTTTGGCATCCCTAAAAAAAATGGATAATGCAAAGAGTTAGTTTTAATAACAAGAATAGTTTATTTTTTAATGCCCTAAAAGAAAAAGTTGATGCTTACTTTCAATCTAATAATATTCGAGAGACAGGCAATTACAAATTGTATATCAAGACAGTTTTTCTAGTCTTGCTAACCGCGACACTTTACACAGTCTTGGTTTTCTTCACGCCATCTATTGCTATTTCAATCGTTTTGTGTTGTTTATTAGGGGTAAGTTTAGCGGCAGTTGGATTTAATGTTATGCATGATGGTGCACACGGTAGTTTTTCTCAAAGACCTTGGGTGAATGAATTGATGGGCTATTCGCTGAATGCAATGGGAGGAAGTGTTTATCTATGGAAGTACAAACACAACGTAAACCATCATTCATTTACAAATATTGAAGGAATGGATGATGACATAGATATCAAGCCATGGATTCGAGTTCACACGGATCAGAAAAAATATTGGTACCACAGGTTTCAACATATTTATTGGGTTGTTTTATATGGTGTAACCTATTTACTTTGGGTACTTGTTCAAGATTTCACTAAGTATTTCTCAGGTAAAATTGGGGATCAACCATTTCGTAAGATGGATGTCAAAGAACATTTTATTTTTTGGATTAGTAAAATTCTTTATGTTGGCGTGTATCTCGTGCTTCCTATTTATACTGTTGGTTTGGTAGAAACAGTAATTGGATTTGCAATTATAGCCTTCGTTTGCGGTTTTGTTATTTCTGTTGTTTTTCAGTTGGCACATGTAGTAGAAGATGCAACATTCGCAACACCTGATACAAAGGTGTTTAAAATTGATGAAGAGTGGGCGGTTCATCAAGTACAGACGACAGCAGATTTTGCTACAAAAAGCAAGTTAGTAACATGGTTTACTGGAGGATTAAATTTTCAAGTTGAACATCATCTTTTTCCACGTATCAGTCATATTCATTATCCAAAAATAGCAGAGCTTGTGCGTGAAACATGTACTCAATTTGGCATAACTTACTTAGAATATCCCACTGTATTAAGTGCAGTTCGCTCACACGTTATGCATTTACGAGCAGTAGGCAAATACTAATTTGAATTACCATTAAAGATTTCTAATCTTTCTAATTCTTGAACATAATCGTATTGCAAATCTTCATGCAATTTAGTTAAAATTTTCTTTATTTTTTCGATTTGGCCTTGATACAAATTCAGGAGTGCATCACTTTTTTGAAGAGGAATTGAAGACAATTTCAGTTGAATACAGAAGTGTATTCTTAAATCTAATTCAGTCGTTGCTATGCCCGAAAACTTTACAGCCTTATTGATATGTCTAAGAATTTTTCTAACACTTTTTCTAATAAAATACATCGAACTCGTATTGATTTGAAGAAACAAATTATCGATTTCAGTTCTCACGCCAGAAATAAAAGTGCTTTCATCATTCGCTTCGAATAATAGATATTGAAGTAACTCTTTATTTTCCTTTTTGTATTTCGCCAAACGCAAACAGATATCAACTACTTGTTTATGTTCTAGTGTAATTAACTCTTTTTGAATTTGTGATATAGTTGAAGGATTCATACCATTATTATATTGTTAAACAGTCCAAAGCTAAGCATATTATGATTCGTATGACCTAGAAATGTCCTGTAAAAGCCTGTTAATTTATGTCAAATTATCTTTGTAACAACTATTATTAGTAATTTCGTAGAAAATAAATAAAGGCCATGACCAAAACTAAAAAACTGCTCCTAATCCTACCAATTGCCATACTTATACTAGGTTCTTTCACTTATTTTATTCAAGGTGATAAGGAAAAAGCAATAGATGAAACACTTTTACAAAATCTAAAAATGCTGCATTACGCTCCTTTAGAAATTAATGATGAGCTTTCGGAAAAGATTTTCAAGCTTTACATAAAAAGGATGGATGCAGGTAAAAAATTTCTTATTCAACCCGACATTGATGAGTTGAAGAAAATGGAACACTCGATAGACGAGGATATCAATAATGGAAGTTTTCAGTTTTTTGACAAATCGCTCGAATTGATTAATAGCCGAATTGATGAGGCCAAATTCTATTACAAAGAATTATTGGACAAACCTTTTGATTTTGCAAAAGATGAAACTGTTGAGCTAGATGCTGATAAACTATTGTTTTCAAAAACGAAAGATGAATTGAAAGATGCTTGGAGAAAATCATTGAAATACCAGGTATTAGAGAAAATAAATGAAAAATTGGAGAGTCAAGAGAAGGCTAAGGAAAAGTCGGACACCGTAAAAATTAAATCAAAAGAAGAATTGGAAGTAGATGCACGAAAAAAACTGATGAAAACCTATGACGATTATTTCAAACGATTGAATGAATTCAAGCGTAATGATAGGTTATCTATCTACTTTAATGTAATCACAAGTATATTTGATCCTCATACAGAATATTTCGCTCCCAAAGATAAAGCTCAGTTTGATGCGGCAATGAGTGGACAATTTTTTGGCATTGGAGCACAACTGCAAGAAAAGGATGATTACATTAAAGTAACAAATATTATTCCTGGTACCCCTTCTTATCGTCAAGGACAATTAAAAGAAGGAGATTATATTTTAAAAGTCGCTCAGGGTTCAAGCGAACCTGTTGATGTAGCAAATATGCGTTTGGATGATGTAGTTCAATTAATAAGAGGTAAAAAAGGAACCGAAGTACGCTTAACAGTAAAAAAACCTGATGGTATTGTTATCATTATTCCACTTATCCGTGATGTTGTTGTGATGGAAGAAACTTATGCTCAATCGGTAATTATTAAAGGGAAGAAAAATATCGGGTACATTAAACTTCCTTCGTTTTATGCCGATTTTAATGGAAATGGTGGGCCTTCGTGTTCTAGAGACATGAAAAAAGAAATCTTAAAACTCAAGGATGAAAATGTGGATGGTATTATTATCGACTTAAGATACAATGGAGGAGGATCGTTGAATGATGTAGTTGATATGACTGGACTCTTTATTGACAAAGGACCTATAGTCCAAGTGAAACAAAGAGGAGGGTCTCCTCAAATGCTAGAGGATAGAGATCCTTCGATTACCTATAGTGGCCCTTTAACGTTGATGGTTAACTCCAATTCGGCTTCAGCATCAGAAATTATGGCGGCAGCAATTCAAGATTATAAACGTGGGCTTATTGTTGGTACTTCTCCTACAACATACGGAAAAGGAACGGTTCAGAGAGTTTTTGAATTGGATGATGCATTACCTCCTTCCATGTCAGGATTGAAACCACTGGGTTCTGTAAAAGTGACTACACAGAAATTCTATCGAATAAATGGAGGCGCTACTCAATTAAGAGGTGTTACCCCTGACATTATTCTTCCAGACCCTTATTCATTGCTTGATCAAGGCGAAAAGGAGCAAGACTATCCGATGGCATGGGATGAAATACCAGCTGCTAAATATCAACCACTAAAGCCTGCTTACGATATTAATAAACTTAAGAAGAAAAGCGAAGAAAGACGAGAAAATAACCCAGGGTTTGGGATATTAGAGGCTGCTGCTAAACGTTACAAAAAGCAGAAAGATAGTACAATTGTTTCACTAAATTTTGACAAATACGTTGCGGAACAAAAGCGTTATAAAGCAGAATCGAAAAAGATGGAAGAGTTAGATAAAGAAATCCCAGGTTTGGATGTTGAGGCTTTAAAGGTCGATGTTGTTCCTGCTTCGGACACAGTAAAAGTAAAGAAAGTTAAAGATTGGTATAAATCAATTAAAAAAGATATTTATCTGAACGAGACTATCGCGATAATGAACGATATGAAGTAATTGGTGCTTTATCCTTTCTTTTCATTAATTATTATACTTACATCGAACTGTTTTGCTTCTTGGTTTCTATTGCATCTTTAGATTAAATTAGCTATAATCTCTATAGAACTGTTATTATTGATTTGTTCAATCAACTAAAATTTAATTCAATTACTTGAATCCATTTTCAATTTCCAGAAAAAGGAAGGAGATTTGATGAAAACTGCAAATTTGTCAGGTCTTTTAATTAGGAATGATATTTGAAATTATCTAAACCAAAATTACGTTCTAACCTCGCCTGTTTGTTTATTAGTAGGCGATTCGACAAGAAAATAATTTATAAGAATTAAACGTGAATTTTCACTACTTTTGCAATCCTAAAAAAATAATTACAAATGCTAGATTTTTTCAGTAAAAGTGTTTCCAAGATGTTTGGAACAAAATCGGATAGAGATTTAAAAGAAATTCAACCAATTGTTGACAAAATATTGATTGAGTTTCCTAAACTTGCTGCACTTACCAACGATGAGTTGCGTAATAAAACTATTGAGTTTAAAAAACGCATTGTTGACTTTTCTGCCAAAGAGAATAAACAAATTGACGATTTGAAAGCGAAGATCGATGCTGACTTGATGATGGATGTGGAGATGAAAGAAAAAATGTATGAGGAGATTGACGAGCTTGAAAAAACCATTGTTGAGAATAATCAAGAGGTGTTAGCAGAAATCCTTCCTCAAGCATTTGCTGTGATGAAAGAAACAGCCAGACGTTTTAAAGAAAATTCTGTAATAGAAGTTACCGCTACTCAGATGGACAAGGATTTAGCAGCGAAACGTTCATCAATCGTCATCAAAGGAGATAAAGCATATTGGAATAATTCATGGAGTGCTGCAGGAATAGATGTAACATGGGACATGGTGCATTATGATGTTCAGCTTATTGGTGGAATCGTGTTACATCAAGGTAAAATAGCGGAAATGGGCACAGGTGAAGGAAAAACCTTAGTTGGCACTTTGCCTGTTTACCTCAATGCGCTGACTGGATTGGGAGTACATGTTGTAACTGTGAACAACTACCTTGCTAAACGTGACTCTGAATGGAATGGACCGCTGTTCGAATTTCATGGTCTGACTGTTGATTGTATTGACAACACAGAACCTAACTCGGAAGAACGCAGGAGAGCCTACTTATCAGATATTACATTTGGTACGAATAACGAATTTGGATTTGATTACTTACGTGACAATATGGCACGTACTCCAGAAGATCTTGTACAGCGTAAACATAATTATGCGATTGTGGATGAGGTGGACAGTGTGTTGATTGACGATGCTCGAACTCCATTAATTATTTCAGGACCTACTCCCAAAGGCGACAATCAAGAATTTGCTCCACTTAAACCAAGAATTGAAAAGCTCGTAAATGCTCAAAAAGCTTATGTAAACACAGCGCTTACTGATGCGAAACGATTGATAGCAGAAGGAAAAACAGGTGAGAAAGAAGGCGAAGGAGGAATGGCACTTTTACGTGCTTACAGAGGTTTGCCTAAGAACAAAGCCCTAATCAAATTTTTGAGTGAACCTGGTGTGAGAATGATTTTGCAAAAAACAGAAAATCATTACATGCAAGACCAATCAAGGGAAATGCATAAGGTGGATGCGGAATTATTTTTTGTGATAGATGAAAAGCATAACTCTATTGAACTTTCGGAAAAAGGGATAGAATTAATTTCTACTTCTTCGGAAGATGCAAAGTTCTTTGTGATGCCAGATATTGGTGGCGAGATAGCTAACCTTGAAAAATCGGGACTTTCGACAGAAGAAAAACTAAAACAAAAAGAAGAACTGATTCGAGATTATTCGATTAAATCGGAAAGGGTACACACCATTAATCAATTATTAAAAGCCTATACGTTATTCGAACTTGATGTTGAATACGTAATAATGGATGGTAAGATAAAAATTGTGGATGAGCAAACTGGCCGTATCATGGAAGGCCGAAGATATTCGGATGGGTTGCATCAAGCCATTGAAGCAAAAGAAAATGTTAAAGTAGAAGCTGCCACACAAACCTATGCTACAGTGACCTTACAAAATTACTTCCGTATGTATAGTAAATTGGCGGGAATGACTGGTACTGCCGAAACAGAAGCAGGTGAGTTTTGGGACATTTATAAATTAGACGTTGTTGTAATTCCTACTAATCGTCCCATAGCACGTATCGACTCAGAAGATTTAGTTTTCAAAACTAAAAGAGAAAAATACAATGCCGTAATAGAAGAGGTAGGAAAATGTGTAGCTCTCGGTAGACCAGTTTTGGTGGGTACTACCTCGGTTGAGATTTCGGAATTACTGAGTAGGATGCTTAAGCTCAGAGGCATTAAACATAATGTGCTGAATGCAAAGCAACATCAACGCGAAGCGGAAATTGTACAAGAAGCAGGTAAAGCAGGAACTGTAACCATTGCTACCAACATGGCTGGTCGTGGTACGGATATAAAACTTGGAGCGGGTGTTAAAGAAGCTGGAGGATTGGCAATTATCGGAACAGAACGACATGAATCGAGACGTGTGGATAGGCAGTTGCGTGGTCGTGCTGGACGTCAAGGTGACCCTGGTTCTTCTCAATTTTTTGCCTCCCTCGAAGATGATTTGATGCGATTGTTCGGTTCCGAACGTATTGCCAAACTCATGGACAGAATGGGTATTCAGGAAGGTGAAGTGATTCAACATTCGATGATAACCAAGTCGATTGAACGTGCTCAGAAAAAAGTAGAAGAGAATAATTTTGGAACACGTAAACGATTGATTGAGTACGATGACGTGATGAATAGTCAACGTGAGGTGATTTATAAAAAACGTAGACATGCATTGTTCGGTGAGCGATTAGCAATTGATGTTGCTAACTCTATTTTTGATACTTGCGAAACCATTTCGACCGAATATCATGATGTAAAAGACTTTGAAGGATTCAATATGGAAGTGCTTCGGGTGCTTGCTATCGAATCGCCTGTTGATGAAGAAGAGTTCAAACGTTTGCCAGTTGATGAAGTGTCGGAGAAACTTTATCATCAAGCAGAAACTATTTATTTGAACAAAAATGATGCGATTTCAGCAAATGCATTTCCAGTAATTAAAGATGTTTACGAAAATCCTTCGCAACAATTTGAAAACATTGTAACACCAATGAGTGATGGAATAAAAACCTTGCAAGTGGTGGTGAATCTTAAACGTGCTTACGAAACAAAAGGACGCGAATTGGTTTTAGGTTTGGAAAAAGGCACCACACTTTCGATGATTGATGATGCTTGGAAAGAACATTTACGCGAAATGGACGAATTGAAACAATCGGTTCAGAATGCGGTGTACGAACAAAAAGACCCTTTATTGATTTACAAATTCGAATCGTTCGAATTGTTTAAACGAATGGTGAGTGATGTGAACAAGGAGGTAGTGTCGTTCTTGATGCGCGCCAACCTTCCGAATGAAAATCAACAACAAATTCAGCAAGCGCGAGTACAAGCGCCTCAACGTCAACCGCAGGTGCAAACCAATAGAAATGAATTGGGCGGTGGTGAAGAGACAACTGCTCGACCGAAACCACAACCCGTGCGTGTGGAACAAAAAATTGGCCGAAACGACCCTTGCCCTTGTGGTAGTGGTAAAAAATTCAAACAATGCCACGGAAAATAGCATAAGCTACAAAAAGCCGAATTCTTCATCAGGATTCGGCTTTTTTTGTTTCCAAGCAATTTCTCCCCATTTTGAGCGATTTCTCCCGAATTTAGCTCATATTGCTGATAACAAATCGATTAAACCATGCTATTCAATGCTTTTCTGCCCAAAAACACCAATTTTGAGGCTCTGCATAGCCTTTATGAGGACCCTGTTAAGGGTTTTGCAGTACTGGATAGTCGTTATGCAGTACTGCATAAGAGCTATCCAGACCCTGTTAAGAGTTATGCAGTACTGCATAATTGTTTTGCAGTACTGCATAAGAGCTATGCAGACCCTGTTAAGAGCTTTGCATTACTGAATAAGCAGTATGCAGACCCTGAAAATGACTTTGCAACCTTCGCAAAGCGAAAAACATCCTCTGCAAAGGAGCTATGCAGGTCTGCATAACGGCTATCCAGACCCTCTTTTTTGAGAAAACATGAACCGAAAAGGATGAAAAGCTGAGTTGAAAGCTAATGTTGACTTATAAAAATACACTATTATATAGTATAGAAGAAAAAGCCTTGACTTTGGAAATTTAGTTCAAATTTAGAATAAGGATGAATTTTGATTTAGAAGCTTAAAATTTCAAAACGAAATGTTCTTTCGTTTGGTCTTTCCTAAAAAAGACGAGTCCCATAAAAAACAAATCGATGGTGACACTCACTTTGGGGTTGGTTTTTATTTCAGTCCAAGCTTGTTTCATTTCAGTTGACCAATAAATGTCGTCAAAAACAAAAACGCTCGAATCGTGGGCTTTAGGTAAACAAGCATTGAAATAATTCAAAGTTGCCTGCTTGCGATGGTTGCCATCAAAAAAAACAAAATCTAATTGTTTGATTTTATTCAATACCTCGGGCAAACAAGTGTCGAACTCCCCTTCCATCTGAGTGATGTTCTGAAGATTTAGTTTTTCGAAGTTTTCACGCGCCACGGTCGCAATCTCCGTACAACCTTCGATAGTAAATAAATGAGAAGATGGATTGGCTTTCGAAAGATAAGCGGAGGTGATGCCTAAGGAAGTACCCAATTCTAAAAGTTCTTTGGGCTGAAATCGGTCGACAAGGCGAAACATCAATTTTGAATATTTTGGCGGTTTCACCGAATAACGCAATAGTTGTTTTATTGTTCTCACATTTGTTTTTCCAAGGTATGAACCTGCACCTAAATCAACACAGTTCAAAACTGCATTGCTACGACTTAATTCTAATCGCAAGTCTTCAACTTCCTTGTAAGCATAATACTCGGTGTTGTTATAAATCACCGTGGTAAGCAAATCATATACAAATGGAGAATGTACCCCATGTTCGTTTTTCGACTTAAAACGGTAATGAATGTAATCGAAAAGCATGAATATTTTTTTCATAATGCGAAAGTAAGGCTAAATAACTAATCTGTATACAAAAACTATTTGTAGTTTTGTGTAAAATAAATGCGAGTGTAGAGTCGAAAAACAAACGAATTAGCAATCAAATACTATGTCGGTAAGCAAAAAGGAAATAAAGAAAGTAACCACAAATGTGCTTCAAGAGATGAAACGTGGAGGGCAAAAAATATCGATGCTCACTGCGTATGATTATACCATGGCCAAAATTGTTGACGATGCAGGTATAGATGTCATTTTGGTTGGCGACTCTGCATCGAATGTGATGGCCGGCCACGAAACCACCTTGCCTATCACTCTCGACCAAATGATTTACCATGCTTCGTCAGTAGTTCGTGCTGTAAATCGTGCATTGATTGTGGTAGATTTACCGTTTGGTTCGTATCAGGGCAATTCCAAGGAAGCATTGTATTCTTCTATAAAAATAATGAAAGAAAGTGGTGCGCATGCCGTGAAATTAGAAGGTGGAAGAGAAGTGAAAGAGTCGATAGAACGTATACTCACAGCAGGTATACCGGTTATGGGTCACCTCGGATTAACCCCTCAAAGCATCTACAAATTCGGCACCTATAACGTACGAGCCATAGAAGAAGAAGAAGCAAAGCGATTGATTGATGATGCCAAACTTCTCGAAAACACAGGCTGTTTTGCAATCGTTCTTGAAAAAATTCCAGCGAAACTTGCCGAACGAGTTGCCAAAGAAATCGAAATTCCTGTTATCGGTATAGGCGCTGGGGGTGGTGTCGATGGACAAGTACTCGTTTTTCATGATATGGTTGGTTTGAATAACGAATTTCATCCTCGCTTTTTAAGACGTTACCTCAATCTATATGACGAAATTAAAGGTGCCGTAGGCAACTATATTAAGGATGTTAAATCGAGTGACTTTCCTAATTCAAGCGAACAATATTAGGTTGATAATATCTACTGATACACTATTTATTACACCATTAATAAGATAATTCCGTGAACGAAATTGAAGTACTTTATGAAGATAATCACATTATTGCGGTTAACAAAAAGTCTTCAGATATTGTTCAGGGCGACAAAACCGGTGATACCCCATTAAGCGATTTTGTAAAGAAATACTTAAAAAAAAAATACAACAAACCCGGTCAAGTTTTTGTTGGTACCATACACCGTATTGATAGACCTGTAAGTGGAATTGTATTGTTTGCAAAAACAAGTAAAGCCTTATCGCGTTTGAACGCAATGTTTCAAACTAAGGATATTCAGAAAACATATTGGGCAGTTGTAAAAAACAAACCTGCAGCAACTAGCGGAAAGCTGGTTCATTATTTAAAAAAGAATGAAGCAAAAAACATGTCGAAAGCTTTTGCTAAAGAAACGCCAGGAGCATTGCGCTCCGAATTAGATTATGAGTTGATAGGTAATTCGGATAATTATTTTTTGTTAGAGATAAAGCCACTCACTGGTCGTCATCATCAAATTCGGGTTCAGCTTTCAGCAATGGGTTGTCCAATAAAAGGAGATTTAAAATATGGATTTGATAGAAGCAATAAGGACGCCTCTATTCACCTCCATGCACGCAAAATAGAATTTATTCACCCCGTTAAACAAGAAAAAATTGTAATCATTGCTCCCGCACCCAAAGAACGATTGTGGTTAGAATTTGAAAAGCAAATAGTCGGATAGTTTTACAACGATTTTCTTAATTTCTTAATTTTAGCAGTCTTCTTCTTTGTTTCTAAGCGTTTCTCTTTAGCAGCTTTCGTTGGCTTGGTTGGTTTTCGTTTCTTTGGTTCAACAAAACACTTACGCAATAATTCATAGAACCTCTTAATGACAATTTCTTTGTTTCTCAACTGAGTTCTTTCTTCTTGGGAAACTAGTTGAAGTACACCATTCTTATTAATTTTTTTTGCCAACTTTAAAAATACAAGTTCTTTTTGATTGTCGTTAAGAATTAAGGAAGCTTTCACATCGAAGTTGAGTTCCACTTTTGTTGAAACTTTGTTCACGTTTTGCCCTCCAGCTCCACCACTTCTACTCATTTTGAAACTGAACTCCGAATCTAATTCAGGTAATTTTACTTTCATAATCACAAAATTAG
>Ga0194047_10001711_pt1 | contig 13120 bp, 6 predicted proteins | sample JunL225m_MetaG_2_FD_160070 | JGI IMG/M metagenome (GOLD analysis project Ga0194047, IMG submission 160070) | Anoxic zone freshwater microbial communities from boreal shield lake in IISD Experimental Lakes Area, Ontario, Canada - Jun2016-L221-5m | ecosystem: Environmental > Aquatic > Freshwater >...
TTCATGGTCTTCCTCACAGTTGAAAGATTGTTGAATACGAATTTTATTCAACATAGCGAAGAAGACCGTTTTTTGCAAGTTCCTAAGCGATCTCCCTAGTTCCACAATCTTTGTGGACTGTAAGCATTAATTACCTACCTTCCACAGCTTGATACTCTTATCAGCACTTCCACTAGCGATAGTCTTGCCATCGGGACTAAACGCTACTGACCATACCTCAGAAGAATGTCCGTTGAGGGTGTTGAGTAAATTGCCCGTGTTGACTTCCCACAGTTTGATACTCTTATCCAGTAACCGTTCACGGGGTTGCAGAATCGGCAAAAATTGGTTAAACTACCCGCTATGGAAAGACCAAACCTACTAGCCGAATTATTGCAAAAAGTACCCCCTGAGATCCTAGGTTATGTTGACTACCTAGAAAATCGGGTGGATGCTTTAGAGCATCTAGTGAAGGAGATGGAGGCCCGGTTAAACCTCAATTCTCAGAATAGTTCCAAGCCACCCTCCTCAGATCCACCATCCGCACCCCCGCGCCCCACCAAAGAAAAAAGCGGTAAAAAGCAGGGCGGGCAACCGGGACATACCCGTCACATCCGTGAGCTTTTACCAGTGGAAGAAGTAGATGAGGTCAAGAAATGGTGGCCCACCAAGTGTCATAACCCAAAATGTGGTAACGACTTAAAGCCTGAGCATCAACAAGGATCGCCCGTTCGCCAGCAGGTCACAGAGATCATCCTGAATCCAGTTATGGTCACGGAACATCAATATTATGCTTGCACCTGTAGTATTTGCGGGGAAGTAACGCGAGCCGCACGACCGCGCGAGGTACCAGCTGGTATGTTCGGGGCGGAGTTAGTATCAATCGTTTCGATTTTACACGGCAGATACCGTTTGACCGAACGAGAAATCGTGCAAATGCTGGATGAAATATGGGGATTGGAGTTGAGTTTGGGTAGTGTGGCCGAAATGTGCCATCAAACTAGCGAAGCATTGGCAAAACCCTACGAGGAAATCCTAGAAGAAGTGTCAAATAGCACCCATTTGAACGTGGATGAAACTGGCTGGAAAATGGGAAAGGTACGGCAATGGTTGTGGGTGGCGGTGAGTAGCATAGCGACGGTCTTTCTATTAAATAGTAAGCGTGATAAAGCGGCGTTTAGGAAGTTGGTGAAAGAGAGCTATAAGGGAATAATCAGTAGTGATCGGTTGCGAAGCTACAATGGTTTAGAGGCGGCGTTGCACCAGTGGTGTTGGGCCCATTTGCTGAGAGATTTCCGCCGTCTGAGTGAGTGTCCTGGTGAGGGTGGTATCTGGGGCGGTGAAGCCCTAGAGTTAAGCCGTCAGGTCTTCGAGGAATGGCAAGCCTACCGTGAGGGTGAGGGAGAAATAAGCCTAGCTCAATTGCGGGAGGCGTTAAAACCAATCCGTGAAGATTTTGAGCAATTGCTTAAAGAGGGAAAAGAGCATAAAGATGGTGGTGTACGTAGTCTAAGTGGCGAGTTATCGAAAGCCACCGCGAGTATGTGGGTCTTCAGTGAGGTGGAGGGAGTAGAACCGACCAACAATGCGGCGGAACGTGCGCTGCGCCCTGCGGTAATCTGGAGAAAGACGAGCTTTGGCAGCCAGAGTGAGGGTGGTTTACGTTTTGTAGAGCGAATGTTAACGGTGTCGTCCACGCTAAAGCAGCAGGGACGAAGTTTGATCAAGTTTGTAGTATCAGCTATTCGTGCGAAATGGCATGGTGAAGCCGTGCCGAGCCTTTTATCATCCCCGTCACCGTGAAGAGTAAGTCCTGTTCCTTGTAAAGAGCGTGTAACTATTCATAGACCAGTGTACGCTATTTTGTATCTTCTCAATAACAATAGAATGGTTTAAGGTGCTAAAGAGTACCATGAGTTAGCATTAAAAAGCCTGTTTAACAAGCTGATTGGTTAGATATATTGAGGAGAAGCCGTTATATTTAAGTCTAGGTTATTTTTAGATTTTAATTTGTCAAAATTAAAATGGTCTTAATAGTTAACATAATACAAACTAAAATACATTTTATAAATGCTAGTTTATTCGTTAAGGACTATAATATAGCCATTATAGTAATATTCGATTTAAGATTATTTTGGTATTATGGACTATTTTGTTGTGTCTATTTAGTTTGGAAAGCCCGTGAACGGTTACTAAAAAGAAGCTCTTTACAACAACAACCTTAAACCGGAATATATGGCATTCTTTCACCGCAATTTACAGGAAAGGCATACTACCCTACGAACGAACTAGCGGCCACGATAACCAGCATAAGAATAGTCGGTGGTTTCGGGTTCTTTACCTAGATCCACCGCTAACCCGACAGCCATAATCACTAAACCTAGTAGCACCATCCAAAAACCATAGCCAATTTTGGCATCGCCCGCTGCTGCCGCCGCTGCTACTAGGGTATTGTCATCGTTACCCATACATAATACGGTTGGAATGTTAAGTATTAGTAGAGTTAGTAGTATCCCGTTGAATCCTGCCAAACCAAAGCCTATTTGTGCAGAAAGACCATTCCCGCTTGCCACTTCGTAAATCGAGGCGATCAGACCGATTAACCCGGCTATTAAGGCTCCAAAAATCAAGATTCGTAACAAGCCACTGGTAAACGGTGAGGCGGACAATTGCCAACCAGTGGGTGTTAATAACCCAGAGATTATCGAACCTATAACAGGGATACCCTTGAGCAGTTTAGCACCTTCATCTAAACGATTTAGTACTACCCAAGGAATAAACATTGAACCAACTAAAACCAAAACTGCACCAACTAAACTGATAATACCGGGCTTTTCAGTCATCTTTTTCCTCCTTAACTATAAAAAACGTAGACTGGTCGCAGGCTGGCCTCTGCTATTACTGCGGTGGCGCGACAGTGCCATGCCGAATCAGATAAATCAAGTCTTCTGGATAAGTAGGCTTTTCCATATACCTTAGAGTGATCTCCTTATCATAATCATCCACCCGGTAAAAGCGTACAGTCCTCGCTACATTATCCAGAATGGCATAACTAGGGCGGGTGTCTCCATCGCGGCTTTGTCCCACACTTCCGGGGTTGATTAGGCTTAATCCGGGGCCAAGCGGTAACGGTTCACCATAAAACTCATCCAGTGGCCTAAAGCTTTGGGGTGGTGTAAGGGAAGCGTCGTCAAAGATTTTGACTGTACAGTATTGTGCCGCCAGAGAATAATCACTTCGATCATGCGGTTCTTCGGTAAAGGGTTCTAGGCAACCCAAGTATTGCCAATGAGTGTGTCCACTTACCAGCGTAGTTTTTTGCACGGCCAGCTGAAAAGCTGGTAACAATTTTGGGTTGATAACCCTCGCTTTAAGTTCCTCTTTTACTAAGTTGTAGGCTGCAACCATCCCTAGGAATTGTGAAAAATGGGCGTGAGGATAGAGGTAAGCCGAGAGTGGCCCGGTGGGTGAACCATGTACCACTACATAGGGCCAGCTATCCACAGTCAATGGATCAGAGGGCTGTTCAGCCCTCTGAACAGCTTCTAAGTTGGAGGGTTTTTGCCAAATTATCTTTGGTTCGCGGGGAAGTGATTTAAATTCTCCTTTGCACCACTCTTGAACCAACCGATAATCCTCCGGGCTTAGCTCTTCTTTTAGTTCTTTATAGTTATTGTCTAGGTGAAGCTGATTAAGTTCAATGGCACGTAAGGCACTCTTTTTGAATAATTTGGAGGCTAACCTGTCCAAGCCTAAAAATGCAGCATCATGATTGCCCATAATCCAGACTGGTAATTGCCCGTTAGCTTTTAACTCCAACATCTTATGCAGGCAACGAGCGGGTTGTGGCCCGTAACCTACCACATCTCCTAAGCACCAGTAGACCTCGACCTGCTGCTGTTTGGCATGTGCCAGCACTGCTTCCAAAGCGGCATAATTAGAGTGAATGTCCGAAATTAGGCCGATTAGTGCCATAACTTTCTCCTTCCAAGACCAGTAGTTGTTAATTATTAGTGCTTAGTCTTTAGTTATTAGTGCGTTGGTAAACTGGTTTCCAAAATATGCTAACTAATAACCAACAACTAACAACTACTACTGCTCCTTACATTCGTAAGACTTAACATTAACGCCATAGTTTTTACAGCGATCCGAAACTGGGTTATAACGTTCTATCAACTCCTTGTAGCCACCACAGGGATCAAATTCGCCAAAACGTTCGATTAAGTAGCGAATACGGTCGCAGGTCTCTTTACCAACGGCTCTTTTATTCCACAGGTTGTTAATAAGGTCATTCGCTTCATCCCACCATTTGTCGGCGTTAGCTTTAAATTCGTTTACGGCACGTTGTAACCGCTCCAGTTCTTCCAGATCATGTTCGGCTTTAGTTCTAGCACCTCTAGCACTTCTAGCCAGATCTACGGCTTTCAGGCTCAAGGCAGGACTATTTTCAATCTCTAGGTATTTGTTAATCGCCTCCTCCAACTGAGCTATCGAATTGGCTAGGCCAGTTTCATAGCGCCTCCGCCCAATGCCAAGGCGACGTTCTAATACCTTCTCATACTCCCGAAATATAGCACCGTCATTGGCCCTTTGGTCGGTTTCAACATTACTACGGAATTTACGCAGATTTGCTTCAGCTTGGTTCTTTTTCTCTAGTAAGTCCAAATAGTTTTGAAGCTTGGCATCATATTCTTTTTTGTGATCCCCGCGCGTATTCAGTTGTTTATCCACCCTAGTTCCCCGGTGATCCGTAAAACCGATGGTTACCTCTAGGGCCGTTGCTTCTAACTGATTAATCCGAGCTTCTTGATCTTTAAAGAGACGCTGGAAGCGTCTCTCCAGTCTCTCCAGATCACTGCAAGCGAGTGTCACCTCCTCACGTGTTTCTAGGGAGTCAAACTTCTCCTGACGTTGAGCTTGGCGAATTTTGCGGAAATTTTGTTCAAGGCCGCGCCGATATTGCTTGGCGTTCCCTAACCGCGTGTTGGCTTCTCCAATATCAGAAACCTGAATGGCACTACTGGTAAGGCTGGCTGGATTAACCTGCCGGAAAAGTTGCTCCAATTCGCTTTCTAAATCGGCTTCGTTAATCTCATCATATTCTAGGGTTAGCTCTTTGAAGAGGTTTCCTAGATCCCGGTTAAAGGCTTCCAAACCTTTATTAATCTTTGCCAAGTCTCTCGAAATGTCGTCCAACTTTATGGACGAATCATTAATTTCATTCCGAATCCGGCTCAGATCACTGGTAGGAGCATATTTCTCAAAATTGGTGGCGAGTTGCTTACAGTCTTCGGTAGCCCGCTGAAGGAGATTACACTCCTCCAAAGCTTGCTGATAGTTGAGAAGTTGGTTAGAGCCACGCTGGATATGACTGCTAAAAGTCTCCAGTCGCTCTTGCAGTCGCTCCACCATTCCCTTCGGTTCTGGTTCCAAGCCACTCAGAATATTACGCAGGACTCTCAAACCCTCTATCGCACTAGAATCATTGGGCTTTATTCTTAAAATGGCACTATAAATTTGTAATTGCTCGGTTATAGCAGAAGAAGTGGAGCCAAGCTCGTTGGCAAGGTCAACCATCTGGCGAATTAGGTTATCTTGCAGCGTTTCACAGATAGGCTTGGTAAGAATATGCCGCCTAGACCCGTCCGGTCGAGACCCGTCCGGTTCAAACACCCCCAGTAATTTCAGCATAAAATCGGCCACTTCAGAATAAACTCTGGATTTCAACAGCTGATTATAGTGAGTCTGTACTATTTTTTTGGACTCCTCGATGGTAAATTCGGTAATTTCCTGATCTTTCAGAGCATCGTCTTCCCAGAGCAAGGCGACGGCTTCAAGTGCGTCCCAAGGGCGATTAGCTTTTAGGTTCTCGTTGACCTTTCGGATACAAGTTTGTTTAACCCGTCGTAAAGTTAGCCTTGCCCGGGCCTTGTCCACTTGGCCTTTAAGCCTCTCACGATCCCTTTCGTTTAAAAAGCCGTGATCGGGATTGGCAAAAATGTCCTCCGCATCTTTGATGAAGGTAAAAGCATCTTCGTGTAGCTCACTATCCTGCTCAAAAGCTTGGATAATCTCCACCAGCAGATAGAGGTTTTTGGCGTATTCATCCTGCTTGAGTAATTCGCGAAGCCTCTCAATTCGGCGAGATTGATCGGCACCCTCGTCTCGAATACGCTTCAACTCTTTATCGGCTTTAGCGCGAGCCAGTCGCTCCCTTAGGCGCGGATAATTTTTATCTTCTGCTAGGGCCAGATTGTATTTCCCGATTCTCTCGTCCAGATTTGCCGTATCACGTGCTTCGGACATCAGTAAGCGCACGTTAGCTAGAGTCTTAGCCCTAATTTCTATTGCGCCTTGCAACCCACCCATCTGAGTTTCGACCTTTTGGATGAATTGGCTGATTTGTTCATACCTGCCCGTCAGTCCCCCACTTTGGTTAGCTTTAGTTGGTGAAGGATTATCTTCTTGCTCTGCAAGCTCTTGGAGGTGTTTATATACCTGATCAAAGCCCGCTCTAATTTCTTGCTCGATCTCTCGTTTTTTCTCCAGAAGAGTCTTTTGCAAGTCTGAGGGGTCTTTGGCAAGCCTCTGAAGATTAGTGTGAATACCCAGAATAGAAATCATTCTATCGAGTAATTCATAATTAGAGTAGCGGTCATAGTTTAACTTGAGTTGATCAAATTCCTGTTTGATTTCCCCTTGCCTAATTAGCCTCTCTTCCACCTCTCGCAGCTTTTCTAAAGCTTTTTGCTTCTGAGTACCGTTCATAGCGATGACGGAGAGTAAATCTTCTTTGGCATCGGCGTAGCGGTTAGTTTGAATTAACCGCTCTATATCTGCCATTGCCGCCAATTCTATCACCTCTTTAATACCCCGGTCTGCTAGGGTATTATTGCCCCCTTTGACCTTATATTCATTAAAGCGGTCAATGGCGAGTTCGTACATTCCTGCTTTCAGGTTTTCTTGGGCCAGATTGAAAATCTCTTGGGCGGAACGTTGCCCATCTAGGCGAGAACTAGCCGTCTGCACTTCCGTATTGGCGCGGTCTTCTGGGCCGATGGCATCTAGGGCTTGCGCGGCGGCACTGTAATTATTTTGCTGCATCGCCGCTTCAAATAACCCTAACTGCTTGTTAGTGTTACGTCGCCGGGTTTCACGTTGGCTCAGGCTTCCTATAAATTCGGTATAGGCATTATCCAGTTTGCGGTATTCTGGTTTTTGTCGTCCGGCTTGGCTCAGTTGGCCTAGCGTCTCTTCCCGCGCGGCCTGAATCTCCTCCTGAAGCTGAGTAATCATCTCCAGATTCAGGGTCACCCTTTCATCCCCCTTGGCTCGCAGCAGGGTCAAGCGTCCTTGGGCTAAATCCAGCAGATAGGAGTCAGACTCTTGTTCACTCAGAGCTAAAAGTTGATCTATATCAGGATGACCTGCATAAATATCACGGGCGCGACGATATTGTTTTAGCTTTTCCAGTATGGGCGGTTGAGTGTTGCGTACCTCTTGGATCAGTTTATCAGCCTCTTCCCAGCGCTTCCCCTTATCTTTGGCATCTTCCAACATCTTTTTGGCTCGCCATTCAGTGGCAGTATTAGCTTGGTCAAAGAGTTCCAAGCCTTGCTGCAACTGGGTTACTGCTTTCTGGGGATATTTGGGCAGGCTCTCCTCGGCCCGCATTATATATTCTTCCAGCTTCAAATCGCAGAACTCGCGATACCGTGTTTCGTATTCCTTCTTTACTAATATAATATCTTGCTCGCCTGAGCCGTCGTCGAAATAGCGATGACCCGCTGTGATTAACGTCTGAAGCTTTACCAGCGCACCTTTCAGGTCATTGCTGGCAGCTAAGGTAGCGGCACCGCCTGATAGCTCTATTAACTCGTAGCGGTATTTTTCGGCTTCTTCAACCTTTTTCTCCAGCACCGGGTTACCCCGACCAGAATCGATCAGTTCTTGACCGCGCCCAATCAATTTAAGCAGATGGCTAGGGGCTTGCTTTTCTCGGATGGCCTTCTCAATTTCCCGGATTATTTGAGTAGCATCAATAAGACGGGACGATTTGGCCTGTTCCTGTGCAATCAAGCTCAAGCGTTCCCGAATAACCTGTTGCTCCCCCGGATCGCTACTCAGGTTTTCGGCCCGATTATAGGCCCGTTGCGCCTCGTTATAGTTTTCGGCCTTAAATGCCTGCTCTCCTTGCGTTAAGAGACCGCTAATCTCTCTCTTCAGGTTGTCGCGAACTCTATCCAGTTCCAACTGATAGTTGAAATTAGCGGGGTCTTTCTCGATGACCTCTTCCCAGAGTTTGATCGCGGTCAAAAGGTCAGAAGTTTGGCGGGCATTATCAGCTAGTCTCTGCACGTCAAAAAGGCGTTGCCGTTCGGTCTCCTTTATTTTTAGTTCTTCGCGGTCAGCCGAGCGGCCAGCCGAGGTTCTTGGCTCCTCTTTCCCAACAACTCGGCTGCTCCCTTTATCCACGTAACTAGCAGTTTCTCCCACAGGTGTCGACCCGCCGACAGATGGGACAGGGGGTGTAGGATTACTCTCAAGTGAACGGCCTAAAAAGGAGGCTAACATCTCACGTACTTCGGCGGAGAGTCCTTCGAATCCGCCAACTTGACCAGAATCAAACCATTCCTGTAAGGGCGTTCTAAGAGTGCTAAGCCGCCGCGCCTCCTTCAGCTCACCTCGATTGAAAAAGCTATCGCGCTCTTTGACTAACCGATTCATCGCTTCACGAAATTCTTCGGCACTTATCTTAGCCATAGCACAGTTCCTTTCAAAATCCTTAAAATCCTAAAGTTCGACGGCCTCCCGGATGGAGTTAGGTTGTAGATTGCTACGGGCCTGTTCAATCCAACTCTCTATATGTTCCAAGTATTTGCCTAGTTGACGTACCTGCTCAAAGCTTTCTAGGGCTTGATTATAGTCCTGCTGCCTAAAAAAATCTTTGCCCTTTGTCATTAAAATATCGGCAGCTAACACTTCTGTCGGAGGTAAAACAACTGCTAAATCGGGATGAGAGGGATAAATATCGCGGGCGCGATAATAATCCTTTAATCTCTCCATTACTGGTTTCTTTTGAGCTTTTTGAATAATGTGACCGGCTTTGTAGTAATCACGTACTCCTAAAATGTCCCATTCGCCGTACTCATCATAAAAATAAGGCTCTCCCTGCTTGATTAACTCCTCCAAAAGTTCCAGAAGGGTTTCAAAATCTTTCAGGCTGGTGACTCTATTTGTTTTTTCTAACAGCCCCCGTCGCCGCTCCTCGGCCTCCTCTACCGCCTGCTTTAGTTCCTGATTAGAGGTGGTTTCTAGCAACAACTTAGCCTCCTTCGTTAACTTCGCTAAGCGACTGAGCGGTTGCCGGGTTGAGATAGCCGTTCTGATTTTCAAGACTAGTGCCGTACCATCAGTGGGTTGGTTGGTCGTGTTGGTAACAGAAGGTAATTTTATAACGTTCGGCGGGGCAACCAGTTGACGATCAAGACCTTGAGCTGGCTCCTTCGGCTGGCCGATCCACTGGTGGTCGGGCTGACCGTTTAGCATTGTGGCCGTCTGCTCTAGTAAAACTAAGCAAGTTTGAGTCTCTCCGGTTATAAGAGCTTGCTGGGCTTGAGCAAGTAACAATAGAGCTTGAAGCTGAAGGCCAGCCGAAAGGGGGTCATCAAGCTTAGCTTGGATAGGCGATTCTAACGGTTCGTTACGTGATTTTGGAGGGGCCGGAATTTCATCGGTGTCCGAAATTTTCTCGTTTCGGCTGGCCGTAGTTTCCACTTTTTTTACTTTGACCAAACTTACCGCTTTAACGTTGCTAACAACTTTTATTTCTGATTGCTCCTCGTCTATTTGAGGAGTTGGCTCATTAATGTAGGAGGTTTCGGTTAGCTTTTCGGCTGGCTGTACCTCTGGAGGGGTGTCAGATGTAGGGTGTTGGGTGTCAGAGACTCCACCGTCCTCCGATACCAGATACCCGATACTTGAGCCAGCTCGAGAGCTGGCTCCTTCAGAAGCCCCTATAATATAGGTTAGCTTTACCTCCGGAGCCAGCTCAAGTTTTATTTCCGGTTGCGCTGCGTCTATATTAGGATTTACTTTGACTTGATCCTTAATATAGGAGGTTTCGGTTAGCTTTTCGGCTGGCCGTACCTCTGGAGGGGTGTCAGGTGTAGGGTGTTGGGTGTCAGAGACTCCACCGTCACCCGATACCCGATACCCGATACCCGATAGGGCTCCTTCAGAAATTGGGCTGTCTGTGGTTTCCTCCAGAAAAAGTGTATCGGCAAAGGCACTTAGTTCCGGCGGCAATTGTTCTAAGACCTGACCGCTATCAATCCAGTCGCTTAACTTGTTACGCAGTTCCGTAAGCCTTCGGGCTTCTTGCAAGTTGCCCTCTTTAAAAGCATTATCACGGCTAAGCAGCAGTTTTCGTTTAATTATTTCGCTATCTAAATTTTTGTTTGTCATTATTTCGTGCTTTTGTTTCTATTTTTCTAAGGTAGACTGGTCTCGGCTGATTGCCTGCTTTAAGCCCGACTGGAAGGCCAAATGTTAACTGATTGCTTGGCTTCGGGTTTCAAGGTGCCACTTGGCGGCTGTAAGCGAGGGCGGCCAAGACCCGCCTACAGATGGGTTGGACGATTGGGCTTGGCTGTAGCGGTAGATGGCCTGTTCCAATATTTTACCTGCCACTTCTATTCTGCCCACCTCTAGCTCCTTTTGAAATCTCGCCAACCAGATTTCTAGTTCTCTAAGTGCCAGTTCGGTCTGTTCTAGCTCGGTGCTGATTTGGATCAGCTTCTCGCTCCATTCCTCTAGTGTTAGACTACTCTGAGATTCCAAGAGCAGAGTTAAATTAAGATGAGCTTTCAACAAATATTCCCAGATAGGGCCACACTGCTCCACCGCTATTAGGGAACCCAAGCGCATCCTAGCAAAGCCAAGTAACCCTTTTAGCTCGGCTAAGAGCGTACGGCCAGCCGTAGTGTTATCTTTGTAACGAGCAGTTCCAATAACCAGACCAGAAACGGATGAGTCCGAAACAGGTGGGGAGGTCACGCTTACGGAAGAGTTAGTGGTTAAACTGCTCGTTACATTGTTCGTGTTAGTTACAGGCGGGAGGGGTTCTACCGGAAGATTCAGCCTCTCCCTCAAGAGGGTACGTAACTGGTCATTAATCTTATCCTCGCGACCCTTGTCTTGTTTCCACCACTGTTCTAGCAGTGTTAATTGTTCCTCATATACCTTAAATTTCTTTAGGTCGGCGCGTCTAAGAGACTCTTCTTTCTGGTCATCCAAGAACTGAACCATTTGAATATATTGGCTGCGCGTAATAAAAGTTTCCGGAGCCAGCTCAAGCTGCTCGTTACGTAGTGAATTATCTATGGGCATACTAATGGAGGGTGTCTTATAGCCCCCAGCAGGTGGCGTTTCCGGTTGATAGGGCTTAAACTGCTCGTTACGAGGTGTTACCGCTTTGAGGGGTGAGGAAATTATCGGCGGTGGCGTAACCATCACCGGGGGAGGTGGCGGAGTAGTCGGTAGAAGCACCTCCTCGACCACGCTTGCTAAGTCCTGCCCCTGTAAAACGGCCTCCACATAGGGTTTCACCGTAGCCGGAACAGGCGTTTCGGGGGCGAACTTCAGCTTCTCGAACCAGCGACCTAGATCACCCTGCTTATTCTTCTCTTGCCCTGCCAAACGTGCTTGGTCAGCTTTTTTTAGCTCAAATTCCTTCTTTTTCAAAAAACTTTGTATCAGGTCAATTTGTGCTTGAGTTATATCCATAACAGCGCATAGCTTTCTTAATTAATATTTTTAATACTTTAAAATAAAAGTTGCCTCTTTTTTTCGATCAATTCGCCCAGCAAACTGCTTAGCCTTGACCACTCTGCCATCTTATCTGATCCGATTACTTCTATTATAATCTTTTCTAGCTCTGCTAGGCTATTATACATCTCTTGGCTCTCTTGGCTCTTTCGACTATTTGCGGTAAGCTCATCTAAGAGTATCACACCTTGACACAACGCTTCCTCACCCAAGTATTTTGCTGCCCCTGCCTTACCATGGAAGAGTTCTAGCCTCCTTCTCAGATGGGTGTAAACTTGGTTAAAATTAACAAGCCCCTTAATTTCATCTATCAGTTCTAGGTCTACTTCACGGACTACCGCTGCTTCGGCAATAGCAATCCATTGCCCAAGTAGTTGTTGCCGGGCGGCCTCATCCCCTTCTGACCCTAGTCTTTCTAACTCATTCAAAGCCTGACTGAAAGCGTTTAGCATCGCTAGGTGATAGTTCAAAGGGGGTTCCGCCTTACTACCCTGACTCTTATAAGAGGCAAAGACCTGCTCTTCCAGCACCTTTTCCATCTCCTTCAGGAGCGAATCCTCCGGCAATATGGGATACTGGCTCAACTCCTGCTGGAAACGCTTCGACGGCTGACACTTCTCTCGATAGACTCTTATCCAGTCTTCATAACAGTAGCCCACCGTAGGAGGCGTAATCAAGGCTATCTCCCGCTTCAACGTAACGAGCAGTTCGTTAAGCTCTAGCTCCTCACCGTAGCCTTCCAGCACTTTTTTGGCCTCGGCTTCGTTTTCGGGCTGCGTATTAGAGGCTAGATAACTGCTCGTTATGATGCTGAGCTTTCCTAGCCAATCCTCTACTTCTAATGGATTTTTTAATCCACCTATTTCTTCGGGCGCGATTTCTTCGAGCCATTGTATCATTTGTTTAGCCGCGCTTAGTTCCAAACTGCTCGTTACGTCGGTTGTTTGGAGTTTTGCTTGGCACTCTTTTAAGCGGGGTAGATATTTTAGCTTCTCCTGCAAGTTTTGGGAGAGGCGCGTCTTATATTCGGTCAAATCAGCTAGATTAGCCAAATACTCCTGACCGTAACTGATCTGCTCCAAATAGTCGAGCAGGTAAGGTGGTTTAAGGTAATCGCGGAGCAGACCGGGAAGCAGACTGACGTGATTCAAGGCTTCATCTAGGTCTCCGGCCTGTTTGAGACCCTGCAACCCATCGTTCTTCATCTGAGTAAGTCTTTGTTTGGCCTTGATCCATTCCCCCTCGGCAAAGGCTTGGCAATAGAGGGGGTAGCCTACTTCCCATGTGCCTAGCTGTCCGATATTGGCTTCTA
>Ga0194047_10001712_pt1 | contig 13117 bp, 21 predicted proteins | sample JunL225m_MetaG_2_FD_160070 | JGI IMG/M metagenome (GOLD analysis project Ga0194047, IMG submission 160070) | Anoxic zone freshwater microbial communities from boreal shield lake in IISD Experimental Lakes Area, Ontario, Canada - Jun2016-L221-5m | ecosystem: Environmental > Aquatic > Freshwater...
CAGACGAAGCAACTACAACCGGATACTTGAACATTGAAAACGCTTGCCCTCAAAAGCCAAATGGCGAATGGGCAACAGAACTACCACCTGCCATTCCAACCACAATGACATTTTGCAATCTTGATTGTTTAAAAGAATGGACTAACAAATAATGACAGACGTTCGAGACACCATTGTTGCTTGGGCTAAGTGGGCAGCTGCTCATCACGAAAAGTTTCATTACACACAAGGGCCACTTCGTATGGGCAACATTGGCAAGCCTGGCTTATTGCCGGTCTATGCTGACTGCTCAAGTTTTATTACCCTTTGCTACAACTGGGCTGGCGCACCTGATCCAAACGGAATGTCATACAACCACACCGGCTATACCGGCACGTTGCTCTCACACGGTAAGAAGATTGCTCTAAAGGACGTACTACCTGGCGACGTTATCGTTTACGGTAGCGGCACTGGCGAACACACAGCACTAATTGTTGGCTATCACGGTGGCAACAACCCTCTTACAATAAGCCACGGTCAGGAATCAGACCCAAGCTACGTCCACGTCAATCAAGACGGACGTAAGCCACAGACCTACCTACGCTTCAACACCAATGCCATGACCGCCAGGGGAATCAACACACCACCGGCTAAATAAAATGAACGCTAATTCTTGGAACTTCTGGTTAACGCTTATTTCCTCTGCCTTCTTCGTAGTCGGTGGAGTATGGAGCATTATCCGTTTGGCGCACAATGTTCTTGCTAGGTCAGTAACAGACCGCCTTAATGACATTCACAAAGAGACCCAAACCAACGGTGGCAGTTCTTTGCGTGATGCTATTGACCGCATTGAAAAGAAGCTCGATGCTGTTACGTCAGACCTTGACCGACACCTCGGTTTCCACGACGCTATCGGCGACTAATTTTTACCGCAGTACCTTTCGCAGTACCAAATTAACAAACAACAAACCTGCTAAAATGTTTAGCACATAACACTTAGGAGACAAAGTGGCTCGCTTACCTATTGCCCAAGAAAACACGATGCTCAATGCCGGATTCGTTCCGTCAACGACTTACTACCTTGCACTATACACAACTGACCCATCAACAACTGGTGCGTCTGGTGAAGTAACTGGTGGTTCATACGCTCGTCAGTCAATCGCTTTCGGTTCTGCTTCATCAGGATCACAGGCTTCAACTACTGCACAGACCTTTACTGGTATGCCAGTTCTTTCAGGTGGAGCGCCATACTTTGGCCTTTTCACTGCATCAACTGGTGGAACCTACCTCGGTGGTGGAACAACTACTGGACTTTCAGGCGCTATCTCAGCCGGTTCAACAGTTACATTCGCTATCGGTGCAGTAACTACATCACTGAGCTAATGGGCGGAGAACAAGAGTTCACAGCAAACGCTGTCGGAACTGTAACTCCCCCTGCTCCTGTGGAAGAGGAAACTCAGACCACAGAAGCCTAACCCAAAGGCAATCTGATGGATGCATTAAAGAACTTCGCTTATTCACTCGTAGCAACAGCACCGTCTCCTGCCACGTCTGGTACAAGTTTGGTTGTCACGGCTGGTCAGGGATCATACTTCCCTGCCACGCCGTTTGACGCAACTATCTGGCCTAGCGGAGCGCAACCAACAAACACCAACGCTGAAATCGTCAGGGTAACAAATGTCTCCACTGACACCTTCACGATTACCAGAGCGCAGTACGGAACCACAGCTCAGAGTATTGCCGTTGGCTATCAGATTGCTCAAACGGTTGACGCAAACCTTCTTAACCAACTAGCCCCATTAACCGGCGCTACATTTACTGGTAACGTCACCGCTCCTGCCCTTATTGCCTCTGGTCTTACCGGTGCGACAACGGCTTCTCGCTATGTCGGCGGTACGGTATCGGGTGCGCCTGTTTCGGGTACTTTTAACGTTTCTGACTTTGTCATTGACCAGACCGGAACAATGTGGATTTGCACCACAGCCGGAACCCCTGGAGTATGGAACCCTGCACTTGCTTGGAGCGTCTATCACGCTGGTTCTGCACCGTCTCCGACCTCACTTGGACAAATCTTTGTTTTGATTGGCTCGTCTAGTGGTGTCGCAGCAACCCTTCCAACCGGTGCAGTCAACGGGTCAACATGGGGTGTTGTAAATAACAACTCCAACACAATGACAATTGCTGCCCCAACCGGTCAGAAACTCAGCATTACTGGGGTTGTCTATAACGCAGGTTCTACATACACAGTTGATGTCAATAGTTTCTATCTATTCGTTTATGACAACACAAACTCAACGTGGTACTGCATTGGAACTAACGACATTGGCGACACCACAGGAACCCTTGCGGTTACTCGCGGTGGAACTGGCGTAACAACTTCTACTGGTACTGGCTCTACTGTTCGCAACACTTCTCCTACTCTTATAACTCCTGCGCTTGGAACACCTGCTTCGGGTGTCCTCACGAACGCAACCGGACTTCCTTTGACTACTGGTGTTACTGGAACTCTTGGCGTTACAAACGGTGGAACTGGAACGGCTACAGCTCCGGCAATCGGATCTATCCCTCTAGCGACTTCGACCTCGGTTTACTCACCTCTCGCCATTGGTGCAAACGCTACGGTGCTTACCTCAAACGGCACAACCGCAACATGGGCTGCACCTGCCTCAGGTGGGGTGTCTTCATTCTCTGCTGGTACTACTGGCTTTACACCAAACTCTGCAACAACTGGCGCAGTAACTCTTGCAGGAACGCTTGCAGTTGCTAACGGTGGAACTGGTGTCACCACCTCTACTGGTACAGGCGCAGTAGTTCTTGGAACCAACGCAGTTCTTACTGCGCCGTTTGAGTCAGTCAGTACTTCGGGTACTGCTCTTAGCGGCTCAACGGCTGCGGCACTAAACGCCTCAACTTCTTCGTTCTTCCTCTACACAGCCAACCCAACGGCTCAATACACAATCAACATGACGAACTGCCCAACCACAACAGGTCAATCAGTTACGTTTGCTATGGCTGTCGTAAACGGTGCTACGGCTTACTTGCCTCTAAACATAACTGTCAACACAGTTCAAGCTGGTGCTACGTCATCAGTTCTGCCAGTAAACGGAGCCACGAACAACAGCATTACAACATGGTGGCAGGGTGGCACAGCACCTACGGCAGGTAACGCTTCTACTCTTGACTCATACACATTCACAGTTATCTGCACAGGATCATCTACTTGGACAGTTCTAGCGAGTCAGACGAAGTTCTAGTATGCCGTTACCTACAACGTTTGCAGGAGACTCTGCTAGAGGCGAAGGCTTGTTTTCTTCAATAGTTTCTTTGGGCGGTAACTATTGGAGCGCAACTCTTACCGGTACATATTCTCCAACTCAAGACATAGCCAACTCTATAAAAGTTGATAGTTCGGGAAACATTTATGTTGCCGCTAGAGGTACTTATAATTTAGGGGGAAACTTAGCAAATCAGTTATCTGTTTCTAAATATAATTCATCAGGCGTAATTCAATGGCAAAAAACTTTTTCTGGTTCTGGTAGTCTTTCATCTGGACTTGGTTTGGATATAGATTCATCAGGAAATGTTTATGTTTGTGGGGTGGAAAATGTTTTTCCTTTTTTGCAGTTAATTACTAAATACAATAATTCAGGAACTTTTCAATGGGCAAGAAATCTAACTGACACATACAAAAATCCAGCTGATTTGGCTTCTGGAGTTTCTGTTGATAGTTCAGGAAATGTTTATGTTTGTGGTTATGGTTTAGATGCAAGTGCCAATTCAGTTATGTCTATTTCTAAATGGGATACTTCTGGAACAATTCAATGGCAACGTTATTTACAACCCAGTGGTTCACCAATTGATGGCGTGGCCTATGGTATTGCTCTTGACAGTTCGGGAAACATTTATGTTACTGGTTATGGAACAATAAACTCATCAGGACACAAAGCAATATCAATTTCTAAATGGAATAATTCTGGTACTTTGCAGTGGCAACGTACATTAAAAGATGCCGGCCTTAATCCTGTTGGACAAGGTAACAGTATTGCTCTTGACAGTTCGGGAAACATTTATGTTTGTGGATTTGGTCTTGATAGCAGCCCATACAATGTTTTAAGTATTTCTAAATGGAACAATTCGGGAACAATACAATGGCAATCTTATTTGCGTGATACAAACTCAGGCCCATTTACACAAGGATATGGAGTTGCTGTTGACAGTTCAGGAAATGTTTATGCTTGCGGTTTTGGTAGAAATAGTTCAAGTCAATCTATTATGTCTATTTCTAAATGGGATAATTCAGGGTCAATACTTTTACAACGTACAATAACTGATACTTATACAACACCTAGTGATCAAGCAAACGCAATAACTGTTGATAATTCAGGAAATATGTATGTTGCTGGTTTTATAAAAGACAGCTCTGGAAATCAAGTTATGTCAATTTCTAAACTTCCTACCGATGGTTCACGAACTGGAACATACACAGGTTCAACATTTGGAATAACTTATGCAACAAGTTCTTGGACAGCAAGCACAACACCTTGGACAGCAGCAACATCTTCATTTAATTCTGCTACCACTAGTTGGACTGCTGCAACAAGTTCCGGAACAAGCGGAACTTCTGGGTATACTGCCGCCAAAGTAACCATCTAATGTCTGATTACTTAAACATCAACACCGGACAATTCCCTTTACACGAAGGTGACATACAGTTAATCCACACAGGTTGGACAGCAGACCAACCGCTCCCTAGCACGTTTGTAAAAGTGAATTGGCAAGACCAGCCCAAACTAGGTGAAAACCAAACCGCACTTGTGTCTCCACCGATAGAAGTTGATGGGGTATGGACTCGTCAATGGACTATCTACAATTTGACAGAAGAAGAAATACAAGCTCAACAAGATTTTCAAGCATCTATTCCTCAACCTGGACATTTGTTCGACGAAGAATCACAGACTTGGTATCCAGCCAACCCATTAGTAGAGGCAAACAATGTCTGAGTTTATTATTTGGGATAAAATAGAAAACTTCCTTAGTGCCGGTGGATACACAACTGTTTTTGATAGCCCAACTATCGAACAGGTTGCTTCATACGCTGATTACTTTAAGACTCAACTAGAAGCCGCCACCGACCCAGCATTACACCGCTCCTACGCAATGGCACTTAACGCCTTGACCGAGTGCGTTAAAGACAAGTACCCAAGCCCACACCTACGACTAGCCTTTACTGCCGACAATGTTTGTTGCGGAGTTCTGTTCTACTACGAGGTTGCAGACAGCACGCCACCTTTCTTGTGGAGCGAAATGGTCGTAGGGTTTGACCAAGAAGGCGCTGTACCATTACTTGAATACTTAATGGGAAACTACGCTGGCTCAAAAGGCTGGGGGATTGGCGGTACTCCTGGAGACGCTCCTATCGGCTCAAGGTTCAATGTTGATGCGGTCAAAGACCCAACTACCAAATGGACAATTATTCCTATTGAGCAGATTATTGACGTGGTAATAACTCAGAAACAGTACGCAATTAACAAGCCCAACTTCTACAAAATCTTTGAGCAAAGCCTTGTATGGGCAGAACCGTCAGGAACTAACTAATGCTCTGTATTCACTGCGCTCAACTAATCGTGCAGCTCTCCGAGGGTGAGTGGTTTCACGACGTAGAAGGCTACACACGAACCTGCCCTCAGACTTTCGCAGAACCTACTAACTAAGGAACGCCCATGCTCGGTGGAAACTACATTGGACAGGCTTACCTTGCCCAGGGTTACGCTGGAAGCACAGTAACAAACGGCACAGGGGCGTTGTCGGGAAGTTTCTCGGCTAGTGCTACTGGTTCTGCGTATCTTGACGCAAGCGGATCATTAACAAGCTCGTTCAGCGCAAGTGCTACCGGTACGGCATTTCTACCAGGGTCAGCCTCACTCTCAGCCGACACGACTCTTAGCGCCACAGGTGTTGAGGTTGCTGTTGGAACTGGAAACCTCTCAGGGTCATTCTCTGGTTCTGGTTCGGCGACTACGTTCATCCCATCAAGCGGTGCGCTGTCTAGCGACTTCTCCGCCTCTGGTGCTGGCTTGGCGTTCTTGTCGGGCAATGCTTCTCTGTCAAGCGACTTTTCGTCAAGCGCCACAGGGTCGGCTTATGAGCCAGCCTTTGGAACGCTCACAGGTGACACCACGCTTTCGGGAACTGGCTCTGCCTTCCTTTCTGCCAACGGCTCACTCAACTCAAACTTCTCCGCAAGCGGTACGGCAAATACTTATCTACCTGCCAACGGTGCGCTTTCGGGTGATACCACTCTTAGTGGCACAGGTTCAGCTGCATTGTACGCAACTGGTTCTGTTACAGCGTCATTCTCTGCCAGTGCAACTGCAACGGCGTTCTTGCCCTCAACCGGAAGCCTTGCCTCAGACTTCAACGGATCAGCCACAGGCTCGGCTGCACTTTTGGGCAACGGCTCTTTGTCCTCGGACTTCAGTTCGTCAGCAACCGGCTCTGCCTTCGCCCCTGGCACAGCAAATCTAAATGCAACATTCTCGGCTAATGGTGACGCACTTCTTGTACCGGCTGCTGGTGGATTCCTAAACGCTTCATTCTCCGCAAGCGGTACTGCTACAACGTTCATTCCTGCAAACGCCTCACAGACCTCAACCTTCTCGGCTAGTGGTACTGCAAGCGCGGCACTCTACGCAACTGGCAGTCAGTCAGCTTCGTTTAGCGCCTCTGCTGTTGGCGCGGTTTTCTTGCCTTCAAGCGGAAGCCTCTCAGGGTCATTCAACGGTTCGGCCACAGGATTTGCTCGACTTACTGGAACTGGCTCAATAGTTGGAAACTACTCAGCCTCGGCAACTGGCGTAAATAGCCTTACCGGAACTGGTGCGCAAACCTCTACATTCTCCGCTTCTGCGGCTGGTGCAGTCATCAAGGTTGGAACAGGTAGCCTAACTGCCACCTTTACTGCTAGCGCGTCGGGAATCGCGTTTAAGGCTGGTCAGGGGGCCTTGTACGCTACCTTCTCGGCAAGCGCTGTGGGTGTTGCTTACCCTAAGACTGCTCCTGGTGAAGTGACTGGTGACTTTAAGACAGCAAGCCTTCATGGAAAGTGGAAAACTGGAAGTGTTGAAGGCGATTTTAAGACAGCCGGTCTTCATGGCAACGTAAAAATTCTAGTGGAAAGCCCTTATTAAATGTCATACAACATCATTGAGAACACAACAATTCAGTTCTACACCTCACAGCCTTTCACGTCTATTACTGGAACTGTGGTTAACCCTGACAAAGTGAGATTCAGCTACTCCGTACAGGGGCAGACCGAGGTTTCATACACCTGGACTAACCCGACTGGTGATCCAACTAACACAATCAAGCAAGGCGCTAGTGGTACTGGCTACTTCTACGCCAACATCTCAACTGTCGGGCTTCCTGGCACTTGGTCTTGGCAGTGGTATGGCTACCCATCTGGCGGCGCAGACACCACTGCGACACAGGTTGCAGCTCAGGGAACAGTCGTTGTATCTGCGAGCGACCTGTAGTAAAGTTCCTGTTGGTGGAGGATTAACCAACGAGGAGGCTTTATGGATTTGTCAGAGTTCTACGAAACCAAACGCAGACCATGTTTGTTTTCAAGAGCAACAAAAGATTTAATTAAAGAAGACACCGAGAAACTAGAAGCGGCAATGGCTGAACTAGAAATCTCTGTTACTTCTATTTCTAATTGGTTGCAGAAACGAAACGTAAAAGTTTCATGCCCGACCATTAGACGACACCGAAAGAAGGAGTGCGACTGTGGCAAAGATGCTTGATGAGTTCGAGCGTCGCCACAAGAAGGAGCATCCTACCGGTTGGGAACCATCTCTTCAATGGGATGGTAGCAAGGGAACGATTACCGCACAACTCGACAACGAGCCTGATGACGAAGTATGGGCAACGCTTATTGAGGACTGGGGATTAGACCCCCGCAGAACTATGGTTGTGGATGGCTCTTTGCAGATCCGCGCATGGGATGTTGGCGACGGTGATGGTGGAACTCGTAGGCATAAGTACTACCGAGCAACAATTAAGCCACGCGAACTAACTGTGGATAGAGCAGACATTGACGCTCTATGCAAGTTAGTCGAGAAGCGCAAGCCAGCCAAGCCAGTCAAGAATGAAGCCAAGCGAGCCTTTCTAGTATTGCTTTCAGACTGGCAGCTCGGTAAAGGTGAGAACGGTGGAACCGAAGCGACAGCGCAACGGATTATTAACGCCTGTGACAAAGCTGTGCAAAGGTTCAAAGACCTAAGCAAACTTGGTCAAGCGCCTAGCGTTGTTTACTTAATTGGATTAGGCGACTTGTCAGAAGGTTGCTCCGAGTTTTACGCTATGCAGGAATGGCAGACCGACCTTAACCGTCGAGAGCAAGAGCGCCTAGCAAGACGACTCATCCTAAGTTTCATTGACGCTTTCGTTGACCTCGGCGTACCTGTCGTGGCTACTGGAGTGCCTGGCAATCACGGTGAGAACCGCAAGAACGGCAAGGCGTACACCGACTTCACAGACAACTCAGACGTATCAGTGTTTGAAACTGTGGCAGAAATCATGGCTGCAAACCCTGAGCGTTATGGAAACGTATCCGTACCGCTTACTCTTTGCGCTGACGATTTAACAATGACCCTTGACCTCTGTGGTGTGCCAGTTGCCTTTGCGCATGGACACCAATTCAGGTCAGGCACTAACTCACAGGCTAAGGCCGAAGGATGGTGGAAGGGTCAAGCTCTAGGCAGGACAGGTGTTAGTGACGCAGAGATTCTTTGCTTCGGACACTTCCATCACTTTGTTATGAGTGAAGCCACAGGGCGCACAGTCATCCAATCACCTGCGCTTGATGGTGGATCCAAGTGGTTCACTGGTTCATCGGGTCAGTCTTCACAAGCTGGCATGGTGACGCTATGTGTAGGGTCGCAAGTAGGGGTTCGTGGTTGGAGTGACCTGCTGATACTATAAGTGTCGCATCTATTCTTACTCGAAACTTGCATTGCAAAACCCCGATACTGTCGAGAGATAGGGTCGGGGTTTTCTCTTTGTGATAAACTTTATACCCCTATGGCAACTATTACTTACACCTGCGACGTATGTCATCATCAAGTAACACTGCACCGAGGGGCGTTGCACAAAATCCCTTTTAATAAAATGCCAAAGCTCGTGCTTGAGGCAGACGGTCACAAATGCAAAGAAACGAGAGCAGCATGAGCGACATCAAAATACCTGTTCCTGGCGACATTGTCTTTGCTCACTCAAACGGTGTTGCTGGTCGTTTAATACGCTTTGGAGAGTTTCTAAGATGGCGCAAAGGCAGCCACTGGAATCACGCTTGCGTTGTTTCTCGCATTACCCAAGACGGAACGGTTTACGTTATTCAAGCTGACATTAAAGGCGTGAACGAAGCCTTGCTGGAATCAGTTGGCGAATACATAATCCTTGACCCACCTGCAAGGGTAAATCGCAACAAGATTTTAGCGTTTAGCAAAGCGCAACTAGGATCATCTTACGGACTGCTTTCAATAGGTTCAATAATTGTGGACATTATTACGCCATCGTGGTTCCCTGCTATGCGTCGTAAGAACTCATGGATTTGCTCTGCCGTAACTGGCGAGGCACTTCGCTACGGTGGCTGGCTTTACAACTTCCCCGACATCTACACCGTCACTCCGGCGCAGCTCTTTGATGCATTGGAAAATACTCCTTAAGTACTGTACAATTACAGAACGCTGAACAAGCGATTTGAGCCTCCTCGCTCTTCTAAATCCCCTCACTGGCCTCGACTCCGGTGGGGGGATTTTTCTGTTATTGTTGCATTGAGTGTCCAAATAGTGTACGCTTACTAAGTCCACCAAAAGGACAAGGCCGAGGAGGGCTTATGTTGCAGACAGTAAATCAGTGTTTTGCTTGCGAACTAATAGGCGTAGGCAAGTGGCAGAACTCGTTTGAGTTTATGTGCTTTGAGTGCATGGATCAGTACGAGCTGACGATAGTAAAAGATGTTTATCCACAACCGGAGGAAATGTGCAAACCACAGTTACAGAATGGAATGGCCTTGCGCCTGGCGACGACCTCAAAGTTAAGGGAGAACGCGGCTACTACAAGTTCCGTTCGGCTGCACTTGATGAAGACGGAGCAGTCAAATGGATAACCGTAATAGGTGGCCCAATGCACCACTCATCATTTCGTCACTTTACAGCAGACCGTATAACTCCAAAGAAAGCAGGAAGGAGGAAGAAAAGTGAAACTAATTGACACACTCACCGAACTAGATTTTGTACGCGAATCTGAGGGCGACTTTAGCAATACTTATCGAGCAACTGGCTTTGACTTACGCAGCAATGTATTTGTCAACGAATCTCTCAACGAGAGCCAAGTGCAGGTATGCCTTATGCCCCACGATCCTGACGATGAACCACTATGGGTTACGTTCAGCAAGTATTGTTCGGCAGTAGATAACCTACTCATATTATGGACAGGGAAAGATGACTGACCTACAACAGCTACTTCAAGACAGGCTAGGTATAGATTTAACAAAATACCTAAAAAACTGTCTGAAACAAGGACTCTCCTGTCGCACGATAGCGGAGGCATTAAAAGACGAGACTGGTGTTCACGTCTCGAAGTCGGCGGTCTTTAACTGGGTCGCTGATGTCACACCTAAGAAATAAAGTATTAACAACTAGAGCCGAGGAGGCACAATGGCATTTAACCTTGCAGACTACGAACCAGTAGAAGAACGACTGGCTCGCTTTTGGGAGGAAAACCCAGAGGGTCGAGTGTTTACTGATTTAATTAGTTACACCGAAACTCAATACATAATCAAGGCTTACCTGTTTAAGGTAGCTGCGGATGCAACACCCTGGGCGACTGGGTATGCAGAAGAAACAGTTTCTACTCGTGGAGTTAATCAGACTTCCGCATTAGAGAATTGTGAAACATCAGCTCTTGGTCGTGCGCTTGCTAACGCTGGCTACGCTCCAAAAGGGAAGCGCCCAAGTCGTGAGGAAATGAGCAAGGTTGTACGCAAAGCACCCGAACTTACTCCTGGACAAGACAAGCTGAAGGCCGCACTTGGCAAGAAGTTTAAGGAAGCCAATGACCGCAAGACTTGGGTGGAGTCAGTTGTGTTCCATGACATTAAAGGAATTGCCGAATTGACAGAAGAAGAAGTATCACTATGCAGTATCCAACTAGCCTTAGAGGAGGCAAAAGTATGAGCAACAATAACAGCATTACAATTATCGGGAACATTGGACAAGAGCCAGAACTGCGCCACCTATCTTGGGGAGACGCTATTAGTTTCTCTGTAGGTGTCAACAAGCGCGGCTTTAACGACAAGCCAGACACAACATCATGGTTTAACTGCGTGGCAACAGGAGACTTAGCGACCAATATTGCTAATACCCTTCACCAGGGCAACCGAGTCGTTGTGACCGGTGAATTGATTCAGCGTACTTGGGATGATAAAGATGGCAAGAAGAACAGCAAACTAGAGATTGTTATTGAAGGCGTTGGCCCAGACCTGCGATTCAATACAGCTCGACTAGAGACTCACATTTCCAAGAAGCAACCACAGCCAGTCATAGTTACTCAAGAGGACTACGCGTTCTGATGCAGGGGCTAGACGCATACGAAGCTGCGTTCATTTCAACCAATGAGGGGATGGAGTGCATTATGGAATTAAATACTCTCTACATGAAGGCTTGCAATGACGCAGCCGAAATGTTGGGGGCTGCTCTTGGGGTAAGTACGGGCGCAGCAAAGGTTATGATTCTTGGTGATAGTTTTGAGAGGCTAAAGGAAATAGCAAATAGTCTGACTGCTGTCAGGTCTGTTCTAAATGAAGCCGTTAAGGAGATGAAGTAATGCCACCAGTAAAGCTATCTATTGCTTGCATGGCCATTGTGGACTCGATTGTTGAGAACTACGGTGACATCATGCTTACAGATACTCACGCGGAGCAGATTTGTGGTGTAAAGAAGGAGATACTGGTCAAGGATCTAACTACGACTCAGCTTCTTCAGTATGCCCTTATTCACGCTCATTTAACGATTAACGACCTAGCCTCTGCCCTAGAGCAGATAAAGGCGACAAAGCCCAACAGGGAGCAACGTAGGGCAAACAAGAAGCTCATACTGCCCTCATAGAACTGTGTAAGCAGTAGTAAAGAACCCTGGTCTGCAATTCCCCCGTAGGCCAGGGTTCTTGACTTTAGACTTGAAGTTGGTCTAGTGTCGTGGTAAGGGAAAATCCCTGCGCCAGAGGAGGCACAGATGTTTAAATTAAGTTACCGCACCGGAAGAAAATTAGTTTGGGGAACAGCTGCGATTGTATTTATGTATGTTGATTTGACCGCAGAAGGTGGCATTAGTTTCTGGGCTACCGTTTACGGACTTGGCACAGCAGTAGTTGTAGCGACTTTCCTAGCCCTAATTAGCAAGTAGTGGAGTGGCGTAAAGACGCTGCCTGTCTAGGCTATCCGGTAAACGATTGGTTCCCTGAAACTAAAGAACTAAACCTGCAAGATGGGCCTTTATCTATTTGCGAGAAGTGTCCAGTCATTATGGAGTGTTTAGAGTACGCGCTGGTGTATGAAAACGAAGGCATTTGGGGCGGCACATTGCCAGCCGACAGAGTGCGGATCAGACGCGAACGCAATATCAGACTTATGCCTGTATTGGGCAAACCCAGGTTTAAGCACCCGAACTGTGGAACAAACGCTGGTTATGTTTGGCTGCTTAGATACAACAAAGCCAACCCTGAAATACCTAAAGAAATCTGCAAGTTTTGTTTAGTGGCTCATCAGCTCTATAACGAAATACAACCAGATTCTACAAAGAGAACACGTCAAAGAAAAGGTCGAAGGCCAACATTGCCTATGGATAAATCTGAGTGGACTACTGGAGGAATCTTCTAGTTTGCTTTTGTCACAGTATCTGTGATAGAACCTAACACCAAAAGCGCGAACGGCAAAAGGTGTCAGGGCAACACAGTCATTACGCCCGACAAGAGACACAAAACCAAAGACACCAGAAGTCGTGCGTCTCGGCTTCGAAAGAGGACTAGCAGTAAGTTCCAGCATTAGTTAAGATAAAAGCATGAAACTCTTGACCGAAGA
>Ga0194047_10001714_pt1 | contig 13103 bp, 12 predicted proteins | sample JunL225m_MetaG_2_FD_160070 | JGI IMG/M metagenome (GOLD analysis project Ga0194047, IMG submission 160070) | Anoxic zone freshwater microbial communities from boreal shield lake in IISD Experimental Lakes Area, Ontario, Canada - Jun2016-L221-5m | ecosystem: Environmental > Aquatic > Freshwater...
GATCTGCGCGATGCAGTTACGGCAATAGAAATAGTTTTAAAAAGCGAGACTAAGGGTGCTGAGGTTTATAACTTCTGCGCACCAGACACAATGAGTAATGAGAGCACCGAAACATTGATGCGAGAGTTCCACCCAACGACTGAGTTACAGGGCGATTTCACGGGCCATGTGGCGCCGATTTCCAGCCAGAAATTTGTCGATACATTCGGTTTTAGGCCGGCCCATCTCATTGATCGGGAGAGTATTTAGCCAATCTAATCGAGGGCAAAATCTGCGCTCAAATTTGGCCAATGGCTGGCTTGTGTAACAGAAAAGTTACCAATCCGCGCCCAATCCGCCTTGACTATCTAGCCCCTAGGTTTAAGGATTACCCCTAACGTGTAGCGAAGCTATGCGGACCTACTTCCGTAGAGAAATGGATAATGAATGCTACTAAAGAAAACTAAGCTAGCAATTGTTGCCTTGGTTTCAGTTGCCCTTATTGGTTCAACTGTTCCAGCATCACAAGCAGCTCCTACAACAAAGCAACTTGAAATCTTCACATGGTGGGCATCTGGCGGCGAGTTCGCTGGTCTCAACGAAATGATCAAGTTGTACAAGGCACAAAACCCAAAGACTAAGTTCATCAACGCTGCTGTAGCTGGCGCTGCTGGAACAAACGCAAAGGGTGTTCTTGTCTCACGTATGCAAGCAAACAATCCACCAGATACTTTCCAAGCACACGCTGGTGCAGAACTAACTTCATATGTTAAGGCTGGACAAGTTGAAGATTTAACTTTCCTTTACAAGCAACAGGGTTGGAATAAAGTATTCCCAGCCGGCTTGATTAAGACACTTACAACTGCAGGAAAGATCTACTCAGTTCCTGTAAACATTCACCGTGCAAACGTTCTATGGTGGAACCCTGCTTCAGCTGCTAAGGCTGGAATCACTTCTGCTCCAGCAACAATTGCTGAATTCAAGACTGACCTTAAGAAGTTCAAGGACGCTGGATTCGACGGAATTGCTCTTGCCGGTAACGGTGACTGGGCGATTGCTCACCTATTCGACACAATCCTTCTTGCTGACCTAGGAACAACTGCTTACACAGGTTTGTTCAACGGAAAGACAAAGTGGAACAGTGCCGGTGTGAAGACTGCTGCTAAGGATCTTTCAGACATCCTTGCTTACGGAAACTCATCAAAGACTCTTGACTGGCCTGACGCTGGCGACATGGTCGTTAAGGCGAAGACAGCTGGATTCTTTATCATGGGCGACTGGGCATCATCACAATGGGAATCAGAAGGACTTAAGCCAGGCGTAGATTACGCATGGGCTGCATCTCCAGGCACATCAAAGAACTACATGTGGCTATCTGACTCATTCACTCTTCCAAAGGGTGCACCAGACCGCGATGCAGCAATTGCATGGCTAAAGCTTTGTGGCTCACTTGCAGGACAAGATGCATTCAACCCTAAGAAGGGTTCAATCTCTGTTCGTAAGGACACAAATCCAGCGCTATTCGATTCTTACCTAAAGTCAGCCATTAAGGACTGGGCAACGCTAGATACAGCAGCGGGCTCAATCGTTCACGGCGTCATGGGTAACAACGCATTCATGGCTGCTTATGACTCAGCAGTCGGCAAGTTCTATCAAGCAGGTGGCTCAGCCTCAGGCATTGATGGTTTCTTGAACGACCTAACTGCAGCATATGCAACAGGACAAGCTGCTTAATAAGTAGTAACAGTCCAAATAGTTAGCAATAACTAGCAAGAATTTGCAGAGTTCTGGTGGGGCCAAAAGCCTCACCAGAATTTGCATTAATAAATAAAGAAAAATAGGCTCGGCGAGTTAAAGAGAGTTCGTGAGTTATTCCGAACCACATAAATTTTTTGAGAGGCAGGCACCTAGGTGGCCGTTAGACAAAAGAAACATATCAATAGCCCGTGGGGCGGTTTCTTCTTCGTTCTCCCGTCCATTCTTGCGATGGCGGTATTCGTATACGGAATGATCGGCTGGACGGTAAATGTTTCACTCGGTAAGAAGACAAACTCTTACACAACTGCAAAAGGCTACGTTGGGCTAAAGAACTTCCGCGGTCTCTTCCAAGATCCAGAGTTCATGCACGCATTTACCAACCTTTTGAAGTTCACCGGAGTCTTCATGATCGGAACCTTGATCTCAGGTTTGATCATGGCGCTGCTCCTAGAAAAGGGCATCAAGGGCGAAGGCTTCTTCCGCTCGATCTATCTCTACCCAATGGCGATCTCCTTCATCGCAATGGGAACATCCTGGCGCTGGTTGATGGACTCAACAAAGGGCGACAAGGCAACTGGCTTAAATAAGATTTTCCACTTTGCGCATCTAGATTTCCTTCAGAGCAACTGGTATTCATCAGAGAGAGGCGCGATGTTCGCTATGGCAATGCCAGCGATCTGGCAGATGTCTGGCTACATCATGGCGCTCTTCTTAGCTGGATTCCGAGGTATTCCTGATGATCTGCGCGAGGCAGCTCGTGTTGATGGTGCAAGTGAATACAAGATTTACCGACACATTCTCTTCCCACAACTGAGCCCAACTTTCCTTACCGTGCTAATTATCTTGGGCCATATCTCGATGAAGGTCTTCGACCTGATTTACGGTATTGCTTCGAAGTCATATGTAACAAAGGTACTTGCTATTTATATGTGGCAGGTTATTTTCGACTATCAGAACTTTGCTAAGGGTGCATCAATCGCAATCATCATCTTGCTGCTAATTGCCGTTGTTGTTGTCCCTTATTTGATTTATGTTGTTAAGACTGAGGAGCAGAAATAATGAGCCAAGATATTGTTGACCGCGTTGCGTCGAAGGACATTTCCCGCAACAAGCGATCCCTTTCAGGTACTGAGCAATTCTGGCTAACCTTCAAGTACATCGCACTCTGCTTCCTTACCTTGGTTGCAATTGCACCGATCTACATAATGGTCGTAAACTCCTTTAAAGGTGTTACTGGCGTTTCACAATCTGCTGCTTGGGCTTTCCCATTGCATCCAAACTTCGCTGCTTGGGGTCCGGTCTGGGAGAACCTTCGCGGTTCAATCGGGCGAACACTATTCTTCGTGGTTCAATCTTCGATCATCTCAGCAATCGTTGGTTCGATAAATGGCTATGTCTTTTCTAAGTGGAAGTTCCGCGGATCTAACGTAATTTTCACAACCTTCCTCTTCGGTATGTTTATTCCATACCAGGCGATCATGATTCCGTTGACCCAGTTCAACCACTGGACCCACTTGACTGGCTCAATCTACGTTTTGGTATTTGCTCACGTCATCTACGGAATTCCAATCTGTACCCTGATCTTCCGCAACTATTACGCGGCAATTCCAAATGAAATTATTGAAGCTGGTCGCGTTGATGGTGCAAGCATGGTCCGTATTTTCCGTACCATTATCTTGCCGCTATCAATCCCTTGCTTTGTTGTGGTTTTGATCTGGCAGTTCACATCTGCTTGGAACGACTTCTTGTTCGCGATCTTCCTAACTGGTGGCTCACCTAAGTTGTCCGTTGCAACAACAGCGCTGAACTTCATTACCGGATCTGGTAATCAGGTTTACTACGGAAATAACATGACAGCATCGTTGATCGTTTCGATCCCAACCTTGATTGTCTACGTATTCCTTGGTCGCTACTTCTTGCGCGGACTGCTATCTGGTTCACTCAAAGGTTAATCAAGGGTTAATTAAGACTTAAAGCACTCCGTATTTTGCAAAGGCGGCCGAAGGGGACATTCCCACTTTGACCGCCTTTCTAAATTGGTTCTCCCCAGAATTCTTTTCAATGACAAGTTCGACAACTTTCTCAATTGCAGCAACTGGAATAATTGTTACCCCGTCACTATCGCCAACAATTAAATCTCCTGGATTTATCGCAACGCCATCTATCTCACCGGCGACGTTATGTTCAACAACTTCATAGCGACCGTTGATATCAACTGGCAGAGTTCCGGTTGCAAATACTTTGAATCCCATCGCATCAGTGCGAGATAGATCGCGCGTTGGGCCATCAGTGAGCGCGCCAGCCACGCCTTTAAAGGCACACGCCGTCGAGAGTAGTTCACCCCAAAGCGCGGCAAGACCAGTTCGATTAGTTGGTGTTACATAAACCTGATCTTTACCCACGGCATCAAGCGCCTTCAATAGACCCACATAAGGTACTTCTGGAAAGTCGTTAACAATCTCTAACTTAACTGGAAAGGCATAGCCCATCATGATTCCAGAGCCAGAGACCATGTTGATATCGCTATTTAGAACTTGCTTGCCATAGCCCAGTTTGTCTAAGCAATCTGATGCCAGTGCTGATGTGAATATCGTTCTTAGGTGTTCTAGATCAAGTGTCATTACTTCCCCCAGTGTTCGGCAACTTTTGTCTTTAAGAAATCTGCACTCTCAATCATCTGGCCCATACCATCCACGCCATCTTCAATCGAGATCCAACCATCAAAGCCCACAGCCTTTAGCGTTCTAAAGATTGCGTCATAATCATTTAAGCCTTTACCGATAACACCATGCTTAAAGAATGAGACATAGCCAGCGGTCCCACCTTCCGCGCTTCGCAGGTCAGCAATAGTTCCACTTGCTAGATAGCGATCACTAGCACCCATCGTTAGAACCCGGTGCTTTACCTTTTCTAGAAGCTCAAGCGGTTCCTCGCCGGCAGCAATGGCATTTGATGGATCAAATTGCACACCAAATCGTGGTGAATCAATTCGACCAACGAGATCCACAAAGACATCCATCATCTGTGCGAACTCGGGCTCGGTCCAGAAATCATCTTTGTAATGGTTTTCAATAACCAAGATGATGTCGTGCTTCTCGGCTTCGACTAAACATTTTTCAATCGAATCAACGACATAACTCATGCCTTCCTCGCGCGTTATATCTTTGCGACGTTGGCCAGATAGAACGCGGCAATATTTGGCGCCCAATTCTGCGCTCATTCGAATGCTGTGGATCTCATGATCAACTTGGGCTTTACGAAGTTCTGGATCTGGAATTGTGAAATCAGGGGAGCAGCAGAGCATTGGAATAACCATTCCGGTTGCTTCGACATATGCCCGCACCTTGGCCCAGTTTTTAGGATCCTTAAAGTCAGCAAAGTTGTTATACATCTCAAGACCTTGAATCCCCATTTCTTGGGACATATCTATCCACTCGAAGATGCTCATGCCATCTGGTTTTACTAAATCTTTAATCCAACCCTTTGGGAAGGCGGCAATCTGTGGCATTAATTCTTCTCCGGATTTCTTCCAATGAATGTGAATTGTTCTAGGTCTAATACTGTTGCGGTAAATGGAATTGATTCATCGCTGATCCAGTAGATGCAACCAGCTGCTAGTTGTTCAGGCGTACTCATGGTGCCAAATGGCACATCAGATTTCGGCAACGTTTTCCACCAACCATCCGGCATTCCTTGTTCAACCTTCATCTTCTTCTCCCGATCGGTCAGAATCCAACCAGGATTTATCTGATTAATTCGCACACCATTCACGCCATTAGCGTTTGCCAAGTTGCGAGTCATGGTGACCATGGCACCCTTGCTCGTCGAATAGGCCAGCAAGTTTGCTTCACCAGCATGGGCATTGACCGAACCAATATTTAGGACTGCTCCTTTGTTCTTCTTTAACTCGGGGAAGCAGGCCTGGATTAGGAAGAGCGGGGCAGTTAAGTTGATCTGCATCATCTTTTGAAAATTCTCGTAAGTAAGTGATTCAATATTTGATTGATCAAAAATTGCGGCGCAATTTACCAGCGAATCGATCCGACCAAAAGCGGTGAGGCAGTCTGCAACAATCTTCTTTGGTGAAGCCGGATCAACTAGATCAGCAATACTTAGCGCGGCCGCTGAACCAAGTTCGGTGACTAAGGCTTTTCCTTCAGCTTCCACAATTCCGGTAATTAATACCTTGCCACCCTCTTTAACAACGGCGCGCGAGATAGCAGCACCGATACCAGAAGTTCCACCAGTAACAATTACGACCTTATCTTTTAAGCGCATTACTAGGCCGGCTTAATCACGGATTTAATGAACTCACCAGAGTGCATCTTGGTAAATGCGGTCTCCCATTGTTCAATCGGAAATGTGCCACCAAGTACTGGCGTGAGATCTAGTTGTTTGGTTGAGAGCATTCGAAGCACACGCTCCCACATTGGCCAGTTGTGGCTAAAAGATCCTTCAAGTCGAACATTCTTCTGCACAAGTGGATCGAGCGAGAAGTTAAAAGGTTGTGGTCCCCAGCCGACCTTTGAAATCCAACCGTTAGGACGGACAACATCGAGCGCAATTTTTAACGTGGCGGAGACTCCAGCAGCATCAACGACGCCATCTGCGCCAAGTCCGTCAACTGCCATCGCCCATTCTTTTACATCGCCAATAATTACTTCACACCCATATTTCTTTGCAACATCAAGGCGAGTGCGATCGCGTTCTAAGCCAACTAGAGCAACTTCGGCACCTGCCATGCGCGCCATTGCCGCAGATAGAACACCAATTGGGCCGGGTCCAAGAATGACAATGCGATCACCTGGACGTACGTGACCGGGCGCAATTGTTGCACTGTAGGCAACTGAACATGGTTCAGTCATTGATGCGTGATCAAAAGAGACGTTATCTGGAATCTTATGGAGAAGACGTTGGGGGACCTTTACGTAACGAGTCATCGCGCCATTAACGCCATAACCAAAGCCTTTTCGGTTGGGATCTAAGTTGTAGAGACCTTGGCGTGACATCGGGCTGGACATATCGACAACCGCAGCAGTTTCACTTACAACGCGATCGCCCTCTTTCCAGGCCGTTACATTCTTGCCGAGTTCAAATACATGTCCACCAAATTCATGGCCCAGCACAACTGGATAGTTCACGGGCCAACTGTTTGAGCCCTCCCACTGATGCAGATCACTGCCACAAACGCTGGCTGCTTCAACTTGAATAATTACATCGTCATCACCAGCAACTGGACGATCAACTTCACGGACTTCAACGCTGTGGGGTTCGGATGAGAAATTTACGACACCAGCAGATTTCATTTATTTCATTCCCTTCACCGGCACATCGCCATAACCATGAACGGCTTCACAAATTTTCCGAAGTACTTCTTCAACATTTCCGGCGCCTGCGCTAAAGGAATCTGCATCAATTGCCAGCGGAGCACCGATAACAACAAGAGGTGCGCCATAAGAAGGACATGCAATTGCTTGTTCGAGTGATAGGCCACCAACGGCTTGAACAGGAACGCTAACCGCATCAACAACAGCCTTTAATTGATCAAGTGGATTTGGCATCCGATTCCCCGCGGCAGCAATCCCGCGACGCTCGTCATAGCCAATGTGGTGAATAACCATGTCGCAACCAAGGTCTTCTAAAAGTTTTGCGCCAGCGACCATATCGGCGCAACCTAAGTTATCGCCCATAACTTTAATTCCATAGTCTTTTCCGGCTTGTACAACACATTTAATAGTTTCTGGATGTGAGCGAGCCATAACAACCACGTGGGTTGCGCCTGCTTTCGCCATCATCTCGGCTTCGAGATAACCACCATCCATCGTCTTTAGATCAGCGATGATTGGATGGTTTGGAAATTCTTTACGAAGTGCACGTACACCGTGGAGACCTTCAGCAAGAATGAAAGGTGTTCCGGCTTCAAGCCAGTCGACGCCCGCACGAACCGCGGTATGCGCCATTTCAAGTGCTTCATCAATATCAATCAAATCTAGTGAAACTTGAACAATCGGCTTCATGCCCATCCCATTCTTGTCAGTGGTTCAATTTTTCGTATTGGGCCCAAGTTTAGTCGGGAATGCCACATTTTGACCCCTCCCCAGCGGAGGTAAATAATGATTAACTTCTCACAAGATGTCTACACACTTAGGAAGTTTCGCGGACTTAGAGAGAGCGCTCAATTTTGCGCCACCAGAAACTCCAAAAATTACGAGTAAAGATTTATTTGCAATATTTGGCAATTTGCCGCAGATGCCAACAGATTTCAAAATTGAGTACGGCAAGAGTTGGGACCACGACGGCGTCACGATCCGCGAAATTAGTTGGAGTACTGGCTTTGGCCCGCGCACCGAGGCGCTATTGCTCAAACCGGTAGGTACAACAACACCGCTTCCTGGCGCGCTGTTTTTACATAGCCATGATGATGTTAAGTCATATGGAAAAGAGAAAGTTGTTGATGGTGCGGGCGAGCTTCCAGAAGAACTCAAATGGGTGAAGCGAGATCACTATGGTAATCGGGGCGCGGCAAATGAATTAGCTAAACAAGGTTTTGCTGTGCTGGCGTTCGATTGTTTTATGTGGGGATCCCGGCGATTTGAAGCGAAGAATATGCCAGCACGATTAATAGAAATACTCGAAAGTGAAAATTACGAACGTCTCTCAGTTATGCATGAGTCGATGGCTTTATCGAAATACCTCTCACTCTTTGGCGCCACACTTGCCGGGATTCTCAATTTTGATGATCGAGTTGCGCTAGAAATTGCAAAATCCTTACCTGAAATGACCGAATCAATCTCGGTTGTTGGCTTGTCTGGTGGTGGCGCTCGAGCTATTTATTTGCACGCTACTTCACCAGAATTAAGCGCAACAGTTTCGGTTGGCGCCATGGCAACTTATGAATCCCTGCTTGAACAACATGTGGCACCACATTCTTGGATGTTCTTTCCGCAAGGTTTGGCTCAAGTCACCGATTGGCCCGGTGTTGCAATGATCAATACAAAAACTCCGCTCTATATTCAATTTTGTGGCAACGATCAGCTCTTTACTCAAAAGGGAATGAGCGATGCGGATGCATCTTTAGCCAAATACTTTGCGGCCAATTCTGGTGAGTACAAATCCAGTAGTTATCCGGTTAAACACTCATTCACCGTTCCAATGCAGGACGATGCTTTCACTTGGCTAAGTGATCATGCATAAGGAGTACAAGGACCGCCATCTAGGAGCCCTAGAAAACCTAGGTTTAGCCCGCGCGCTCTATGAAATTATGGCGAGCAAACCACTTCTGGCACCACATGGCCACGTTGATCCGGCAATGCTGGATGCAAATAAGAACTTCACTAATCCAGTTGAATTATTAGTGACGCCAGATCACTATGTAACTCGCATGCTTGCCTCGCAAGGAATTTCTTATGAGTCACTTGGAATACCAAGGGCAGATGGTTCGCGTAATGAAGTAGATCCTCGCGAGGTCTGGACAATCTTGGCAGCCAACTGGCACCTCTTTCGTTCGACGCCATCACGTATTTGGATTCAAGAAATATTAGCAACTCTCTTTGATGTAGAAGAAGTTCTTAATTCCGATAATGCGGCTTCGATATACCAGGTGATTGATACAAAATTGCAAACCGCAGATTTCAAACCACAAGCACTCTTCAAACGTTTCAACATTGAAGTCCTTGCTACAACTGATGCGACTTGCGATTCGCTCAGTCACCATCAGGCGTTGGCCAAGTTAAATCTTGGTGGACTTGTAATCCCAACCTTCCGACCAGATGATGTCAGTGATCCGGCTCGACCAAATTGGAAATCGGATTTGAAACTCCTGGCAACCACAAGTGGAATTGAAATAAATTCTTTCGCAAATCTGCTTGAAGCACTAATTATTCGCCGAAGCTATTTTAAAAAGCACGGCGCCACTGCAACTGACCATGGTGTTTATTCGGCTCGCACTTTAAATCTGGGCCCTGGCGAAAAAGAAGCGCTCTTTAATCAAGTTCTTGCCGGATCTGCAACACCATCACAGCTTGATGACTTTCGAGCCGTGATGCTTTTCGAACATGCGCTTATGGCTGCTGATGACGGATTGGTCATGCAGATTCATCCAGGTGCACTTCGAAATTATGATTCGCAAATATTTAATAAGTATGGCGCTGATAAAGGTTTTGATATTCCAGTAGAAACTAAATACACCAAAGAACTTGCACCGCTGCTAAACGCTGTAGGCAACCATCCAAATTTTCGAGCCGTGTTATTTACGCTAGATGAAGCCTCGTATTCGCGCGAGCTTGCGCCACTTGCCGGTGCCTATTCCGGTCTGCGCTTGGGACCACCTTGGTGGTTCTTAGATAGCTTGAACGGTTTGGAGCGTTGGCGAGATGCGGTCACCGAAACTGCTGGTTATTACAACACCGTTGGATTTATCGACGACACTCGGGCATTTACTTCGATCCCAGTTCGACATGATGTTGCACGTAGGTTCGATGCTGGTTATCTCGCTCGCGAAGTTGTGCGCGATCGGATTACCGAGGTTGAGGCATTTGAACTAGCGAGTGATCTGGCCTATAACTTAACTAAAGAATTCTTCAACCTCTGATGGAGATTGGTGTTCTGCATCTTGGCCTAGGTGCTTTCCATCGGGCGCATCAAGCGGTCTATTTCAACCAAGCAATCGCTAATGGCCATCCAGAAATGGCGATCGCTGCCGTTTCGATGCGCAAGAGCGATGTGGCAGATTCACTTAGGGATCAGGGATATTCATATCGTGTAGTAGCGCGTGATGGCGCATCAGAAGAATCGACCACAGTTACCGCCATCAAAGAAACTTATTTCTATGGTCGTGATCTCAAGGCAATTGAAGCGATTGCAATAAGTCCAGCACTTAAAGCGATCACACTTACCGTTACCGAAAAGGCTTACCGGATAGATGGTTCAAGTTCTTTTCCGAACCAGTTGGTCCATTTATTAAATGAACGTTTTAAATCAGGTGCACCAGGTATTGCGGTAATTTGTTGCGATAACTTACCAAGTAATGGTGATTCAACTGCTCGGATGGTTAATCATGTGGCATCAGAACTTGGCGATCCACCCTTCTTGGCTTGGATTGCCAATCACATTCGTTTCCCAAATTCCATGGTTGATCGCATAGTTCCAGCGATAACAGGGGACAGTATTACTACTGAACCGTTCTCGCAGTGGGTTATTGAGAACGATCCAATTTCCAAATATTTGGCTGGAACTGGTGCCGAATTTGTATCGGATGTTCGTCCATATGAATTAGCGAAGATCCGGTTATTCAATGGCGTGCATTCAACTCTGGCCTATCTAGGTGAATTGATTGGAACTGAATATGTCGCAAATGCCGTAGTTGATCCAATTATTGGACCTTATATCAAGGCGATGCAAGAGCAAGAGATTGCGCCGTCGATTAGCGATCCGGCTGGAATTGATCTTATTTCCTACGCCGCAACAATAAGAAAGCGCATTTCAAATCCAACGCTGAAGCATCGTGCTGAGCAAATCGCGATGGATGGTTCGCAAAAGTTGCAGCAACGCATCATTAACTCGATGAATGACTTGGCTACGAAATCTCTTCCAGCACCAAGGTTAGGTGTGGCGCTAGCAATCTGGGTCCATTACCTTGCAACAAGCCCACGCGTTAGTGACCCGTTTGCAACGCAATTGATTCCAATCGCGCAATTGGCCGATCCACTGCTGGCTGTTACCGGAATATTCGATCACCCAACCTTCAGCACCAAGTTAGATGCTAAGTACCTACCGCAAATTGCTGCTGCCTTAGCAGAGCTACGCAGCCGCGAACCACTCGATGTATTAAAAGAGTTAGAGCAATAGGATTAGATTATGAAAGCCTTTGTAATTACCGCCCCTAATACTTTTGAAGTGCAAGATGTTGCGCCACCAATTGCTGGCCCGGGCGATGTTCTAATTGATATCGCACGTGTTGGAATTTGCGGAACTGATATGGAATATTTCCACGGGTCAATGCCATACCTCGCTAGTGGACATGCAAAGTTCCCACTTCGAATTGGACATGAGTGGTGCGGAACTGTCATCGAAACCGGAAGTGGCGTCGATAAGTCGCTGCTCGGCAAGCGGGTAACCGGGGATGTAATGATGGGTTGCGGTAAGTGCAAACGTTGCTTGGATGCTCGCCAACATACTTGTGAAGATCGCTATGAAGTTGGTATTCGAAATGGGTTTAATGGCGCACTTGCAGAGCAATTTGTAATTCCAGCGAGATTTTTACATCTGCTTCCAGATTCAATCGATGATTCCATCGGAGCACTTGTTGAACCAGGTGCTAATTCATGGCGAGTAATGGATGCCGCGCGTGCTGCTAAAGGTAAGCGAATTCTTATCTGGGGGACTGGAACTATCGGGCTATTGACGGCTCAGTTTGCAATGGCCGAAGGTGCGATCGTGCACATGATTGGTCGGGAAGAAGCAACAATCAAACTTGCACTTGATATTGGCGTAGCAAGTGCGGGGCAAGATTTAGAAGTATTTGAAGGTGGCTATGACGCAATTATTGATGCAACATTTGATCCAACCGTGCCACCCAAGATGGTTGAACTAGTCGAGCCAGGTGGTCGTTTAGTATTTATTGGAATTGATTCCAATCCTGCCTTTATTGATTCGCGCCAATTGGTTTTAAAAGATGTAACAGCAGTAGGAATACTTTCTGGATCACCTGGTTTGGCACCTTCCATCGAATACATTTCAAGTGGTCGAGTTGACCCACGCCCAATCATCGGTGCGACCATTGGTATTTCCGAGGTCGGAAACGTCATGTCTGGTACACGTCCGACAAATGCTGGTGCTGGTCCAAAGATTTTAGTTAATCCGAAACAATAACCATGCGTGCAATTTACTTCACAGAATTTAACGGCAAGTTAGAAGTTAAGGACCTTCTAGACCCGATTGCGAGTGATCGTGGTGTCGTTATCAAAGTCGAAGCCTCCGGACTCTGTCGAAGTGATTGGCATGGATACGTTGGGCATGACACCGATATCAAACTGCCACACGTGCCTGGTCATGAACTAGCCGGCACCATCGCATCAATTGGTTCGGCGGTTAAGAAATTTAAAGTGGGCGATCGGGTCACAGTGCCATTCGTAAATGGTTGTGGCGAATGTGAATTTTGTTTACGCGGAGATGCCCAAGTTTGTCCAAAACAAACTCAACCTGGTTTCACGCATTGGGGTTCCTTTGCAGAACTAGTTGCCCTAGAAAACGCTGATTTCAATCTGATTAATCTTCCTGATGAAATTTCCTTCAGCACCGCAGCGGCTCTCGGTTGTCGCTTTGCAACGGCATATCGTGGATTAGCAAAGCGCGCGCAGGTAAAACCC
>Ga0194047_10001718_pt1 | contig 13092 bp, 11 predicted proteins | sample JunL225m_MetaG_2_FD_160070 | JGI IMG/M metagenome (GOLD analysis project Ga0194047, IMG submission 160070) | Anoxic zone freshwater microbial communities from boreal shield lake in IISD Experimental Lakes Area, Ontario, Canada - Jun2016-L221-5m | ecosystem: Environmental > Aquatic > Freshwater...
TCTTCATTGATGATGGGGTCTATTCTTAAATCTAACCAATAGGGTCGACCCGATTTGCTGTAGTTCAATATCTCCTCTCGAATAGGTTGTCTCTTTCTTACAGATTCACTCAATCGTTTAATTGTTGCGTTATCAGTATCTTTGCCTTGCAAAAAAGAACCAGGCTTTTTGCCTAAAACCTCCGACAGGCTATACTCTGTGAGCTTCTCGAATGCATCATTTACCCACAACAAGCACCCATGCTCATCTGTGATAACAATCGTATCAGTCGCATTTGAAGCCACGTATGCGAGTGTTTTATAATCCACATCCATCGGCTTTTTTTGATCTTGAGGTTCAGCGTTTTTCATCTTTCAAGAATAACATATTAGTCAACATTCATTATTTCATCGTCTGGGAGTATAAAAACAGTTTCAAACAGTCGTTCAAGAACTATTTCTAATACAATAATAAGAATATTTTTAATACGATACTTATTCTGATGCATGTTTTGTCGATAATCGATCAATTTAACCAAAAATGGTGTACCCGATTGCTCAGATACACCATTGGGAATTATGAAAGATAGAAATTGACTAAGGCCATAACCATCAACACCGACTAGTTGCCCATTAAAAATTACTGGAATTCCATAAAAGACGTTATTGCATAATCTCAACAATTTTGGTGAAATCACCCCATTGACCAGTATAACTATAAGCATTAGATGACCCTTTTGGTACAAATAATATACATTTACTTTTATCGACATTCTTAAACACGTCATTACCTAATTTGGGTGGGACAGGGTTTAAACAATATATTTTCCCCATTTTAACTGCATCACAAAATGCCCTGTCATATATATAGTTCACATTCGATGGTATTGTGTAAATAGAGTCTTTATTGGGCGGGAACAAAATTATCGTATTATTACCTTTGTATAAAACTCCATTTATCGACTTAAAATATTTGTTTTTCGATGAAACGGTTACTTCTTTTAAGCACGGACAACCCCCGAGAGCATACCACCCATTTGAGGCAGAATAACCATTATTATCTGTCATATTAGTAATTGTTTCTATGTTATCGCCTATGGTAATTGATTCTAAGTTTGAACATCCATAAAGAGCTGCAGTACCAATAGAAATAGCACTGTTTGGAAGTATTATTTTTCTTAATCCTGGATATTTAAAGAAGGTATATTCATTGATAGTTTCCGATAGAGTGTACACATATTCATATCTATAAACATTATAATTGCCATTATCATAATAGAGAAAACAATAGTAAGAATAGTAGTATTCGCCGCCATTCATGAAATTTGCCTCTGACAAATCCAAATAGTTTAGTTTAGCCATTGTGCGAATAAATTTAACATCAGTACCATTTATTGAGCCTATAATTTTCATCTGTTCAATTGAATCTTTCCTGCCTGTTGCGACACTCTTACTTAGATTTCCTGCATTGATAACATTAATTATTACTGGATGATAAACAACCTTGACACTATCTTCAATTGTAGGTTTAGGTATATCAACAATGGGGCTAATGTCATTAGAACCACATGAATACCATGTTAATAATAAAATGACATAAAGAGCACGACCTAATTCATTTACACAACTAAGCAAGGTTCTTGTTGTTCTCATTTTAAAACAATTTTAGATTATAGTTAGATTTGAAAATTACAAATGTTGCTACAAACGACTAATCCTTAACACAGCGAACACTAAATCCAACAGACTTATCGAGATAGTCCCATATTATATCGCTATGATTACTGTACAAAGCTCTGTGCCATGCGAAAATTTTACCACTAACCCCCAAATCACACCACCAGAAACCGAAGGAACCATCATTGCCCAAACCACTAAAATAACGATAACCACCTGGAAGAGCAGTGAAACCACTTGAATTACTGGCTACTGTATTTGGACTTACCCATCCAAAGGTTGATTTCATCTTATCACCAGACACCAAGTCTCCACCTAAAGAATTACTTAGTGTTGTCCAATCATCCACAGTAGGCAAATGCCATCCTGCAGGAGCAACCGTAAGGGCTGCATACCAGTTATAAAGAACCCCATATTTAGCCAAATCGTACACATAATAAAAAGGCAATCCGGCTTTACCGGTTTGTTCAGCACCCACAGTCGCAGGACTTGCCGATACAGGTAAATAGGCTAAATTTTCTGCCATCCATGTTTGAGTACCTATTTGTACGGTTTTGTATATATGTCCATCGCGAGAATCGGTAAAAGTGCCTGTTGTGCCGTTTACTGGAACAGTTTGTGTTGTAAAAGATCCCACATCTCCATAAACATAATCAATACCATTCGTTGCATAAGCTTTATAGTAATACGTTGTTGCCGCTTTTAAATTGACCAAATTGGTTGTACCCTGATTATAACAACTTACACTCGATAAATCTGTAAAATTCGGTGAAACATCATATATCACACCGAATTTAAATGAGTATGGGTATAATTTATATCCAAAATCAACATAAATTGAGGCCTTGAAATTACCTATAGACGACACTGAGCTCTTTCCAAAAACAGGGATTTCACTTGGTGGATTTGTATCATCCTTGCAACCACTAAATATTAATGGAAATAAAATCAACAGAATGCTTCTATTAAGCAGAATATTGAAAGTCTTCATTTTTTTCATTTTTCTTTATGTAATCAAATTACTAAAACATCATCCCTAAACCGAAAAACGTTTCCATATAAAAAAAATTCACAGAAGTTATCCCTCCCAAAACATAAACCTTATCTAATTTGAAAATCGCCCCGCCTTCTGCCGCTAGACCAACAACCGAATGGTCTGTATTTTTAACAGATTTATTATCCAAGGTATGCCAAATAAACATCCTTGATCCATATCCTCCACCTGCAAAAATCGTCATATTATCACTTAAGGGGAAAAGCTTTCCAACAGTAATAGATAATCTTACCCTTTCTGTGTTTTTTGTGAACCACCTCTCAGTCCCGTTAATAATACCATTGTCTTTACATTCTAATTGGGGATCATCGACACCAAAATTGCTCTGAAGCTTGAAGTATGCTTTAATCTTATCTAACCCACCTACCATCATAAAAACAGATGTTTGATTCGGGGATATTACTTGATAACATAGACCTCCTATAATCATTCCACTCTTTGGAGACAATTTTAAGCTGTCTTTATTTGATTGCCCAAGCACGACTACAGGGAACAAAATCAAAAGACCCCAAAATATGATATGCTTGTTATTCATTATTTCAATTTCATTATTTAATCATTACAATTAAAAAATCAAGGAACAAACTTATCAATGTAACCTGTTCCTTTACAAGCGATACAAGCTTTATGATAATGATTCTCAAATTTTCCACAAATTTCACACCGCTTATCACTGTGTCGATCTAAGCCAAATCCAGCTCCATAAGATGGATATTTATCAACCTTAGCTCCATTACACGAAGAACAAATGACTTTCTGTATATGACCAGTACTATTTGTTTGTCTTGAGTTATTTGGTGTTACACTAGAAGCGGAAACACCTCCTCCATTCAAAGCACTTACACCGTTTGCAACTCCAGCTAAACCGTTAGCTATTGTACTTATAATAAGCAGTGTACGTTCCGTTTTTTTAGAGGATGCCAGATCCATATTTTCTTTTGCTCTTTTTGAAGACGGATTCAATTTCAGGCAAGTCTTGAAATCTTTAATGGCTTTCCCATAATCAGTTAAGCTCATATATGCTACTCCCCGATTATTAAACGCGTCTTCAGATTGTGAATTAAGACTAATTGAATTTGAGTAATCCATTATTGCACCATTATAGTCACTCACATTCAATTTTTGATTTCCTAACTCATAAAATTCAAATGCTTTTGTAGATCGAATTGAATCTTTTAAGGCTAAATCCTTAGTAATAGAGTCGTTATATTGTTTATAGGCTATTAGACTCAATTCATATTTCTTTTTCTCACTTTTCGAGAGAGCTTTGCTTAAATTAGCATTGATAAGTCTTCCATCATTATCAATTTTAATCTTGATTTTATTTAACACATCAATCATTGCATAGGAAGTCACGATCTTGTCCAAACAATCGGGTCTAAAGCCAGATAGTTTATTTAATATTACGGCACGCCCCGAGTCCTGATATGAAGCAATTGGCTCGTTTTTTTTATTTAAGAATGTAATTTCAACAGATATCTTTGCCTCTCTACCTTGCAATGGTGCTCCAAATAGAGAAGGGATAAAACCAGTCATACAATTTATGACCGTCCATCCAGATTGATATCCAGATTTTCTAATCTCTAAGATTTTACATTCTACACTACCAATTTTATATATCTGATTAACAAAAACATTATTCGTAAAATCATTATTAAAAATAAGTGAAAGGTCAGCCTCTTCATTAGCAATTGACTGAATTTCAGTCGCATCGAATTCTAAACAAGTATTCAATGCTGGAATCTTATTATTTATGCTTTCATAAGATAAAAGATCTGAAGTCTGAATTGTTTTACAACCCATAATCAAATATGCAGACGCAAAAATCATAATAAAAACTTGAAACTTTTTTCCCATCACAACTAAACGATTTATTGTATTCTAATAAATTTTACAAAATCTCAAAGTGTATCTGCATTAGTAATTGACCTGCCAAAATCGTTCACATTACCCCAAAACTATCTTTTATTACTCCTTCATGAATTTTGAAACAAACGCACCATCTTTACTTGTCACCTTTACAATATACACACCTCGCGGAAATGAGCTTATAGAAATCGGTTCATTAGGATAAGCTGTTGTAGTAAGCACTTCACGACCTTGCAGGTTGTAGATGCTTATATTTGCTGAGTTTTCTAAGCCTTTTATATCAAGCAATCCATTCGACGAGTTTGAAACAATACCGATGTTCGGTTTGTGAATTAAAGGAGCTGAGGTAGGGTCAAATTCCACAATATTTGTAAAGTCCTTCCATTGTGCTGCGGCTTGATAAGCGGCTTTAGAGCCGGTTGGAACATTAAGTATACAAGTTGTCTTATTAATATTGTAAAAAACATTAGATGAGGCACTTAAATCAATAGGAAGTTTTGAACAGGCAAAAATTGACGTTAAATTGCTACAATAAAAAAATGCGTACGTCTTTATCGATATTACCGATTCAGGTATGGTTATTGACTTTAGATTGCAAGGTGAAAATGCAGAACTTGCAATCGTTGTTACTGATTTTGGAATAACATATTCCGTTTGTTTTGCACCTGGAAAACAAATAATTACAGATTTGTTTTTATTAAACAACACGCCATCTACACTTGAATATGTTGGGTTATCAACATCTACATTGATCGTCGATAAGCTGCTGCAGCCTAAAAAAACAGGATAATATACTGACACTCCTATTATAGACACCGATTTGGGAATGGTTATCGATGTTAATCCGCTACAATAAGCAAAAGCATCGATTCCTATAGAAGTAACAGAATTTGGGATAACAATGGATGTTAAATTAGAACAACTATGAAAAGCACCTTCACTTAAAGAATTAATAGTTGATGGTATTGATAAATCAATCAAACCACATCCTTGAAAAGCGTAATCACCTAGAAATCTAACACTCTCTGGAATTTTCAATGATTTTAAAGAGCTACAACCGCTAAAGGCACGCGAGCCAATTGATATTAACGAAGAAGGAAGAGATATTGATGTAAGTTTGCCACAATTCTCAAATGTTCGATCCGGAATTGAAGTAAGACTATCAGGTAAATTAATGATCGTTAACGATGACTTTGAAAAATTTTGAGACCAAATATCTCTCAATTGTTTATTAAATGTTACACTAATTAATTTTGGACAATTATAAACCAAGCTATCACCAATTAATGCAACAGAATCTGGAATAGTAATTGTCTTCAAATTAGGACAATTGATAAATGCTTTAGGTGCAATATATTTTAAATTATTAGGCAAGCTAATTGATTCTACAGTACTATTATTGAAAGCTTCCGATATTATTCCATTTCCACCAATTATTTGTAATCCTTGTCCACCATAAGTATATATATTTACCTGAGAATAAGTATAATCATAACCTTGTTTTCGTTCATAGACAGCAAAATACCTATTTTTTTCCACATCATAACTTAATCCCTTAAATTCATAGTACTTATCTATTTTCTTCCAGTCAGGATCACCCTGCATTTTATAAGAAACGCCATTCCAAAAATAGTTGCGAAAATCTTTCCATTTTGAAGAAAGAGAATTATAAAATTCATTAAAACTATTTGGTTTGCCACTATACGCTAGTTCTATCGTATTAATATTTGTAGGTATAATGTCAGCATTTTTAATATCAATGGATTTAATACTTTTTCCAGCAGCCATATATAATAAATCAAATTGATCTATTTGCCCAGATACAACCAATCGTTGTACATTAGCCCAATCATCAAAAGAGAAATTAGTTTTAAATTCATTTTTTTTACAATTCATTGTTTTACTATTCTGATAAATAATATAAGCAGATTTTGAGATATCAAACTCTACATTTTCATTAGCTCTTAAATCAGTTGTTGAGTATTTATATTTTATTTCAGACCAGGCACTATCATTTGTCGATTTAAAAATTGGAACTAATCTGTAAGTTCCAACTGAAAGGGTATCAGGAATGGTAAATGTGAAATTTTTAGATAGTGTTGTATTCGCAACAATAGTAGATGCAGCGTAATTTATGACTGAATACAGCTTTTCGTTTTTATAGAACGCTAATCCAATTATTCCTGAAAAACTTTTACCAGTAGCTTCAGATATAACTATCGTCTTATTAATTGATTGTGTCCTTGAATATGAAGTATTGATACTAAAATTAAAACCATTATAAACTAATGTCGGATTACTATAACTTACTGGTTTTTGTATACCAATAATAAGTGATCCTGGAGTGAAATAAATACTTGCATCCAAAGGATCTGTTTCAAAATAGCCATTACCATTACCATCCCAACCCCAATTTATATGAATGAAATTATATGTGTCATATCCATCAGCAATATACTCATGTCCAACAGAACTTCCATCTTTACCAAAAATTAGAATTGGCCTTTTTGCATTAATTTCTGATTTTACTTTGTATTTCCATTGTGTTGTCGTAAAATCTTTGGACCAAATAAGTTGTACATTTTTATCGTATCCAAAATAATTGATAAATGCTAATGGAATTTTATCAGTAGTTGTATTACTTCCATTTAAATCATATTGCATATCAAGTGCAACACCACAATGATACATTAAATCCCCAACGGCCTTACAGAAGATTGATGTTGTGTCTTCGTTTGTGCTGTACTCATTTTTCATGTTTACCCAATCATATTTTGTGATTGAAAAATTAGCACTATAAGTTTTCCCATTATAGGTATATGAATGAGTTGAAATGCCTTGAATTGGCCATTTATGATAATTCATTATCTGTGCCATGGCAGTTGCACCACAGCCTGTAGGCGCTGCAGTTAAAGGTATCTTTGAATTATACGGATTCAATTGTCCCCATTTTGTTAATATCAATGGAGCAACAACTGAATCATTAGACACAACTGCTTGCATTTTTTGTGGAGCAATAAAATTGCTCTTGTTTTGCAATAGGTTTTTAATTTGGCTTCTGTAATTATTCACAAAATATTTCACATTTTCTGGCATATTATCTGATGCAAAACGCCCTTCATCAGAATATCCCAAGATGGGTTTTGTTCTATCATCACCTGAAATAATTACAAAGCCTTGATTCTCTCCCACATTATAAATGTAATAATACGCAACACTATCAGTTGCTGCAGGAGATAGTTTCCGACCACCTACAGCAGATGGGGCATCGTTAGCAATATAATCCAACTTAAAGTCAGGAATAGTAGCCGATTTCACCTTGAAAAACTTCGATGTTCGTTGTTCCGAATAAAACTGCTTCGCTATCGCTAAAGACTGATCTTTTGTGATTTGTTTTGCAGAGCAAATAGCAAAACCTAGAATCAATACTATTGCAAAAAAACTTCTTCGAAGTTGAGTGCCGCTGAAAAGAATAAAGGATGAGAACATTTGTATTCCTTTTTTTGAATTAGTAAATAAGCTCATAACTAATTTTGTTTTAAGTAGATTGCTATTTGTCAATTATTGTTTTCTTAATACGACTCCGTATATCCTTTTCCTCCGCATGATGGGCAAACTTTGCATCGGCAACAATGTGTTGCAGAAACCCAGCCTCTGCAATTATTACACCATTTTTCTTGCGAAGAGCCATACGCTGCCACACTGCCTGCCACATAGCCAGTACCATCGCACGAACTACAACTTCTCTTCTTTAATTGATTTCCATTGGAATAGTTATTGTTATTTCCATTTTTTTGAAGATAGTAATACAGTAAAGCATTATTTGCAGAGTTGCTACTGTAATTTTTGACCGCCATGTATCCATTAAAATTAAGATAATCTTTAATTTCAAAATCATCATTTGTGTATTCAAGTATCATTATTGATGCATAATAATCACCATCAGATGGCTTATTGCTGAGTAATAAGGTCTTATCAATATTTTCATAATGATGTTCTGCTTCTAAAGGCTTAAATTTATATTCGGCAAGTATATATCCATCCTGATTAGTTTTACTGTCATATTTGGACGTAGTCAAGTAAATTATCATTTTTATAGTGCCACTTTTCCCTTCAGTATTTTTATTCGCAATTTTACCTCCAGTAATTCTAATCGTATTATTAGCCATATCTACGTTGTAGGACCAACTATCCAATAATTTTAGATTTGATCCTGATTGAGATTTAGCTGACATTAAAATAAGACTAAGTAATAAACATAATATAATCTTTCTCATTTTATTTTAATTTAATGTCTATATTCAATTAGTAATATTTCAGATATTTTTCATTTCGCCTACTCTACAGCCTTTCGGCTTCCGCTATTGTATTTTATCATTGTTTTATCAACTTCGTTTCAAACGCATCTTCTTTACTTTTCACCTTTATAATATACACACCTCGCGGAAATGAGTTTATAGAAATCTGTTCTTTAGGATTAACTGTTCGAGTAAATATTTCACGACCTTGCAGGTTGTAGATGCTTATATTTGCTGAGTTTTCTAAGCCTTTTATATCAAGCAATCCATTCGACGAGTTTGAAACAATACTGATGTTTGGCTTCTGAACTATAGAAACTGATGTTGGATCAAATTCAACAATATTAGTAAAGTCTCTCCATTGAACAGCAGCTTGATAGGCGGGTTTAGAACCAATCGGCACGTAGAGTATGCATGTCGTCTTATTAACATTATAGAATACATCCTGTATCAGGCTTAAATCAATTGGATCACTGTTATTAACAATAAATGAATTCAACCCTCGACAACCAAAAAAAGCTGACTCTCCAATAGACTTAACCAATTTTGGGATAATAATTGTCGTTAATGCAAAACAACCGTAGAAAGCAGTTTCACCTATTAATGTAACAGAATCAGGAATAACACAGGAACTTAAGGAACTGCATCTAGAAAAAGCAGATGATTTAATTAATTTTACGGAATTCGGAATTACAATAGATGTTAAGCTGTTACAATTATAAAATGTATATTCCTCAACAGATTTAATAGAGGAGGGAATAGTTACAGAGGATAGTTTAGTGCAATTAACAAATGCGTGATCTCCTATAAATGTAATCGAATCATGTAAATCAATAGAAGTTAAACTATTGCAGCCCCAAAAAGCAAAGCGCCCTATTGAAATCACAGAATTTGGAATAAAAACTGAAGTCAGCCGACTTTCCGTAAAACCCCAATCTCCTATTGACGTTACAGTATTTGGAATTATATATGAAGTATTATTCCTCCCTACAGGAAAATATACTATTACATCTTTATTCTTGGTATATAAAACTCCATCTACACTTGTATATTTTGAATTTAAAACATCAACACCTACAAACATCAAACCACTACAACTTATAAATGGAAATTTCCCAATCGAAATAACAGAGCTAGGAATGGTAATTGAGGTTAGCCCAATGCAATTTTCAAATGCTTCATCGCCAATTATTGTAACTGTATTTGGAATGACTATTGAGGTCAGTTTTTTACAATATGAAAAAGCACCCTCTTTGATTGATACAACTGAATTTGGGATAACATATTGAGATTGCTTTCCGTTTGGACAACAAATAATGGTGGATTTATCTTTACTAAACACAACACCATTTATACTTAAATAAATCGGATTGTTGACATCAATATTAATGTTTATTAAATTTTTACATTCAATAAACGCATAGCGTCCTATTAAAGTAACAGAGCTGGGAATAAAAACAGAAGTTAATCCGCTACAATTGTAAAATGACCCATCACTAATTGAAGATACTGTATAAATTTTGGTAGAATTGACAACAGTAGAAGGAATAATTATATTTCCAGTATAACTGTTAGCTGAAACTGTAACAGAATCTGCTCCTGTTGTACTGTATTTAATACCGTCAACAATAAAATCTGTTGCAAACAAGGTTTGCATGATTATAAAAGAGGAAAGGGTAAAAATAATTCGTTTCATAGTTTAATCAAATTTGCATATTAACTTTTTCAAATTCATGAATATTATTTTTTTCAACAGCAAGTAAATGATACTTTTTTATAAATTCTTTTTTCTGAAGAATATCGCTTGGCACATCAAAACCCATCAATTTTTCACATTTCCCATTATCTATTCTTTCAATTTCAAAGCTAATCGGATTAAATTCAGATTTTGAGTCCTGAAAAAAACCTTTTCCAATTCTCGTAATTCCAGATTTTAGATTATTGAACTCCATTTTACCATAGCCATTCCCGTTTAAAACTCCATTTACGTATTCACCATCGTAGATATATACAATAATTTTTTTATTTAAGTCACAACCTACATATTTATCATGCCAGTTAGCTAATATATTACAATTTTCATCATAGACAGTTCCATTTAAATAAAGCCCCATATTTTCATTGAATCCAATCTCAGTTAAACAGTAAGTTTGCTTTTTAGCTGCTTCAATTATATGTTTTTGAATCCAAAAACCTTTAATACTATTTTCGAACTCATGCTTCTTTATATTAGAAATTACATTTGTAATTCCTGCAATAATAACTGCAAGAGCTATCAATAACAGGAAAGTAATAATCCAAGTATTTAGTTGATATTGATTAGCTAAAATTGAAATAAAGTATGCAGAGGATATACTTATTAATGTCAATAAGAACTGTTCGTAATTTCCCTTTAACTTTTGATTCATGATAAAATATAATTTTATAATTATTTAATCATATATTCTACATAAAAAAATTAAAAAATCGGTTTTTAATTCTCAATAATACTGATTTTTTCCTTTTTCTCGTAAGAAGCTATACTCTATACATAGCAATTAATACTTTTCGATTTTCTCACCTCATCTGTATAAATAAGGTAGTTCAATCGCATTATTTGAGAATAACGCCGTCAGGTGCAAGCACGCTGACGGGTTATGAGTTGCACCAAACTTGACAGCGTCGCAGACCTGTCCGTTTGGTATCAAAAACTCCTTTACGGCACAATAGCAGTGAACTGACCGCTCCATGGGCCGACTTTGCCGTTGCGATTCACCCAGCGGGCGAAGCCGAAGAGTGTTTTGCCGCGCTTGTCGGTTTCGAACACAAGGAGTTCGTTAGAGCGAGAGATGTTTTGGTGAATGGCGCATTCGTCGGGAGTAACGGGTGCAGGTGCATCGAATTTGTAGCACAATTCGCAGAAAGCCACGTTGTCGGGTTTGCTGTGCGATCCTGTGGTATTGGAGTCGGTGAATACGATGCGCAACACGGCTGTGTTTTCGGCAATCATATTGACAATCGGCATAGTGGTTGGCGGTGGGGTAGAAGCACCACCTCTGCCGCTGGTGGTCGAGATGTGGAGTGCCATTTTGTCGCTGGCAGACACATCGTCGTTGTTGAGCAAATAATGGTTGTAGATGTCTTCGATCTCAACCGCCACTATGGCCCAAGCAGCATCGCGGGCGGCTGTAGCGGCAGGGCTTTGCGTGCTGCGGTTGTTTGTGATGGAATACTTTTGCTCATAATCGGAGCATTTGGCTTCGAAGATGGTAATTTTTTCGGCAGGGATGCCCCATGCCACTGCATTAAATTTGCAAATGATCAACAACGAGTGTTGAAAATCGTAACGGGCAGCCTGCCCATTAGGTACGCTAAATGATTCTTTCGACATAAGATAAATTAATTAATGGATTTATAATTAACAGATAATCAGTCAAGTATATTTATTCAGACTGTTTACCTCTTTTTTTTAGCCACAAAGACTCTAAGACTCAAAGAAACACAAACTATTTTTACAATATAAGCAACATTTATTTCCAATTTCTATTTCAATATTTGTTACTAAGAGACAGAAATTGAAAGTCACTTTCGCGATAGTTGGCTGCGCCGATATTCGTTGTGATGATGCAACTATTATCATCCGAAGGATAACTATCTACCTCGGATTGCGCAGCTAATACCTAGTGCTTTTATTCAAAATCATAAAGAACTCGCTTTTTCTGTCGGACGACGGTGCAGTGCTGCTCGGTCGTCATTTCAATTGTTTGGTTGACCGTTCAGCCCTGAATGATGATTGTTTCAATTATTTTAATCATCGTTCTGTTCTGTTTGGTTGTTGTTCAGGGCTGGTCGATTGTGGATTCATTCGAAACAATCATTCGTCCTTTCTGCTTGGTTGTCGGTCAGCGCTGTCGGGTTGTCATTCAGTATGAATGGACGGTCGTTCAGCTCTGCTCGATTGTTCAATTATTTCAATGAATGTCTCATTCAATTGAATGAGGTGTGCAATTATTTATTTTTACTTCCCGCCTGATTTTCTTCAAAAGTATTCCGATTACTTGCGCCTTGCAAATGCTCGTTGTTCATTTTCAGGAAATCTGGCAGCATATCGGGATATTTGGTAAAAAGACATATTAAATTATTGTTACAATACATCAAACTTCTCTTTCAGCTTGTTCAAATAGGCTCTCGACACGGTGAGCGGTATTTTCTCGAAAGGTGGAAGCAAGATGCAATG
>Ga0194047_10001722_pt1 | contig 13074 bp, 16 predicted proteins | sample JunL225m_MetaG_2_FD_160070 | JGI IMG/M metagenome (GOLD analysis project Ga0194047, IMG submission 160070) | Anoxic zone freshwater microbial communities from boreal shield lake in IISD Experimental Lakes Area, Ontario, Canada - Jun2016-L221-5m | ecosystem: Environmental > Aquatic > Freshwater...
TCCAACAACCGGTCAGGTTGTATCGCTGTACCCCAGTCAACTTTTTCCTCGACACAGTTACCAGTGAACGTTCGCGCAAGCTCTCCCCACCTTTCACCGAATTTTCCGGCGTTAATGGTTATAACTTTATCGCCCGATTTGAAAATGCTTGAAATCGTAGCCTCCATTCCTCCCGTTCCCGAGCAGCTGAGAACAACAACCGGTTGAGTTGTTCTAAAGAGATACTTCAAATCCTCATGGACCCTCGTTAATATCTCCATGAACTCCGGGTTCCTGTGATGAATAATCGGAGCGGCCATGCGAAGCATGACATTTTCGGGTACAGGGGTTGGTCCTGGTGTGAATAATCGTTTTTTCATCTCTTCAGAAATGTGGTTTGAATAGTATTAAAGAGATTCTGTGACTTTAGTTTTTCGCCTGATCCATGAGTTTGACGAACTGTTCAAACAAATAGTGAGAGTCATGAGGTCCGGGCGCGGCTTCAGGGTGATATTGAACTGAAAAACAAGGGAGCTCACGGTGTTTGACTCCTTCAACAGTATTATCGTACAGATTTAGATGGGTCATTTCCAGGGTTTCAGGCAATGACTCCATTTTAACAGCAAAACCGTGGTTCTGTGATGTTATTTCGATCTGCCTGCTGGTAAGGTTTTTTACAGGATGGTTGCTTCCGTGATGACCAAATTTCAGCTTGTAGGTTTCAGCGCCGAAAGCAAGAGAAAGCAACTGGTGGCCAAGGCAGATTCCGAAGATTGGAAGATGCCTTGTTGTGCGGTTATACTCTGCAAGTTTTCGGATAGTTTCGATTGCATAACCTACAGCAGAAGGGTCGCCAGGGCCGTTTGACAGAAAGACACCGTCAGGATTAAGAGCGATTACCTCTTCTGCTGTTGTGCATGCCTTGAGTACGGTGACCTTGCATCCTGACACCTGCAGCATCCGTAAAATATTGGTTTTGATACCATAATCAAATGCTGCGACATGGAAACGTGCATCTGATTTTTCAAGAGTATAATTTTTTTCTACAGTAACCGTTTTAACCAGATCCTGCCCACTCATTTCAGGGATCTTGAGAGTTTTTGTCTTGAGGCTGTCATCACTGGCATCAAGAGCAGAAATGATACCCCTCATAGCACCTTTTTCACGAATTTCGCGGACAAGTTTGCGTGTGTCGATGCCAGCGAGTCCTATGACACCTGATTCCTTGAGACAGGAGTCAAGGGTCTGGGTCGCTTCGTAGTTACTGTAGAGTCGGGACACTTCCCGAACAATAAAAGCCGAAGCCCATATCTTTGTGGATTCATTGTCAGAGGCATTGATTCCGTAGTTTCCAATCAGCGGATACGTCATCAATACCATCTGCCCGGCATACGAAGGGTCGGTCAGAATTTCCTGGTATCCTGTATGCGATGTATTGAAAACTACTTCACCTGTTGCTTCACCGATATGGCCGAACGCTGTCCCGTTATAGACTGATCCGTTTTCTAATACCAATTTTGCTGGTCTTGGCTGCATTATACTTGTTACTCCTTGGTCGAGAGTTTATCACCCGATTCCTGTTTGTCTATATTGGCAATAGCAGTACGGTCAAATTTTATCTTTGTAGTATCAGATACCTGAACAAGAACAGTTTTTTTGTCGGGATCAATTCCTGCAACAATACCGTGAGCACCTCCTATGGTGACAATTTTGTCGCCCCTTTTTAAGCTATCGAGCACTTTTTCTCTATCCTTTTGCTTTTTCTGCTGAGGACGGATCATGAAAAAGTAAAAGACAATAAAAATGAGAACAAGCGGAACGAGCTGAATAAACTGGTTTGGCGTCTGCCCTCCTGCGGGAGATGCAAAGAGAAACAGAGAAAGTATATGATTGTGCATAGTAGGGTTGTGGTTTTTATAAAAAAACTTAAGATCTTTTTTTGTGATGAATAATGTAACGTATTTATAGAACTATTTCAATCCTGCCTTCCTTGCGCCAGCAGCAAAGCTTGCATACGGTGCTACGTTATAGCAATGCTCGGCTTTCATTCCCCGTGTCAGCTTCACTCCTGCCAGAGTGGCAATCATAGCGGCATTATCGGTTGAGTATACAATACCGGGAATATGTAAAAAAATACTATGCTTATCGCAGGCATCTTTCATTGCTTTTCTAAGTGTTGAGTTGGCACTTACTCCGCCGGCAATTGAAACAGTCTTGATGCCACGGCTTCTTGCTGCCAGTATAGTTTTTTCAACAAGCACACTGACGATGGCCCATTGAATTGAAGCCGCAATATCGGCGAGATGGAGTTCTATGAACTGTGGCGTTTGTTTTTGCAGCCAGGTGTGTACGGAAGTTTTCAGGCCCGAAAAACTGAAATCGAAATTTCCAAAGTAGCTTTTGCTTGTCTGGGATTGCGATGTAAGAGCACGTGGAAATTTGTGAAACGAAGTATCTCCTTTTTCTGCAAGCTTATCAATTACCGGACCTGCAGGGTAGGGTAGGCCAAGCATTTTACCGGTTTTATCGAAAGCCTCTCCGGCTGCGTCATCCAGTGTCCGGCCAATGACTTCATAGGATAAATCTTGCGCTACAACTGAAAGCAAGGTATGTCCTCCGGATACCGTGAGAGAGATAAAAGATCCCTCAGGGTGTTGATGAGAATCACCCTCATTGATAAAAGGAGAAAATATATGGGCCTCAATATGATTGATCGGTACAAAAGGGATTCCAAGTGAGTACGCCAGACCTTGGGCAAAACAAAGACCAACCATGACCGCACCGATGAGGCCCGGTCCAGCGGTAGCAGCTATGACATCAAGTTCATTTTTTGTTATATTGGCTTCAGTTACAGCAAAATCCGTAATTGAAACTATAAGCCGTTCGTGTTCTCTAGACGCCAGCTCCGGCACAACACCACCAAAGGCTGAATGGCAGTGTTGTGAACTGACAACATTCGATAAAACCTGTCCGTTACAAACAACGGCCGCCGATGTTTCGTCACAGCTGGTTTCTATGCCTAAAATATTCATGGTACATTTATTTGTAAAGAACTTATGGGCAAAGCTAACAAACAGGGCAATAATAGCAAACAGAACGTCAAAGTAAGCGTTTTTCATGTTCTTGTAATTCTTGTTGGTGCAGATTTGATTCTTCTTCTTGCTCCTGATTTTGGTATTCTTAACAGTATTTTTTTTCTCCCAAATATCTATTCATGGTCGGCTCTGATTGGCGGTCTTATTCTATTGGTGTATGGCTTTAATGGGCTGTATAAAAAGCTATGAAGATTCTGCATAAAGCGGATTAATAGAATAACTTTACATAAATAAGCATAAGACGAGGAGGCGCTATGCAGCATGCTGTCGAACTTGAAGAACTTGGAGTACGGATAACGGAAGCCTCTCGTTTTATTGCAAAGGCAGAAGAGCAGCTTGCACGTCGCGTAATCGGCCAGCATAATGTTATAAGGAGGATTTTTATAGCAATGCTTGTTAACGGCCATATACTGCTTGAGGGTGTACCTGGGCTGGCTAAGACACTCATTATCAGGACGTTTGCAGCAGCTATGAACCTGAAGTTCCAGCGTATACAGTTTACACCCGATATGCTTCCTGCTGACCTTATTGGTACGATGATATACAATCCAAAGGATCTGGAGTTCTATCCCCGTAAAGGACCGGTTTTTGCCAATGTCATTCTCGCCGATGAAATCAATCGTTCACCGGCAAAGGTACAATCCGCACTGCTTGAAGCCATGCAGGAACGCCAGGTAACAATTGGGACCCAGACCTTCCCCTTGCAGGAGCCATTTCTGGTGCTGGCTACGCAGAATCCGATCGAGCATGAAGGAACCTATGTTTTGCCCGAAGCACAAGTTGACCGGTTTATGATGAAGATTCTGGTCGATTATCCTTCGTACGATGAAGAGCTTGAGATCATGCTTCAATCTGCCACAAATGCCACCGCCGCACCGATTATACCGGTTGTTCAGCCAGACGATATTGCCAAAGCAAGAACTTTGATTGATCTTATTTATGTAGATCCTAGGGTGCAGCGCTATATAGTTGATCTCGTTGTTGCAAGCAGAAAACCTGCACAGTATGGTATTGCCTCTCTTGAAACAATGATCGAATTTGGAGCTTCCCCAAGGGCCTCAATTTTTCTTCTGCTTGCATCCAAAGCTCATGCCTTTCTCCAGCACCGGGCTTATATCACTCCTGAGGATGTGAAGGCAATCGCCTATGATACTCTACGGCACCGAATAAGGCCCGGGTATGAGGCTGAGGCTGATAACATAAAGCCAGATGATATTATCCGTCAGATTCTTCAGCACGTGCAGGTTCCCTGACTCCGATATTCAGGTGCAGTCAGTTGACCTCAGAATGTGCGGTTGGAGACCGAACAATAAGTGGAGTCTATACCATGGAAAGAAATGAAGATAATCTAAAAGAGCTTCAGAAAATAATAAGGCGCGTTGAAATTCGCTCGAAGCGTATGGCAAGCGAACAGTTCAGCGGGGAATATCATTCTTCGTTCAAGGGAAAAGGAATCGAGTTCAGCAATGTCAGAGAGTACCAGTATGGCGATGATGTCCGTGCGATTGACTGGAATACTTCTGCCCGTAAGTACGAATTGTATGTCAAACTTTTTACCGAAGAACGCGAGAGGACTTTACTGCTGGTAGTTGATGGATCAGCATCGATGCTTTTTGGCAGCCAGCAGCGCAGTAAAAAGGAGCTTGCACTTGAAGTGAGCGCAGTACTCGCCTTCAGTGCAATTCAGAACAATGACAAGGTAGGGCTTCTTGTGTTTACTGACCGTGTTGAAACCTTTATTGCCCCGCGGAAAGGGAGGGATCATGTGCTGGTTATTCTAGAAGGGCTGTTCAGGCTGAAGCCTAAAAACCGGAAAACCGATATAAATCCGGCACTTTCTTTTATTCGCTATACACTTAGAAGGCAATCGATCATTTTTCTCATGACTGATCTGGTGGCCAGCGACTATGAAAAAGGTATGAAACAGCTTAATGCCCGCCATGATTTCATTCTTGTTCATATCAGTGATCCGCTTGATAAAGCTCTGCCTCTCAGTGCTCTGTTAGACCTTGAAGAACCTGAAACAGGATTCAGGCTTACAGTCGATGCAGGAAGTCAAAATGAAGTTACCCGATACCAGCAGGAAAAGTCAAGGCAGCATGAGGAACTCCGACTCCGTCTTCGGCGTATGCGCATTGACACAGTTTATCTTGATACAAATCGATCTTTTATTGGTGATTTAAACTCTTTTTTCAGGTACCGTGAGCGGAAGGTTTAAAAGGTATACATACGGAGTGATACAGAGGCTTCTTCTCTTGTTGCCTGCTTTGCTTCCAATGTATACGGCCTCCGTATATTCATCTGAGGCTTTTGGATCTGTTTCCGGTGTAACGGTAACTGTCACCCCAGATAGTGTTCTTGTCGGCGACCGTATTCATTGTACTATTGGTGTAAAGCATTCGGCAAAGGATGTGGTCACACTTGAAGGTATTGACAGCTTATCAGCGCAGCCATTAGAGATAATAAATCGAAAACAATCGTCTGTTGTTGTATCGCCGGGTACCCGTAAAGAAAGTTTTGAGTTTGAGTTTGCCGTTTTCGGAAGTGGCCGGAAACTTATGCCTCCTTTTACCGTTGTCGTTTCCAGTAGCGAAGGCAAGGAAGTAACCAGGGAGATCTACAGGCCATCGAGCGCAGTATTTATCAAAGCGCTTACTGACTCCTCAATGCGGGAACTCCGCCCTATCAAGCCACCTATGAAGCCCTCGATACCACTTCTTTTACTGTTACCTGTTATTCTTGGAATGTTTGGTATCGCAGGCTTTGTTCTGCTCATGCTTTTTCTTCTGAAACGCACAGTCCGATCTAGTGCGGAAAAGATTGATCCCGGTCAGGTAGCTCAGCGAAAACTGCGTAAGCTTGGATCAAGGCTTTCAGCCGGAATGCCGCCTCCCGAATGTTACGAAGAGCTCAGTAACATCATGCGTACCTTTCTTGAGAAACATTACCGAATAAGGGCTCTTGAAGCGGTGACGCAAGAGATCGAGCGCGATCTGAAAAAACTTGGCGTTGCTGGTTTTGAAAGTATCATGAATCTTCTTGCGCAGGCTGACCTTGTGAAATTTGCCGATAGCCGCCCGGATGCGGAGGAGTCCCGGCAATCGCTTCGTAAGGCAGAAGAGGTCATCCGTTCAACACGTACTCAACGTTCACCTGAAGAGTAATTGTTTACTCCGCAGGTACAGCCAGACTGTACTTTCCTTAAGTTTTCTTAAAATTGGTAAACACCGTTTACTCTTTAATCATAAGCTTTGGAGTTCGCCGACAGTACAGCACTCTTCAGTTTTTGAATCAGATTTTTCAATTGCAGGCGTGGCTTCGGTTTTTACTGTTTGGTTGGTATTATCTGATTGATTGTCTTCTGCCAAGGAGACGTTTCCAACGAGACCTACCATCCCAAGAGATAAGATAATGCCGACAAAAAGATGCTTTTTCATATGGTTCGGTTGCTAAAAGTTAGTTGAGGGATCAGATGCCGATCTTTAGACCGAGCAGGACGCTGTTGCTTGTTAATCTGTTATTTTCAAACGTTGTATCAACGGTGACGTTAGTTGTAAAGTAACGGTAGCGGGCATCAAGACTTATATTGTGACCGATCGGGACCGTAACCCCTAAGCCGATCTGGTAAGCAAATGCAGTTTCATCTATTGAGGGCATATCAGCTGGTCCACCAGGCAAAGCAAAGCCGTTGGTATTGACAGTAGCGAAGCCCGCACCTGCAGTTATATAGGGTTGTGCTGAGCCGAAAACAGGAATATCAAAATATCCGTTGGCTAGAAAAGAGACTACAGAAATATTCCTGTTAACTCTTAAACCATAATCATAATGATTGTCGTTCGTCTGATAACCGACTTCACCTTCAAGGCGACAATTGTTGTTGAAGCCATAGCCTATAGCCCCAAGCATCGTGATACCTGAATTATTATGTCCAAAACCATTATAATTCCCAAAATAATCAACATTATTTATTTCGGTCTCACCAATATTGGCGCTAACGTATGATCCCTGGGTTGGTGAGGATGGTGCCATCCACCCAGGATGGTGTCTATACACCACAGAAGGAGAAGGAGTCCACATACCATTGCCGGTTTCGATAGCTGTATCTGGTATCGCTCTTCTTGTATATCCTGAATTTTCAGCAAATGCAGTTGTTGCCCAAATGCCTGAACCTGCAACCAATAACGCCAGGAGTATCTTTTTCATTTCTTTACGGATTTGTGTATTAAAGAAGAGAAACTTACCCTTTATTGACTCCCTCATCACTTAGCGCGCCTAGCAAATCATGTAAACTTAATAACCAAGGCGGAAGTTCCTTAATCGGTCATTCCTGTGAATGTTAGTTATCTTTTTTTTCGCTCTCATCCCTTAGGCTGTCACCAGAAGAATCCTCTGGATTTTTAGTTTCATTTACCTTGTTATTTCTATTCTCCCTATTACGGTACTCAAGGTCACGAACTTTTCGTATGTCATCAATGCGATGTTTTTTTATGATATCAGGAAGATCGTTTTCATCAATAACATCCCAGGGGCCTTGGTAAAACGGAGAAGAATAACAGTAGTTTTTTCCGTACAGATAGTAATAATGGTCGAAGTAGAATATATCGTAAGGAGTTCCAATGGACACTGAAAACCCATAACTTGGCAGGACAATAAAAGTTGGACGTGATTCGATAACTAAATATCCGCCATTCAACCTCCAATACGGGTCTTCTTCCCATCTCCAATATGGGTCTCGTAATCCCCAATATGGACCCCCTCCCCAAATACGAGGATGCATTCTGCCTCTCGCTTCTGCAGCCGATGGAACAGTACCAAGAAGTATTAAAACAATTCCTGCTGCCAGACAGATATTATTTTTCATAGATGATCTCCATTTAACAGGCATATAGTGCCACTCAAACCGGTTTTATAATGCTTTGAGTCAAAATGCTTACTTCATCATAGTTATGTTACTATAAATTTTTGACGACCATTTTATTTAATTCCAGCGCTTGAATTTAATTTTTTGAAACGTATTGTAAGGAAAATGCAGTACTGAAAAGCCACATAGAAATATTTTATTAGTCAACCGCACGTTTTTCAAAAACTTACCATCAAAATGGAAATCATTCATATGAAAAAATCCATTGATGAAGTTGTAAATGTTGAGAAGGCATAAACTGAGCTATAACTAAAGCAGCAAAGAAGGTGCTTCCGGTGACGCATGGGGTTGTAGCGTTAGATGAGGCTGTATTTGAATCATTTTCAATTGTAGAATAACGATGGTATCTGTTTCGATATACAATTCTAAGGCTTTTGGAATAGCTCTTCTTACAGCAGCATTATCTTTGCCGTCGCGGCAGTTTGCCCATGCTGAAGCTCAGCCTGATCAACGTGTGGTAAGCTTTAAGTACCTTCATTATCAAGAGAGCCAAATTGGTGATAGTATAAATGTTATAACCGTTATAACCGGGGCTTCTTAAGCTGGATCGTTCAGCCGAATGGGCGTCAATGCCTGCGCAATTACAGCTTTGCTCCCTGTATCTGGTGACGGGTCGATAGGGAAAACATACACCTCTGATTCAGTGTCCGGTGCGTCTCCTATGTATCATTCCTCAGGTTTGACAAAAATAACTGATTTACGGCGAGCAGCCCATGTTCAGCTTACCCGGTACTTTTCGAGTGGAACCTTGAGTATCGGCACAAGTTATTCAAAAGAGACCGATTACCTATCTCGGATCACTATAAGGTTAATGACGCCAAGCCTTCTGTGCGAAACAATACTACGTTTTTATCTCGATGGAACCATCATTTTGAGATGACTGATGGAACTGCGAAGCTTTCGTATCGATATTATTCAGATACTTTCGGGATTCGGGCGCATACTTTCAATGCTGAATATGTTCAACCACTGAGTCACGGTTGGACAGCTACCCCTTTACTTCGCTTTTACACTCAAAACGAGGCTGAATTTTATGTTTCGGAAATGGCAAATCCTATGCAGCCAACGCCTCCGTCCTCAGATGCTGTATATTATTCCGAAGACCAGCGCCTCTCTGCTTTTGGGGCAATTATCCTTGGCTTAAAAGTTAGTAAACAGATAAATCCGGAATGGCTTGTCGACGTTACTTATGAAGAATATGAGCAGCGTGGTAAATGGAGTGTCAATAGCAAAGGTGATCCCGGATTAGCTCCTTTCGGCGCAAGAAGCGTTCAGGTTGGAATTACGAAAAAGTTCTAAAGACTTCACCCTTTCCAAAAGAAAGAGACCATTTTTGTGATAGGGGGCAGTGTTATTATTAAGGGTTGTTTCGTGGGGATATATCGGGGGATTTTGCATCTTTGAGGTAAAATTGTTCGATTATGCAAGAGTGGTTTGATCGTATACCCGGTATTGAGCTTGCCCAGCCCTGGTGGTTACTCTTGCTGCCAGTATTACTAGCAGCGGCATGGTTAAGAGAGAGGCATTTTAGACTGGGTAAACAGCCAGCTATACTTTTTCCGGGTCTTGAGAGATTGCACGACTCAGGATTTGCGGTTGGTCGTTTTTTGCGGTTACTGCCTCAATGGTTGAGGTGGAGTGCTCTTATTCTTTCAGTTATTGCACTTACAGGGCCTCACCTCATCTACCGTCAAACTGAAGCTGAGGCAATGGGTATCGATGTTATGCTGGTGCTTGATATTTCAGACTCAATGTCACAAAAAGATTTTGGAGGCGAAAGCCGTCTTGATGCAGCCAGAGAAGTTGCACGTAATTTTGTGCTGCACAGGTCAAACGACAGGATTGGGCTGGTAGTGTTTCGTGGAAAAGGATATACTCAGTGTCCCCTGACGCTTGATCATGAAGTACTTGCCATGCTGATTGACCGACTTACTCCAACCATTATACAGGACGAAGGCACAGCCATTGGCACCGCTATTCTAATCGCTGTCAACAGACTTAAACTATCGGAGTCGTCACACAAGGTTATTATTCTTATTACTGATGGCGAGAACAATACTGGTGAGGTGGGACCAGTAACTGCTGCAGGCTTTTCAGCCGATAGCGGGATAAAAATCTATGCTATTAACGCAGGATTTAAAACATCCAGTAATAAACTGGATTTGACTGGAGAAAAAGTCAATCATACAGTGATGGATGAGGAGTCGCTGCGCGGGATTGCTAAAATAACCGGTGGAAGGTATTTTGCAGTTAAAGATCCTGATGCTTTTAATGAAACAATGATATCAGTTAACCGGCTTGAAAAAAAACGGCTTACAGGTGCTGTTGTGGTTCACCGATCAAGCTTGTTTACTCAGTTGATGTTGACTGTGTTATTGTTACTTTTTGTTGAAATTATAGTAACAAATACCCGGCTTCTCAGAATACCTTAGCGTATTGTCTTATAGTTTTTCGTGCATCAGGCTAATCATCGAAGCGCCTACAGGACTAGGATAATAACATATGAGTTTTGCATGGCCTGAATATATCGGATACCTGCTTCTTCTAATTCCACTTGCTGTGATTCTCGGTTATGGAGTTATACGACAGCTTAATGCTCGAGCAGTTGTTGTTGGGTCACTGATGCCCAAATCTATGATGCCCGGTTTGTCGTTGTGGGTAATTATTCTGAAAAAAGTGATGCTGTTCTGTGGAGTTGGTTTTTTGCTGTTCTCATTGAGTGGTCCTCGGCTTAGCAGTGGAGGACGACCTGTATTACGCAAAGGTGCTGATATTGTTTTTGTGCTTGATGTATCGCGTAGCATGAACGCAAAAGATGTCCAGCCCGATCGACTCGCTCAGGCAAAACAAGAGATAGTCAGTATAAGTCGTGCCGTTAATGGAGGCAGACAGGCTATTTTGCTTTTTGCAGGAGCTCCTTTTGTGCAGTGCCCTCTTACTACTGATCACGCAGCATTTGAGGATTTACTTGGTATGGCTTCATCCGATCTTATTGAGGACCAGGGCACAACTTTTCGTTCAGCACTTGAGCTTTGCGAAAAACTCTTGCAACCTGGAAAAGAAAACATAGCTGATTCAGGGATAAAAGGAGAGAAAATCGTGGTGCTGTTGAGTGATGGAGAGGATCATGCGGGCGATTTTGTAGACGAAGCTAAAAAAATGAAAAAAGAAGGGACTCATTTTTTTGCTGTCGGGGTGGGCATGAATTCACCAGTCGAGATTCCTTTGAATGAAAGCTCAGGGGTAAAGAAGGATGCACACGGAAAAGCTGTTAAAACAACCTTCAGGGAGGAATCTCTTAAGATGCTGGCACTTGAAACAGGCGGATTTTATTTTCACAGTAAGGCGGATCATATGGTTTACACTGAACTCGCCGAAAAAATCAACAATATTTCAGCTTCATCCCGATGGATAATGGAACCGGTTGAACGTCTTCCTCTGGCTCAATATTTTCTTGCGGCAGGTCTTTTTTTTGTGTGTGCAGAAACCATGACTGGTATAGGAAGAGGTAAGCCACGGTAACGTCTATTCAGTGCATTCTTTGATTGGCTCTAACTTTCTATTCTTGTTGAAAAACAATGTTATATTTCCGTTATTAATAGATCGACGGGTTGCCTTTTAATAGACGAAAATCAGAAATGTTATGGAGCAGCAAAACACAGGTCAGAAAGTTCTTGATTCTCTTGAAAGGGCGAAACTTGGGTTAAAGGTCTTCAATTTGCCCTTTGATGAAGCAGAGGAAGTTATTGATGAATACGTCAGTCAGGGCAATTATGATCCTGCAAGTGTAGAGCTTTTTAAGGATCAGCTCGATACTCAGCGACACATTCAAGAGAAAAGTGCTGAATTGATTTCTACCAGTGCCCAGATTTTTCGTTATGTTTTAAGTTCAGTCATTAAAAACTGGCCTAAACCACCTGAGGAAAATCAGTCTAATTCCTGAGTAAAATGGGATAAAAGTTGGGAGAATGTAAAAACCCGAGTTTTTATGGGTTTATATTATTCTTTATAGGTTACGGCATATCACATTGTATGTCGCAACCTTTTTTTCTGTCCGGTATTGCGTAGTAAGCCGGGTAATACAATCTTTAACTTTTTTGGTATTCACGTTGTTATACAGTTAGTGGGTTCTTAGCCCTGACAAAGTTCTTCAGCAGAGTATAACGGGTTGTTAAGAACCGAAAACCAAAACAATTAGAATTATGCAATTTGATCCGAACAAATTTACAATAAAGGCGCAGGAGGCATTACAGGCAGCCTCAACGCTTGCAAGCACCAGACAGCATCAGCAGATTGAACCGGAGCATTTGCTTTTGGCCATGCTTGAAGATAAAACAAGTATTGCCGTACAGATTGCCCAGAAACTTGAAGCCCCAGCGGAGACACTGCTGTCGGCACTTGACCGTGAAATAGAAAGAATTCCGAGGGTTACGGGCGCATCAGCAACGGGTCAGTATCTTTCGCAGAATCTCGGAAAGGTTTTTGACGTGGCGCTGAAGGAAGCCGAAAAGCTTAAGGATGATTATATCAGCTCGGAACACCTGCTTATTGCTATGAGTGAAGCTGGCCTGAATGTTTCGCGTATGCTGCAGGATTCGGGTATTAACCGTAACGCAATTCTCAAGGTTCTCACCACCATCAGGGGAACACAGCGCGTTACCAGTCAGAGCGCGGAAGAAACATATAATTCACTGAAAAAATATTCCCGTAACCTCAACGATCAGGCCCGCAAGGGTAAACTCGATCCTGTCATAGGTCGTGATGAGGAAATTCGCAGAGTACTCCAGATTCTCAGTAGAAGGACAAAGAACAATCCAGTATTGATTGGGGATCCTGGCGTAGGCAAGACAGCTTTGGTAGAGGGTATAGCGCAGCGAATTGTAGCCGGTGATGTTCCTGAAAACCTTAAGAGCAAACAGATTGCAGCGCTCGATATTGCTCAGCTGGTTGCAGGAGCGAAGTTTCGCGGGGAGTTTGAAGAACGCCTGAAGGCGGTTGTCCGTGAGGTTCAGTCATCAGCTGGCGAGATTATTCTTTTTATTGATGAAATACATTTGCTTGTCGGTGCTGGTTCTGCCG
>Ga0194047_10001725_pt1 | contig 13066 bp, 9 predicted proteins | sample JunL225m_MetaG_2_FD_160070 | JGI IMG/M metagenome (GOLD analysis project Ga0194047, IMG submission 160070) | Anoxic zone freshwater microbial communities from boreal shield lake in IISD Experimental Lakes Area, Ontario, Canada - Jun2016-L221-5m | ecosystem: Environmental > Aquatic > Freshwater >...
AATTGAAGCCCTGCGATCGCGCCGAACGTACCCCCCCACCAGGCGAAGCGATCAAAGCCTGCGGCATCCGCGACGCCGAGCAGATCCGCACACACGCGATCGACCGTGAAGTCGGATGGCGGGACGGTGGCGCTACGACCGAGGCTCGGATAGTCGGCGACGAGCACGCGATAGCGATCAGCCAGCGGCGCGAGAAACCGTGGGCCTATGGGTGATCCGCCGACAGCGGGTATCGCGTCGGGCGAGGCGGTGACCGGGAAGCCCAGAAAGAGGAGCGGACCGGTCTGGCCATGGACCTCGTAATAGGTGCCCGACTCGGTCGTCCCGGACGCAGTGGGCGGTGGAAGGCCGTTCGCGTTCATGCCGCCACACCGGATTGCGCTTGAATGAACCGATCGACCTGATCGGCCAGCACTTCGAGCGGCATCCCGCCACTGCCGATGACCATCTCATGGAAGCGCCGAATGTCGAACCGGTCGCCGAGTGCCGTTTCTGCGCGCGCTCGCAGGTCGCGGAAACAATGGAAGCCAAGACGGTAGTCGAGTGCCTGCCCGTAGAGGTCAGTCGAGTAGCGCAGTGTCTCGGTCGCAATCATCGCATCGGATTCGAGCACGTGTGCGCGCATGAAGGCGCGTGCTTCCTCGAGCGACCAGCCCAGCGCATTGAGACCGGTGTCGACCACGATACGCGTGGCAACAAAGAGTTCACTCGCGAGATGACCGTACAGGTCGTACGGATCGTCGTAGAGACCCATCTCCTCCGCCAGCCCTGCCGCATATTCCGCCCAGCCTTCGGCAAAGGCACCGTAGTAGAGATGCTTGCGCAGCGGATGGGCACCTTCGTTCTCGAACTCCAGCGCGAGCTGGAAGTGATGCCCAGGCACCAGTTCATGGTAGATCAAGTGCGCCGCATTGATGAGCGGGCGAGACTCGAGGTTTGAGCCGTTATAGCGGTAGTACCCGACCGGATCGGTCGGCGTCGGCACTTGGTAGTAGCCGAAGGTCATGCCGGCCTCGGCGGCGGGATCGACGCGCCGCACAGCGTACGGCGACGTGGGCAGCGCCGAGAAATAGTCCGGAATCGACGGTTCGATCCGCGCCATGTAGGCGAGATAGCGCGCTTCCACGTCCTCCGGCGTCTTCGCGAGGAAGCGCGGATGGGTTCGCAGTGCCGTGTGGAATTCGTCGCGGGTGCCACGAAAGCCGAGCCCGTCGCGAACACGTTGCAGTCGTGACTCGAGCGAGGCCACATCCGCAAGCCCGCGCGCATGGATGTCGGCAGGATCAAGATCCTGCCCCATCGAGCGTACGAGTCGCCGCCGGTAGCTCGCCGCGCCACCCGGCAGATGGCCGACGCCTACGACCGCGGGGGCGAGGGCGGCGTAGTGATCGTCGATGACCGATTCGAGTCGTGCGTAAGCCGGCTCCACTGTGGAGGCGACGAGATCGCGGAGTCTTGCGGTGAAAGCAGAGTCCGCAGTGACCGACGAAGCGAGTGCCGGGATCCGGGTGCCGAAGAGTTCCTGCGCTGCGGCGTGCAGGCCTGAGAGCGTCGCGCGGACGCCAGATATCGCCGGTGCCGGAACGCGGATTTCCCGCGCCGCCTGTTGCTCGGTCTTCTCCGCGACCTGCTGAACCAACCGGGCGTAGTCACGAACGAGTTGCAGGAATGCCAATTGGTCCGTGACGGTCGCAAGGGGTTGCGATGCGATCAGATCGTGCACCGCGGCCAACACCCAACCGCCGGAATAGGGCGTCACCGCGAATGTCAGCCAGTAGTCGGCCGGCGCGTCGACGCCACTCTGGAAGCTGTGCTGCAGCAGCCGTGCGAGCAGCCAGTGATCCGGATCGAGCGCGTCGAGGGCGACGTTGCGCAGTGCTGACAGCCCGTTCCGGCAATAGTCGGCTTCACGCTCAGCCGCTTCGAAGGAGAGGTCGTCGAGTTGCGTGACCGGTAGACCACAGCGCCGGCGGATCTGCGCATTGGTCGCCCGCAGGTGAGCCAGGTAGTCGTCTGCGAGTTGATCGATCGTCGCGTTAGCGCACACGGACTAGGCCTCCTGCCGTTCGCGCTCGGCGATCCAGGCTTCGACGTGTGCGTCGAGGATCTCGAGCGTCACGGGGCCTGCGTCGCTGAAGCGATCGTGCAAGGCCCTTAAGTCGAGTGCAGTGCCAAGCCGTCGTGCTGCACGCTCGCGCAGGCCACGCACCCGCAGTTCGCCAATCTTGTAGCCGAGCGCTTGGCCCGGCCAGCCGATGTATCGGTCGACCTCCGCCTCGATCGCTTCGACGGGTAGTGTGACCTGCGCTGCCATGTAGTCGATCGCCTTTGCTCGGCTCCAGCCCATCACATGGATGCCGGAGTCGACGACGAGTCGGACTGCACGCCACATTTCCATGTCGAGTTGTCCGTAGCGTGCGAACGGATCCTCGTACAGGCCGAAATCGTAGCCAAGTTGCTCGCAGTACATCGCCCAACCTTCGAGGTAGGCCGTGTAGTTGGAAAGCCCGTAGCGGCGGAACGCGGGCAGGTCCGTCATCTCCTGCAGAAGGGCGATGTGCATCAGGTGGCCAGGCCACGCTTCGTGCATCGTGATCGGTACATGCATGGTCGTCGGGCAGCGCGCCGGCAGTCCGGTGACCCAGAAGACGCCGGCGCTGAGGCCGCTCGGTGGATTCGGTTGCGCGTAGGCCGGCGGCAACTGTGCCGAAACTGCTTCCGGGATCGACTCGATGCCGTACGTCATGCGCGGGATGCGCCCGAAGAACTCCGGAATGCGCCGCTCGATCCGTTTGGCGAGCACTTGCACCCGCTCGCGCAACTCGTCCTTGGTCTTTGCAACGAAACGGGGGTCGGTCGCGATGAGCGTGCGCAGTCCCGGCAGGTCGCCTCTGTATCCGGCATCGGCGGCGACGGCTGCCATCGCGCTGCGGATGCGGGCGACCTCGTCGAGGCCGGTGGCATGAATCTCGGCGGGTGTCAGGCGTGTTGTCGTGAAGTGGCGTGCGAGGAAGGCGTAATAGGCCTCGCCATCGGGCTCCTCGCGGATGCCGACGGAGTCACGGCAGTGTGGCGTGTAGGTGCCAAGGGTCTCGAGCCACCCTCGGAAGGCAGGCAGCACGCGTGTTTCGATCAGTTGCCGGCCACGGGCCAGGATGGGCGCAAAGGCTTCGGCATCGCGGCTGCCGGCGGCTGCAAGGGGGCGAAAGCAGGCATGAGCCTCCGCGGGTCCTTCGCAGTAGGCTGCAACACTCGCGCAGACCCGCTCGTGAACGACCCGCGGCAGGCGGTATCCGCCCGCGACGCCGACGCGCAATCGTTCGGCATGGTGGGCGAAATGCTCGGGTAAGGTATCGAGTCGCGAAAGAAACTCATCCGCCTCTTCGAGGTTGCGGATGGAGGTTTTGTGCATCGCATAGGCAACCGCACCCTCAGGCCCGGTCGGGAACAGCACAGGGCGCAAGTGAGAGGCGAATGCGTAGTGCTCTCGCTCCTCACCGATCTCGCGTGCGAGTAACTGGTGAGTGATCCGGTCCGCCGAACTAAGATCGCCCATCCGGATCGCACTTAAGCGCTCCAGGAGTCGCGAGTGTCCCGCCTCTCGCCGATCGAAATCCGCGATCGACTCGTGGAAGAGATCGCGTCGGTAGCGCGTGTCACCAATGTCATGGGCGAGCGTTGGGTATTCCCGTAGCCGGAATTCCCAATAGTCTTCTGCAAGCCCATGCAGGGCCGCCGTCGCCGTCATCGCCTCGCGCACCGTCACACGCGTCCCCCAATTGCCTGATCGATCAGGCCTCGTTGGAGGCTAGGCAGCCGGACCCCTTGACGTTTGGGCCGGCGTTACTCAGAAATCGGGCTGGCGTTACTTTTTCGAGTCCTGGGTCGTCGACTGCTGACGGGCCGTGATTGCGATGGCAGCCAACCAAACTTGGCCTTGAACGCCTTCCCGAAACTGCCCACGTCGCTATAGCCTGCGACGGTGGCCGCATAGGTCACCGACGCCGTGCGATCCTCCAGCATCCGCCGCGCGACATCGAGGCGTACGTCCCGGCGATAATCGCCAACGGTCTCCCCGAACAAGATCTTGAAGCCGAGCGATAGTTTTCGTCGGTTGATACCGACGCGCCGAGCCAGTTGCTCCAACGAACAGTCGGCATGGCCGCGGTCGACGAGGTGTTTGGCCTCTTCGAGTGCCCGGACGTCGCGGTGGCTGAGCCGCAGCGGTGCTTCGACTTGGGGTGCGGGCCGCCCGACCTGCTCGACCGCGAGGCAGACGAGTTCGACGGCCTTGGCTCGCAGGTAGACGGGCCGCATGCCGCCACTCACCAACGGTCTGAGCAGAGCGCCGGCTGCAGAGCGCATATCCGCCGTGAACGGACTGGCATAGAGGAACTCGACGTCGGGGTCTCCGGCGCGAAAACGGCGCAACTCGCTCGGCAACATGACGTCCGTGACCGGCAAACTCTGGAACGTGTCGGAGGGCCGAAAGGCGATGGTCACGGCTTGCCAGGTATCCGACATCACCTGCCGGGTGAAGGCTGTGGGTCGGGACGACGCGCCGACAAGGAACGATCCGCCGGCGACCGTGCGCGTCGCGCCATCCGGGAACCGATCAATGCTAATGCCGTCGAGTCTGAAGTGCAGGTACAGCCAGCCGCGAATATCGATGTCGAACGACGCGTCACGCTCACCGCACAGTTGGGTGGACTGAACGTCCGAGCGTACCAGCATCAAGTCGTCGGACAGTGTGATGAGTTCCTGTGATCCCCACGGGGTACTGACCCCGTTCAAACCGGGTGTAGGTGCGGTAGCAGGACGGCCGAAGGGATGCCCCTGCAGGGCTGGCGCCACGAGAGCACCGCGCGCTACGGAGGCCTGCATGTCGCTGAGCGACACGGCATAGGTCCGATCGGTTGCATTCTGACTCGGCTCTGACCTTGTGAGCATGGTGGCCTCGCGACGGTCAGAGCATCGTGGCACTAAGCGACGGTAGGCGCAATCACGCCCCCCTGCCACTAGCACGATGGCCCGTCACGCGGGCGAGCTTCAGACCTACCAGACTACCCGCAATTGCCGCGGCTGGTGAAACTCATATCCGCTCGGGGCCTCCGTGCCTTCTGCGACAATCTGCAATCGAGGCAGACGCGACAGCAGCACCTCAAGCGCAATCTGGGCTTCGAGCTTTGCGAGATGGAAACCGAGACAGGCATGCGGGCCGGCGGCGAAGGCAAGGTGCTTGCGAATGTTCACCCGTCCCAACACGAATCGATCCGGGTCCGCGAAGACGTCCGGGTCGCGGTTGGCGGCGCCGAGCATGCCGTTGACGATCTCACCCTCGAGAATCTCGGCGGCGCCGATCGTCACGGCGCAGCGTGCATGCCGCGTTGCAGACTGCACCGGTCCGTGCCAGCGGATCGTTTCGTCCACGATGGCCGGCAGGAGTTCCCGATCCGACCGGGCCGCTGCGCTGAGTTCGGGATGACGATGCAACGCCCACAGACAATTGAGGATCAGGGCTTCGACGGTGGAGATGCCGCCGAAAAACAGGATGCTGAGGTTGCGACGGATCTCTTCGTCGCTGAGTCGATCCTCGACCGGTGCTCTGACGAGCGTGTGCAGCAAAGAGGATTGGGTGGAGGCTCGGGCACGGTCGATCCCGGTCTGCAGAAACGCGTGCAGATCGCAGGCGGCGAGCGCGCCGTCGGCTCGCACCTGTGGATCGCCGATAAAGTTGGCGAGCGCTGCCTCGAAGTGGTTGTACCAGCCACGCAGTTGCGCCTCCGCGTCGAGCGGCAAGCCGCATAGCGCGAGCATTGCCTGGATCGGCAGGCGGCTTGCAAAGACGGCGCGCATCTCCGCCGCGCCCTCAGACTCGAAGCCATCGATGAGCTGTGCCGCGAGCTGTCGCAACGGGGTCTCTAGCGTGGCGCCGATCCTGGCCTTCGCAAAGTCGGCCTGAAATGCGCGGCGATAGCGATCGTGGCGCGCCCCTTCAGTGGTCAGGACTTGCTCCCCAAAGGCTTCCTGAATCTGGGAGTGCTCGGACGCGGTCGTGAATCGCCGAGTGTCGAGCAAGATGGCCTGCACATCGTCATATCGAGTCACATACCACATGCCCAGCGCCGGCAGCCAGCTCACCGGTTCGGTCTCCCGCAACTGCCGGTACACCGCGTAGGGATCGTGCGAGAGCGACGCGAGCGTCACGCTCGCGCCGACTGGAAACTTCACTCGTCGCTCCGCTGCCAGCGAGGGACTCAAATGTTGCACGCGCGCCGCCTGTGGATGGCCGGCATCGCTAGATTAGCCACCCCAAGCCTCACGGTATACGCGCATCCAGTTCTCCCCCATCACTTGCGCGATCTCCTGCGGTGTCCAGCCGCGATTACGCAGCCCCGTTGCGACGTTCGGCAGTTGATCGATGCGCTCGAAGCCTTCAGCGTAGAGAATCGTGCCTTCAGGTGTCAGTGCGCCGATCATGTCGGAGGTGAAGCGCTGGCCCGACCAGGCGCCTGGCTTTGAGAAATCCTGTCCCTCGACGAAATCGGGCCCGATGCCGATATGGTCCGCGCCGACCAGGCGCTTTAAGTGTTCCAGATGGTCGAGGAACACGTCGAGGGGCGCCTGCGGAGTAGGCTCCCCTGGCACGGCATTCGCTGCGTTTCGCACGAGAAAGTCGTTCAGGCACAGCACGCCGATCACACCGCCGGTGGCGGCGATCGCTTCACAGACGCGGTCGCTCGTGTTGCGCGGGTTCGGATTGAGGGCTGACAGCGCCGTGTGTGAGCAAATCACGGGACGGCCTTGCGAACGCTCGATGACATCTAGCGAGGTTTGCTCACCCGTATGCCCCCCGATATCGAGGAGCATGCCGAGCGTGTGTGCCTGATCGACGAGTGCCTGCCCGTCACGCGTCAGCCTCACCGAAGGATCGAGACATCCGCCGCCATAGCGGTTGGTGAGGTTGTACGTGATGCCGATGATGCGCAGGCCGAGTTCGTAATAGGCGCGCAGCGTGCCGTGCTCGATCCCGGCTGGGTCGGCGCCTTGCCAGCCCAACACGAGCGCAAGTTCGCCGCGTCGCTTGCACGCGAGGATGTCGGCCACGCTGCGCGCGATGCTCATCGACCCGCGCATGCGGTCGAGTGTTTCGAGCACAAAGACGAACGGATGCACGTTACCGCGCCCATCCATGTCCTCGATGCTGAGGTGCATGCAGTCGACGCCACCGGCGCGCAGCTTCGCCACGTAGCTTTCGTTCGGCACGGAACAATCAAGCCCGTCGACGACGATCCCGGCCCAGTCTGCAGCGATCGGTCTGACCGTACGGTCGGCCGTCAGGACCGACTGCGGGCTCATGGCTGAGTCGGCTCGGCCAGCAGGCCGAAGCGCCGGAACAGTGCGTCCGGGTCCGGGTCGTGGCCGCGAAAATCACGAAAAGCCTCGCGCATCGGCCGTGTGTTGCCGGCCTCGAGGATGGTTCGGCGATAGCGCTCGGCGACGGTTGGCGAATACAGGCCACCCGGTGACGATAGGAAGGCCTCGGCGATGTCCGCGGCGATCGCGTCGGACCAGAGATAGGTATAGACGCCCGCACCATAGGCTTCCGTGAACGTATGGAAGGCGTTCGAGACGCGCAGCACCGGCGTGACGGCGGGTGGCATCCCGAGGTCGGTCAGCAGCTTCTTTTCTTCCTCGACGGCATCAATTTCGCGCCCATCGGCCAGCAGATGAAGGCGCAGATCCACCATCGCTGTCGCGAGGAACTCGAGGTTCACGCTGAACACTCGGTCATGCCGCAATGAGCGCTCCACCTTCTCAATGAGTGCTTCGGGCATGGGTTCGCCGGTCTGATAGTGGCGGGCGAAGCGGGTGAGGACGGCACGATCGAGGAGCCATCGTTCGTTCAGGAGCGACGGGACCTCCACGAAGTCCCAAGGCACATGGATGCTGCCGAGTGCCTGGTAGTGAGCGCCGTTCGAGAGCATGTGGAGGGCGTGGCCGAACTCGTGGAAAAGGACATTCGCGACCTCCCAAGACAGCAGCGGCGGCGAGCCATCGGATGACCGTACGACGTTCGAGTGCAGGGTGACGATCGGCAGGATGGCCGCGGGGCCGCGCGCAGCTTCCCGGTATTCCGCTGTCCACGAGGCCGGTCCCTTGCCCTTGCGCTGGTACACATCGATGTACAGCACTCCGAGCGTGTCCTTGCCACGCGAGACCTCATAAGCACGGACTTCCGGTGCCACGACCGGCACGTCGGTCAGTTCACGGAATGAAAGTCCATAGGTTTCGCCCGCTGCCCACATCATCCCGTCTAGGACGTTCTGCAGTGCAAGGTAGGGACGGACGGCGTCGCTATCGAGTCCGAATTCCAGCTGACGATACTTCTCGGCGTAATAAAGCTTGTCCCACGGTTCGATCACGATCCCACTGTTTTCCGCATCGGCGATGCGTTGCAGGTTCGCAATCTCCTCTCGGGTGACCGGCAGGAGCAGTTTCCACGCGCGCTCCAGCATCGCCCAGGCCACATCTGGCGTGCCGGCCATGCGCGGAGCCGTCGCGTAGTGGGCGTAGGTCGGGTAGCCAAAGATCCGGGCGCGCTCACCGCGCAGTTTCAATATCTCGGCCATCACCGGTGCATTGTCGAAGTCGCCACGGTTATTGCCACGGGAGTCCCAGAGTCGGAAGACGCGCTCGCGTAGCGACCGCGATTCGGCGCGTGTCAGGATCGGCCAGACGGCCGGTCTTTGCATCGGGATAGCCCATTTCTCAGGCTTGCCGCGCGCGGTGGCTGCTGTCTTTGCCGCAGCGATCCGGTCGTCGGGCAGTCCCCGAAGTTCCGCCACGTCGTCCACGTAGATGACCAGAGATTCCTCCTCGCGGGAGGTGTGCTGGGCGAAGTCCGCCATCAGAGTCGCAAGGCGGGCGTTAATGGTTTTTAACTGCGCGCGGTGCGCGGCGTCGAGGCTGGCGCCGCGACGTACTAGATCGTCATGGATCACGACGACGAGGCGGCGGGCCTCGTCGTTCGGAGCAGAGCTTGGTAATCCCTTGAACACCGCATCGACGCGGGCATAGAGCAGGTCGTTGAATGCGATCTCGTCTTCGAGTGCCGCGGAGAGAGGCAGGACGCGCGCCGAGACGGCACGGAGGTCATCGCTGCTCGCGGAACTGAGGAGTTCTTGCAGCAGACCCATAACCCGGGATAGGGCAGCGCCGCTCGCGTCCAACGCCACGATGGTGTTGTCGAAATTAGCGGGCGCCCCATTCGTTGCAATGGCGTTAATCTCTGAGCGCTTCAGCGCCAGGGCCTTTGTAAAGGCTGTTTCGATCGCTGTGGGAGACGCTTTGTCGACAGGGGGCAGTCCGCCGTAGGGTCCGGGCCATCCAGTGGTCAGGAGTTCGATGCCCGCGGTGTCTTTCGAGTCCGGCGTTGTGCCCGCCGCCTCGACCCCCGCGCCAAGAAATAGTCCGCCGATGGCCAACGTCACTGCGCCGACTCTCACGCGCCACTTGCGGCCAGCCAACGGATCGCTCTGCATGGTCACCCCTTTTAAGCTCTTGTTGATGCAGCGCAGCACCTAATCTTTGCGTGACGGTGCCTTACTTTCCGAGGGTAGCGAGGTCGAAGCGCGACTTTCGGGCTGGCGTTACTCAAAATTCGTTGCAGAGTTACGATCTGGCCGCGCATTCCCAGGCCAATTTCCCGAATGTAAAATATCGATATCGCTTTCGGCGCTGCCTTGAATCTTGCTATTCGGAGTTTCGGATCACGCCTCACAAAAAACGCCGCAGGGACGCGGCGGCAACCTCCGACGCTCATCCATTCTGGTTAACAGCATCAGTTTTAGTGGTCCCGTTCCAGTCGCTTCCGGGTCCGGCGACACAGACGTTCAAGGCGGCATGAACGTTACGATGTCCGAAAGCGGCTTGCGGACGATATCCGGGACAACGGCATCTTCGCCGGGATATCCAACCACCAGCAGCAGGAAAGGACGCTCAATGGCCTTCGGGCGACCCAGAATCTCGGTCAAAAAGCCCATAGGACTCGGCGTGTGCGTCAGCGACACGAGGCCCGCGCTGTGCACAGCAGCGATCATGAATCCCGTCGCTATCCCCACGGATTCGTCGGTGTAATAGTGCTTCACCTTTGTGCCATCAGGTAGTCGTTCATAGCGGCGGAGAAAGACCGCAATGAGCCACGGCGCCGTCTCGAGGTAAGACTTGTGCTCGTCGGTACCGAGCGGTCGTAATGCATCGAGCCATTCCTTCGGCGCGCGACCGTGATAGAACTTTCGCTCTTCTTCCTCGGCAGCGACCCGAATCTGGGCCTTGATCTGTGGATCCGAGATGGCCACGAAGTGCCAAGGCTGTTGATGCGCGCCACTCGGCGCAGTGCCGGCCGCCAGCAAGCATTTCTCGATAATTGAACGCGGTACTGGCCGGTCAGAGAATTGCCGCACCGTTCGCCGACGCTGCAGGAACGCCTCAAACGCGTCGACGCGCTCCTGCATGACGTCTGGCGGGAGCTCTTGATAGGTGGTCAGCGGCAGAAATTTAGGTTCGTCCATCGAAGACTCCTCGTTGAATCATCTGTACCCACCTATCTGACCGTTTTTTAATGACTGGTCCATGCCAGATGGCGGTTTGGCAGCGCCTTGAGTGTCCCTGATCATCTTCCAGATCGTCAATTCGCGCTCATTTCTTGCCATTACGCTAATCTCCACATCAGACAAAAGGGCTACGGGCTCATGGTGGGGGAGTAGGTGAGATGAACCTCTGTTTCCGAGTGCATCGATCGCAATCGTCCGTATCTCACCGGTCGCACGGCCCGAGAATTGTCGGCGTCCGAATCATGGGCGTTCTGGTATGTCTGTGGCTTGCCCCGGTGAGTCACGCGACACTACCTTCGCCAAGGCCCGGTACGGTCCATGACGTGATCGTTGATACCGATTTTGGGTTGCCGCCCGTCGACGATAGTTTTGCGGTTGGTCTACTCCTAAATTCCCCCGACGTCCGAGTCTTAGGTATCACGACAGTGGCGGGTAATCAGCCGCTGGATACTGCCAATGGGGAGCTTGCCGTTTTCTTGGAGCGGATGGGTAGGGCGAAGCCCGCCTTGAGTACATCAGCGACCAGCTAGAGCGGCGCTTCGAAGGTTCTGATACCGACGACTTGGATGAATAAAATTTGGGAGTTTCGTGGAGGTGGAATATGCGGGCTTTCTTTCTGGCATCAAGACTGCGTCCAATCGGCTTATGGGTGATATTTGGAGCCGTGGTCATAGTTGCTGGCTGTGCGCACCAGCCGATACCTGAAGCATACGATCCGCCCGGATTTTTTATGGGCGTCTGGCACGGGGCTACGATGGGCTTTTCCCTTATTGGGGAAATCTTTTTTAACCATCGTATCTATGCGTTTCCAAATAGTGGCGGATGGTATGACTTGGGATATGTGTTGGGCGGTGGCGGACTGATCGGGGGGCTTTTCAAGAGCCTACTGTAGGGCTACGCATGCTTGCGATTTGCGCGCGAAAGTCCGTACTGACGTCCGTACGGTAAACCAGTAATTGAGATTTATGACGCTAACTAGTTGATTTGATTGGTGGGCGGTACTGGTTTCGAACCAGTGACCCCTGCCGTGTGAAAGCAGTGCTCTACCGCTGAGCTAACCGCCCACCGAGCGAATCGAGGTGCCGAAGTGTACGGGGGTTCGATCACTCTAGCAATCCATGCGGCCGGCGCCGCGCTATCGGCTCCCCCGACCCTTTATCGATAGGTCTGCTAAAGTCTTGGCCCCTTTGAACCGAGCCGAACCGTGACTGTTAGAACCCGCTTCGCTCCCAGTCCCACCGGCATGCTGCATATTGGCGGCGTCCGGACCGCATTGTTCTGTTGGCTCTATGCCCGCCGTCATGGCGGGACCTTCATCCTGCGTGTAGAAGATACCGACCGTGAACGGTCCACCGATGCGGCTGTTCAGGTCATCCTCGACGGCATGGCCTGGCTTGGTTTGACCCCGGACGAAGGGCCGTTCTACCAGACCAAGCGCTACGACCGATACCACGCGGTGATCGGTCAGCTCCTGCAGAACGGGCATGCCTACCAGTGCTATTGTTCGAAAACTGAACTGGAGGAGTTGCGCGCCGGCCAAATGGCGCGCAAGGAAAAGCCGCGCTACGACGGACGCTGTCGGCACCGCACCGAACCCCTAGCGGGCGTGACCCCGGTAGTGCGGTTTCGCAACCCCGATGAAGGGCAGGTCGTGGTCAATGACATTGTTCACGGCCCGATCGTGTTCGATAGTCAGGAACTGGATGACCTGATCATCTTGCGCTCCGACGGCAACCCGACTTACAACTTCTGTGTCGCGGTCGATGACTGGGATATGGGCATTACCCACGTCATTCGCGGTGACGATCACATCAACAACACGCCGCGCCAGATCAATATGCTGCGGGCGATGGGTGCGACTCCTCCGGTTTACGCGCATTTGCCGATGATCTTAGGCCCGGATGGCACCAAACTGTCCAAGCGCCACGGCGCAGTCAGCGTGTTGGAATATGAGAGCGCCGGCTTTTTACCGGAAGCGCTGCTCAACTATTTGGGGCGCCTGGGGTGGTCGCATGGTGATCAGGAACTCTTCACGATCGAGGAACTGGTCCGGTTTTTTGATCTGGATGCGGTCAACAAGTCGGCATCCGCACTGAATCCCGACAAGCTGGCGTGGACCAACCAGCAACACATGATGCGACGTAGCGGAGCAGAACTCGCGCCTCGGTTCGCCTGGGTGTTGGCACAGAGGGGCATTGAGACGGGCTCGATCGACCTCGCCGCCGTCGCGGAGTGCCTCAAGGAACGCGCCAAGACCTTGGTCGAGATGGCCGATGGCGCGGCGTTCTTCTTCGCGGACCCGACGGAATACGAAGCCAAGGCCGCGAGTAAGCACCTGAACGCAGAAACGGCGCCGGTGCTGGTCGCAGCGCGTGCGGCCCTTGCAGCCCTTGAGGGCGCATGGACGGCAGCGGCAGTCCATGCAGTACTGGAGTCGCTTGTGGCAATAC
>Ga0194047_10001728_pt1 | contig 13049 bp, 11 predicted proteins | sample JunL225m_MetaG_2_FD_160070 | JGI IMG/M metagenome (GOLD analysis project Ga0194047, IMG submission 160070) | Anoxic zone freshwater microbial communities from boreal shield lake in IISD Experimental Lakes Area, Ontario, Canada - Jun2016-L221-5m | ecosystem: Environmental > Aquatic > Freshwater...
AAAATTTAATTGAAGATTTGTGCCAAATTCAGGATAAAATTGATTTGCGTTGCACCATATTTCTGCATCTGATGAAAAATTTGCACATATAACATATAACTTATTCGTATATTCAGAATATCTAATATATGCTGCAACATTGTTTAAAACATTATTATCATTTGATGTAAGTCTAATTTGAAAAAAAGAATTGTCAGGGATATTTTTTAAACTCTTTCTAATATTAAATAATCTAATAATATTTTTTGAAATAATTTCTTGATCTGTTTCTTTGACATAATGTAATTTCTTTGATTCTTTTAAATTTCCAAATTCATCAAAAACATCTTCTCCTTGCAAACTTAGTTTAACTTCTAAACCAAATTCATCTCCATTATAAATCATTAAATCTCCAGGCAACATGCATAAAAATGTTGATAAAAGAATATAATTACTTATTCCTCCCGAATCTTTCACTCCTGGATTATCATCATGATTACTAATTATTCTTAAAAAAGGATTGTTCATTACCAATCCAGCTTTAATGGATGCATTAAATTGATTACAAAGTTCACTATAAATTGTTTCCTGAATAATAGAACTATTAGGATATTTTAAATTAGAAATTACTATATCTCGAATTTTTTTATCATAAACTTGCATCCCACTTTTTACCAACTCAATCTGATCGGCATAACCCATATCATCATTATTTTTATCGTCATAAACCTCAGCTATTAATATTATTGCGTCGGAATTTAAAAAAGAATTTTTTATAATATCAGTCCAAAAATTAGGTCTAGTTCTTTTTCCATCTGGATCATAAAAAGAATAATGAGCCATATCAAGTCTAAATCCGTCAAAACTATATTTGCTGATTATAGATTTCAAAACATTGATTATAAATTGACTTGTTTTTTTTTCAGAATTATTTAGCTTTATCGTATCAGTCCAGTTTTGATCATAAACATGTTCTCCATCAATATTTTTATAAATAATATTTGGATGAGAAGAAATATAAACATTGTCTATAGAAAGATGATTAGGAATAAATTCTGTAATAATTTTGAAACCCATTTCATGCGCAGATTTAATGAGTTGTATCAACTCTTCATCTGTACCATATCTATTATCAATAACATATTCTTTTACAGCATATGGGCTTCCTTTTCCCTTACAACCCTCTACGCCGCGTATATATAATGGCATGAGCCAAATACCATCGAATCCATTATTAAATATACTAGTAAGAGATTTCTGGATTATAGAAAATAATAAAGAATTATCGTCAGAAGCAACATAATTTTTTGACCTAGCTATATCACTGAAATAGTCAGGATTTATCTGATACCAGATCATGGGCAGTTAATATTTGATTTAATATAGCAGTAATATTCTATAAATATCAATACAAAAAAATCAATTAGTAATGCTTTTATCAAATTTAAGTTTTAACACCATGAATGCAGTTTTTATAATAGTATCAATTTTATTCATTTTTGATACTCCTTTAGTTCTATCTGGGAAAATTATTGGAATTTCTTTGATTTTGAAACCAAATTTGAAACATCTATATTTTAATTCTATTTGAAAACTATAACCATTGGATTTTATTTTATCTATGTTTATTTTTTTCAATACTTCAGATCTGTACATTACATAACCTGCACTCATATCCTGCACCCGCATTCCTAATATTGTTCTTGCATAAATTCCAGCTCCCAAACTCAATGTTTTTCGTACAATATTCCAATTTAATGTCCCGCCTCCTCGTATGTATCTAGATCCAATTATCACATCATTATCCTTAATAGCGTCCAAAAATATTGGAATATATTTTGGCTGATGAGAAAGATCTGCATCCATTTCCATAATATAATCTGCGTTCTGAGAAAAAGCTTCTTTGAAACCACGTATATGGGCACTTGCCAAGCCAAGTTTCCCCTCTCTTCTTATTACATTTATATGAAGATTTGAAAAATTATCTTTCAAAATTGGTATACTTCGTTCAATTAAATCGGCTGTGCCATCTGGAGAATTATCATCAATAATATTAATAATAGTAATGATATTTTGGTTTTCTACTGATTTAGCAATTTCTAAAACAATATTATATATATTTTCTTTTTCGTTATATGTTGGTATCCCGATTGATAAAATCTTTTTCTTTTCCATAATTAATAACAATTTACCTATATAATAACATATATTTCAATGTTCTTAGATATTTTATTATCAAATTAATTTCAAAAAACTTTCATTAATTGGCTCTTTAGAGCGGTGTTGTTTTTTGTTACAATAACGTATATGTTTATTTCCTATGATATATCTTGACGATAGTGCAACTACTAAGGTTGATGAGAGGGTTTTAGATGCTATGCTCCCTTTCTATAAGGAATATTATGGCAATTCATCCTCTGTTCACAGTTTTGGACAGAAGAGTCGGTTTGCTATTGATGAAGCCAGATATACAATAGCATCTTTTTTACAATGCACACCACAAGAAATAATATTTACCTCGACGGGAAGTGAATCAATTTCATTAGCATTGAAGGGAACTGCAGAATATTTAGCTACTAAAAATGGAAAGTTTGAACCTGAAAAAGTACACATTATTACAAGCCCTTTGGAACATAGCTCTGTTCATAAAACGATTGCTCATTTGGGTTATTGGGGATACAAAAATCATATTATAGATGTGAATAATGAAGGTTTGTTAATTTTAGATCCAGAAACAGGTATTTCTGGAAATCCTGTTAATAATTTGAAAAGCTTAAGACAAATTCTTGATGATATTTCATCGGATAGTTCTAACTTAATAATAGTTAGTGTACAGCACGTAAATTCGGAAACTGGAGCTATACAGGATATAAAAAGAATTTGTGAAATTGCACATGAATATAATGCAATAGTTCATACTGACGCTATGCAATCTGCAAAGTTGATTGATATTAATGTAAGGGATTCAGGTGTTGATTTGCTTACTTTTGCTTCACATAAAATATACGGGCCATTAGGAGCCGCTGTTTTGTATATTAAATCTGGATCAAAAATTTCAAGACAGATTGATGGTGGTGAACAAGAATATAAAATACGTGCTGGTACTCATAATACTCCAGCAATCGTAGGTTTTGGTAAAGCTGTAGAGTTATTATCAAACGAAAGAAACGAAAGATTAGCCTACATTCAAGATCTTTCTAATAAATTTATTAGTCTATTAACTGAATATATTCCAAATGTCCGTGTACTATCTTTAAATAAAAGGATGGTATCAATACATTCGGTTGTATTACCAGGAGTTAAAGCTTCGGAATTTTTAGTTAGACTTGATATGGCTGGAATAATGGCATCAGCGGGTTCTGCATGCAATTCAGGGGCTATACAGCCTATGGCTAATTTATCATATTTAGGATTAAGTGATACGGAAATAGATAGTGTGGTAAGATTTAGTATTGGAAAAAATAATAATATTGAAGAAATCAACGAATCTGTCAAAATTATTTCAGAACAGTATAATGCTTACATTCAAAGGTAAATTGGGGCTATTTATCATGTCTAATAAAAGACAAAATATTAAAATAGTTACTAAAAAAAAGGTTGTAAAGCGAAGAGTTGTAAAGAAAAAGGCAGTTCAACCAATATTTGAAAACATTAGAACTAATGATGATTTGAAAGATATTATGGAAACTTTTAGAAAAAAGTTAAATATTGACGATAATGTAGATATAAGAATTAAATTTGGTAGGAAAGCTAGACGAGTTTTGGGATCGGTTAAATTAGTTGAGAAAACATCACTGATAAAGATAAGCAAATACATGTGTGATTATCGTGTACCTGAATACGTTCTCAAGGAAGTTATTCTACATGAAATGATTCATATCAAGACAGGACATGGATCTGTGCTTCAAAAACAGTATGAACATGCTCATAGAGGTGGTGTTATTAGGAAGGAAATGGCATTAGTTGGAGAGGAAGAACTTTATGATACATCAGATAAATGGGTAAAGACAAATTGGTTTAAACACGTTCGTAGTTATAATATGAGAGAAAGACAAATTATTAAAAAAATGAATAATGACTAATCTGGATGCTGCTAATTCGGCGATAAATATACAAGTCAATGTTGTTAAGAAAAGAAATAGGAATGTTATAATTCCTACTATTATTTTAATTCTTTTTCTTTCAATATCTGGTTTAGGAGTTTATCTACTTGTATTTTATACAACTAATAAAAATGAGATTGATACTACTCAAAATATTACACCAACACCTGATCCTAAATATGCTCAACTTCAGGATCAAACATGTCGATTAGAAAATGAATATCAAAATTTAATAATATTAAATCAGAATGTTCCAGCTTATGATAGATCGTTTTTTTATACAGAAAATTTTGATAAATCTGAAATAAAAGCACTTATTCCATCGACTGAACATTTATTTGTTGAGTTAATTTTATGGGAAGATAGCGATAAAGATAAATTAACTTATACCGGTAAGGCATTAGTTTGTATAAAAAATTATAATAAAATTGCTACTATAGAATTTACTACTGATAATGCTCTCTTGAAAAATCCAGTTCGATATAAAGATCCTGAACAAAGTATTGGTAAAGTATTAATTCAAGCAATTTATGTTGTACCAAATGGTGCAGATGCTAAACCTATGTGGAAAACATATATTGAATCAAATTTAAAAAATATTCAAAAAGCACAGTCTCGAATTTTTAACAATAAATCAGATATTGATTATAAAATTTATCCTGAAGTTGTAAATGCTACTGAATTACAGAGAGATGCTCTGACAAATGTTGCAAGAGGAATTGTCAATAAGGATAAGAAAAATTCTAATACTCAAAAACCAATTGATTATTTGGATAATAATATTTATATATATGAAAATGAGGTTAAATATCCAAACTTTTTTGTAGATAACGAAAGTAATTATTATAATCAAGTAACAACAATTGTATATTATGAAGTTGGTAAAAATACAGAAGGTCTTTCTGAAAGTAAAAAATACGAATCTGGTTATGCAGGGACATCTCCACTTCTAAGTAATGGAAATTATTTTAGTATTATTGGTGTAAATTTATCTCGTGATATAAGTCTCGACTCTTCTCCATATCATGAATTCGTACATACATTAGGGCTTCCTGACGAATATAAATATTTAGATGGAACAATCCAGAGGATTCCACAGCATATATTTAAAAGTGTAAAGATGGATTCAGATACATTAATGGAATATTCCAGAGATTTGGATCTTAATAACACATATATTGATGATCAAGAAAGAATAATGATGGGAATTAAGGATTAATCATTTATGGAACGTATTTTCACACCATATGAATATAAAAGACTTCTAAAATATGGATTCACAGATCAAGATTTGACTAAATATGAAAATATGCCTGTTGAATATATTACAGGTTATGCGGAATTTTTTAACAGAGAATTTATTGTTGATAAAAATGTTTTAATTCCTAGAATTGAAACAGAAGAATTGATAGATATTGTTTTGCAGAACATTGAAAAAAATAATCGTGAAATAAATATAGCAGATATTGGTACAGGAAGTGGTTGTATAGGAATTACACTATATCTAGAATTAGAAAAACTTTGTCATAAACCAATATTATTAATGGCAGATATTTCAGCAAAAGCATTAGATGTAGCAAAAAATAATGTATTAAATTTAATAAATGATTTTTCAAGAATTCAATTTTTAGAATCAGATTTATTAAATAATTATAGTGATGAGAAAATATTTGATGTAATAACAGCTAATTTACCTTACGTTCCAACATCACGTTTACAAAACCTTGATAAAAATGTAATTGATTATGAGCCTGAGTTAGCTTTGGATGGTGGCAATGATGGATTTCAAATAACAGAAAAACTAGTAAAACAGTGCTATAAGTATTTAAAAATTGGAGGAATAATAGTCTTGGAAGTAGACGATACTCATGATGAAAATAATGTGAATAGTGAAAATTTTCAAGTCAAACTTCATAAAGATCAATATGGCAGAAATAGATTTTTATTACTATTAAAAGTAAAATAGTAGTAATTTGTACCTTGGTTTCATGTTATTTGTTTCGTTATGATTTAATAATATTTTTTAATAACAATCAGTGATACTAGATTATATTAAGCAACAAAGACCATTAATCGATACTAATATTCGTTCCTTAATAAATGAAAATTATAAATGTCTATTAAGTATTAATTTGTTTGGGGATGATATTTTACAAAAATTGGAAAAATTTTGTGTAACTGGCAAATTTCTGAGAGGTGTTTTGGTAATACTAGGAACTGAATTGTACGGTGGAAAACTAAACGATAATGTCTATAAATTAGCAGCATTATTGAAAATGTACACATTTATAAAACAGGGCGTTATACGATCTCATTACCTTTAATGCTAGGTGGGTTACTTGCAGGGAAGAATATTGAAGAAATGAAAAAAATTGAGGAAGTTGGTGAATTATTGGGTTTAGTTTTTCAAATTAAAGATAATGAATTATCAATTTTTGCATCAGAAGAAGAGTTAGGAAAGAAAGTTGGAATTGACATAATTGAAAATAAAAAAACTCATTACAGAGAATTGCTATATCAAAAATCATCAATTGAGGAAAAAGAGTTTCTTAATAAAACTTTTGGTGATGAGAATCTAACTTTTGACAGTATAATGAAAGTTAGAGAAATGATGATAAACAAAGGTGTTCGTGAAGAATTACAAAATAAAATGAATGATATAGTTATAAAGTCAAAAAATATTCTAACAGACATCGAATTTAATCCTAATTCCAAAGAAGTATTAATTTCGTTTATGGATTATCTTCTTTATAGAACAAAGTAAAAAAATTATCATATAAAAAAAGAATTATTTTAAACCTAATTTCTTGAACATATCTTGTGTATCATTTGCATCTTTTTCTTCTTTATTCAATTCTTTTATTGGTATTGAAAAAGAAAAAGTTGAGCCTTTCCCTTCGCCTTCACTGTCTACCCAGATTGTACCGCCATGTGCCTGAATTATTCCTTTTGCAACATATAATCCCAAACCAGTACCTCCTGGTCTAACTAATTTATTATCACTTGTAGAAATATAATTATTTAATCTATGAAATTTTTTGAACAACTGAGGAATTTCTTCTTTAGGCACGCCATTTCCAGAATCTTTAATATGTGCATATATATATTTGTCATCATGATCTATTATCATTGTTACCGTACCTTTGTTAGTATATTTGATAGCATTTGACGTTAAATTATCCAGAACTTCTTCGATACGAATATTATCACCGACAGTTAGTATAGAATTATCACATTTGTTTATAAATTCTAGCTTCAGACCTTTTTTCTCTGCAATATCTACGTAATTTTGATAAACAGCCTGTGCCAAATCCATGACATTAACTTCTTCATTTGAAATTACAAGTTGACCGCTATCAAGTTTCGCTGCGGATAATAATTCACTTATTAAATTTGCTTCCTGAATAATCGCACTATAAGCAGATTTTAATTTACTATTGATTTTGACTTTATCTTGTTCTGGGATTTCAATATTTTTCGTATAGCTTTGAAGTAATTCAATATTGCCTTTGCAAATGGTCGCAGGAGTTCGTAGTTCATGACCCAAAATATCAATCATATCTTGCTCATGTTTTCTGGCTAATTGAACTTGTTGAAGTGCTTGTTCTAAATTTTGCTGAATTTTTTTTGACTCTTTATACAAAGTAGAATTTTCTAATGCAATTGAAATTTGATATGAATATGTTTCATATAGTTGTTTTTCTTCTTTTGTTATATCGCTAAGTTTTTTATTCTGTATTAAATATGTAATTGTACCGTATACTTTATTTCTAGAAAAGATAGGATATATTGCGACATATTTCAGGTCTAATATTTTTTTTATTACAGGTACAATTGTTGCTGGTATTGGTGGTGAATATGCGTCCTCTATATTTTCAATAAAATACGGCTTTTTTTCTAAAATAGTTTTTACCATAATATTGTCTTTTAGATTTTCATTAGCAATATTAATTTTATATTCAGAAAAGTTTCCCAAAACTTTTTCAACTGCATTTGATATATTATTTCTTGTTAATGTCCAGAAAATAATATTTCCTGATTTCTCGTCAAATGAAGTCAATATAGCTCCGAGTAACCCGTTTCTTTGTGGCAAAGAATTAACTGCTATTTGTGCAACTTTTTCTGGATCTAATGTGTGGCTAATAAGACTCGTTAAATTATATAGAGAGGACAAATCTTCATATTGAATACGTAGACTATCTGTTGCTATTTGGACATTATTCTCAAGTTGTACATTAAAAGACTTAATTTCTTGATATTTAGTTGCATTATCTATAATTAATCCTATTTGATCTACAAATAACTCAAGAGTCTTCATTTCGTTCTCGTGTATCTCTTCAGGATCTTTTTTTAACGTAAAATTTAATACGGCAATTACTTTTCCTTGTGCTCTAATAGGTAATGCAACCATGCATTTTGTCATGCTTATTGATTGAATCATTTTAGCTTTTTCCATACTCATAGGAGGCACCGTAAATTTGTATAGATCTTTATCAATTATAATTCTATTTTCTAGAACAGCTTTTTTAGTTAGAGTTATTGGTTCAGTTGATAACTTCAGAGGTAAGAAACTATTTTTGTCTAAAATATTTAATTTTTTTGATAGTGTTGAAACGAAAGAATCAGAAGTATATTTCAATTCAATAGTATCTTTATCTGTATCTACAACGGAAATTGATGCTCCCGTATAATTCATCTTTTTTTCAATTTGATTTAGAATTTCTATCGCGATTTCTTCAAATGAATTTTTGTGTGAAATTAGCTGAATAATATTTTGAGCAACAAAAAGTCGGCTTATATCTTCGTTAAGCTGATTAACTTGATTAATACTAGATTTATCTTTCTTAGATCCAAACATTAATTAGAAGATCAAAAATAATAAACGATATCATAACTATTAAAAATGCAGTGCCTACCTGATATATATTATGTTTCTTCAAATTAATTCTTGCATATCCAACTATAAGAGTGAAGATACAAAATAATATTATTTGTAAGTACATAGGACTAAATAAATATAACATTATTAGTCCATTAAATGTAATATGCGCACTTATTTTAAAATGTAGAAAAAATGTTATCAACATTACTAATAATGAAATTCCAATATGCAAACTAAAAAAAATAATTCCAGTTTGATTAGTGGAAAAATAATTGGCAATTAATAAAATAATATCCAATATTATCGTCAGAATAAATGTCGAATATCTTATAAGTCTTATACTTATATTATTAAAATTATAATCATCTAAATGATCAATATTATTCTGCTTTTTATTCAAAAAAAATAATGAAATACAAGAATATATTATGATAAATCCAGCTAGGAAGAAACTTTTTAATACGAATAGTGAAAAATATAACAAAAATAATAAATTTGTTATTCTTGGATCAAATATATTTGATATTATTTTTGAAAACGTTATATCTAAATGCATATATTCATTGCGGATTGAATTAGTATTGTATTTATTTTATGCGGATTGTATATGTCTTTAATGATCCATTCTTTTTCTAAATCTTCAATAATAAAAGTACAGCTTTTAATAGTATTTTGTGAACTAATTATAATATCTTTCACATAAGCTTTTTTAAATGTACTCCAGTATTTATATAATGAAATTATTGCCCATGCTGTTTCTTCAATAGTGCCATTGATTCCTTCTATCGCGCCAAAAAGACCATTATCTTTCTTTGCATTTAGTAAATCTGAAACTAACTTCTCTAACATGTCGTTATGAGTATTGTTAATTTTTACGTAATCAGAATACGCGTTAATTAGACAATAAATAGTATACAAAATTGATGTGTGAAATTTATCGGTATAATCACTAGATTTAATTCTATTGTTTAAATATGCAACTAGATTTTCATCAACTTTGTTTAGCATTATTTGCGCGTGCAAAGCGTGAGCTAAAACTGTAATTGAAATCCTATTATCGTTTTTATATGTGAAATACAGATTATTATTAATATTTTTATAATAGGAAAAATTAAATGAAATATATTTATCCCTCATATATCCTATAGAATGCAGTGCTTTAATAGCTACTGAAGTCGTATCTAAATCATATAGAGGAAAATATTTTGTAATGGAAAAACCTTTATCTTCATTATAACAACCTGGAATATTTTTATGAAAAGCTTCCGAATCTTCTATAGCCGATACTACTTTGTTCTTAACATTATCGTCAATTAAGCCTGCTGTATCTAGAATTTCTAAGCACCAAAAAAGATCGAAAAATTCAGCATTAAATTTGGGGGGCAATCCCCTTCTTTCTTTTATATAAGTTATTAATTTTTTTACTGAGCCAGGAAATTTCTTTTCTAATATTTTTATATATTGGACAGTTGTTTGAGGTGAACAAAATAAATAGTTTCTTGGATTATCTGTTTTTTTTATTATTTTTTTAACGATTATAAATGCTTTTATTTGATTAGTTATTCCTGATATCCCCTCTGGTGAAAATACTATAATTGGTGAAAAGTTTTTTAATCTTTGATTTCTGAGATTTATATATTTTTCTATAAATTTTTTATCTTTAAAACCTCTTACATTGCTTATGTATTTTCCTACAACAAGTTCGAAACCTATAGTCTTTTTCTCGTCATTATCAAGCAAATCTTTTTCAAAAATTAAAAAATTTTCTAAATCTTTTAATGTTAAAATAATTTCATCTTTTCTATAATCAGATATCTTTATTATTTTCCTTAGCCCCTCATAACATAAAAGATTTAAACTGAAGTTATAATAATGTGATATATAATAATTATTAATATTTTTACCTTCTACTATGCATTTTATAGTAGGATTTGTTATTAGATTTATTTTATTTTCTAAAATTATATCTACTAACAAATTATCCAATTCTCGAAATTCTTTTTTATGAATAATCAGTAGGTGGGCTATACCATATATTTGTACAGTATTTCCATCGCCAATATGAAGTGTACTGATTATTTCTAATATTTTATCCATAGCACATTTTTACCATATAAATATTAATAGAATATCATATGATTTACAATAAAATAATGAAAGCTAAATTAAATATCTGAATAATTAATAAATGACTTTGTAATATATTACGATAACAAACATTGAATCATAGAGAAAAACCATTTATAGTATATATTATGGCGGAAAATAAAAAACAACCAGCGTATACTCCTAATAAAGGAAATCCCTTTGTTGGTTCTCCAAATTCAAATGATAAACGAAGACGTAGAGGTTATGGACAACTAGACGTACAATCACCAAAAGTAGAAACTCAAACACCTCAAACACAAAGAGTGTTTCCTGATAATACTGTTGACCCATTACATAAACAGGGTAGTACTACTTACTCTCCAGCTGAACAAGCTGATCTAGAAGATTTCTTTTCGCCTCAACCAGGTCAACAAGAGGATTTTTTTCAAACTCCACCTACTCCGGCTGAAACAAACATTCATGATGATTTTTTTTCATTAAACCCATCTCAACCACCTCAAAATGAGTCTCCTTCTGTCCCAGTACCACCAGGAGTGGGATATGAATATTCGGCTCGTCCTTTATTAAACGAATCGCGTCCTAATTCAGATTATAGTCGACGGCGTTTCATACAACAGATGTTTATTGGTTTTGGTAGTACTATTGGGGTTACTGCAGTCGGCGGTGGTATATTTGCTTTTCTTTCAAATATATTTGGGAAAAAAGATTCTCGTACAGCAGAACCAGATCCAACGAAAACTTCACTACAGCCTGAAACAACTTCAACATACAAACCAGTTCCTACCGTTACGCCTATACCTACAAGTACTGCTTCAACTGAACAAAATATTACAAATTATCGTGAGCATGCTTTTGAAAATATAACATTCTTGATTGATACTAGTGATAATATTCCCAAAAAATATAAGACTAAAGATGGTCGTGTTGTAGATTTGGATGTAAATATTATTAATGCCGCTATAAAATTAGCTGAAAAAAGTGGCGAACCAGAGCCTGCAATTAGAGTCTCAATAGGCAAGCCTCAAGAATTGCCTTTCAGACCGTCAACAGATAGACCTGAGATTAAAGAAATACCTAATGACGTTATGACAGCCGAAGAATTAAAATTAAAAAAGATAAGAATAATTAATAGTGATAATACTAGTTTATATATTCGCAAAAGTGCGTTTGAACCAGGCGGGATGTTAGAAGGAATTAGTAATTTTGATATAGTCTTAATAAATGGTACTGTTGTCGATCCTATTTTTATGAAAGATCTTAGATACAATGACTTTGTTGGTCGTAGCTCGAATAATAATAAAGAATTTATACCATATGAGGAGTATAGGAAGAAAAAGATTGATCAATTTACAATGACTCTTAAAAGGATAAAAAGTACTAATAAGCTATATTCTCAAGATATATTATTCGCTATGGCATCGATGAAAGACATGATTCGTTATTATCAAAATGCTACACCTGAATTGTTATTAGTAGAACAAACAAATAATGCATCAGAAGCAGCGGGTTTATTCGCACCTGGAGGATCTTACAATACCATTTTTGTTTGCGTAGGAGAAATGCCTACAGTAGAAAATTATGGCGTGATAGCATATCCTGATGGTCAGGTCTTAGTTTCTAAAAATATTATTGTACAAGGATCATCTTTTACTCCAAAAATAAGTCAAAATTATCCAAGGCTGTCTGATTTTAGAAGAAATCAAAATAATAATATTTATCCTTATGGTGCGCAGACAGCTGGAAATATTCTAAGGCATGAATTATATCATTTGGTATATTACAAACTTTTTGGCAATTCATCCAGTTCTAATAATAGAAATTATGTAGATTATAGAAATGAAAACGTTGTTTGTCAAGTCCCCATATCTTAAGACAAGTCTTCTATGTCTTTAACCGCCGATGTTTCTTTAAATTTTACCGGTGACATTTTTAATGCTGTGTGTATACGCTTATGGTTATAATACCATATCGTCTGA
>Ga0194047_10001729_pt1 | contig 13043 bp, 14 predicted proteins | sample JunL225m_MetaG_2_FD_160070 | JGI IMG/M metagenome (GOLD analysis project Ga0194047, IMG submission 160070) | Anoxic zone freshwater microbial communities from boreal shield lake in IISD Experimental Lakes Area, Ontario, Canada - Jun2016-L221-5m | ecosystem: Environmental > Aquatic > Freshwater...
GCCAAGTTCATGCGTTACTCATCTTTAGCTGCTTTAGCAGCTGCTGTGTTTGGGCCGATTTATTTTGTGTTCCTATTTGGCTTTCACCCAATGGGTATTGCGCTACTGATAGTTTGTGCTTTGTTGATTTGGCGTCATCGTAGCAATATCCGTAATTTAATGAACGGTACCGAGTCGAGAATCGGCTCTAAAAATACAAAATCATGACGATTGCATTTGCGTGTGTCTTATTTATGGGCTTATTCCCATATGTTGCTGCCGGCATCGCCAAAAAAGGTTTTGAGGGTTATGACAACGGTCAGCCGCGCGCATGGCTTGCTAAGCAAACAGGCTTTCGGGCACGCGCCAATGCTGCGCAAGCCAATTTATTTGAATCCCTACCCCTCTTCTTTGCCGCTGTCATCATTGCGTCGCTCATGCACGCACCCCAAGCCAGGTTAGATCTGCTAGCGCTGGGTTTTGTGATTTCACGCATTGCTTATTTGATTTGTTACGTAGGCGATTGGCCAACTATTCGCTCTATTGTTTGGTCATGTGGGATTGCTTGTGTTGTTACGATCTTCTTTCAGATATAGATTCATCCTCGGAATTCATTTAGAAAAATATATTTATGCCCACTAAAAAAACAGTTGCAAAGTTACCTGTTAAGTCAGCAACGAAGTCAGTCACTAAGTCAGTAACTAAGTCAGCCACCAAGGCTACACCTCAAAAGAATCCGGCAAAGAAGGTTGTTCAAAAAGAAGCTGATGGATTACCTTTGTCAGTGGTAATTCGCCGTCGAATTGAAGCCCAGAAGGCGCGCTTTCATGCGAATGACAACATCTCTGCCTTCATTAAACCTGGCGAGCTAGAGGGTTTAGTAGATGAGGTGGCAGAAAAGATGCAGGCCGTATTAGAGAGTTTGGTGATAGATACAGAGAGTGATCACAACACCCAAAATACGAGCAGACGTGTGGCGAAGATGTACGTACAAGAAGTATTTAGTGGCCGCTACGTAGTACAGCCAACCTTAACAAAGTTCCCTAATGTGAGCCGCCTTAACGAGTTGATGATTATTGGGCCAATCACGGTGCGAAGCGCATGTTCCCACCACCTTTGTCCGATCATGGGGCGTATTTGGATTGGTGTTTTGCCTAGTAAAGACTCAGCTTTAATTGGTCTATCTAAGTATTCTCGCTTAACTGAATGGGTGATGTGCCGTCCACAGATACAGGAAGAGGCAGTGGTGGAGTTGGCAGATATGCTCGAGAAAAAGATCAAGCCAATTGGCGTCGCAATCGTGATGGATGCGGATCATTTCTGTATGCAGTGGCGTGGCGTGAAAGATCGTGACTCGAAGATGGTCAATAGCGTGATGCGTGGCGCTTTCTTGAAAGACGCTAACTTACGACGTGAGTTCCTTTCTTTGCTGGAGAGGCGTTAGTCAAAATTGATTCTTCAGTAATAATTTAATTTTCATTCAAGTTGATCTATGGTTGAGAATAATTCTCAACTAATACTCCATATAAATCAGTTACTTAAGCGTGATCTGCAAAACTCATATCTTCTGTTCTATGATCGCCCTAGTTACCAATTAAGTTTCTCCTAATCCCTTTTTATTTATCCATTAACCCACTGGAGTCCATATGAAAACTACCCGTCGTCAATTTATGATCATGTCCGCTGCTGGTGCTGCTACTTTGGCTTTAAACAGCAAAGCTCAAGCTCAAGCTATGGTTGCCGAAACAGATCCACAAGCTGCTGCATTGGGTTACAAAGCTGATGCATCTAAAGTAGACAAAGCGAAGTTTGCTAAATATGCTGCTCCCCAAGCCTGTAGCAATTGCGCCCTTTACCAAGGTGCTGCTGGTTCTGCTGCCGGTGGTTGCGCACTGTTCGCTGGCAAGCAAGTGTCTGCTAAAGGCTGGTGCTCTGCTTACGCTAAGAAGGCTTAATTTACTGAGTTAGACCCTGATCTTGCTGAGAATTTCTCTGCAAAAGAAAAGCCACTGCAAAACTGCAGTGGCTTTTTTATTGACTCGTTTAAAAAATTAAACGTTAGCCAAGTGCGCTTCTAAAGTTTTAGTGAACTTGTTAGCGTGGCTACGTTCGGCCTTTGCCAAAGTTTCAAACCAGTCAGCGATTTCGTCAAAACCTTCATCGCGTGCAGTTTTAGCCATACCTGGATACATATCGGTGTATTCGTGTGTTTCGCCAGCAATCGCTGCTTGCAAAGCTTCAGCAACAGTCTTTGCTGGCATGCCTGTACCAGGTTCGCCAGCGCCGCCTTCAATTAAGTATTCCATGTGACCATGGGCATGACCAGTTTCACCTTCAGCAGTTGAGCGGAAAACAGCTGCAACATCATTTGCCCCAGCAATATCAGCTTGGTTCGCGAAATACAAATAACGACGGTTTGCTTGGGATTCGCCAGCAAATGCTTCTTTCAAAGACTGTTCAGTCTTTGTGCCTTTTACAGTTTTAGCCATGAATGACTCCTAAAAATGATTATTTTGGATAGGGCGAGCATTCCTTAATATGAGAAAAAACACTCACCTCGGGTCTATTATGTACAAAACTACCCTATCGAATAATCATATTTTTGTATTGGCTCGATAGCTAAAAACAACCAATAATTAAATTTCGATTGAAGAAATAAAAGATGAGACATACGGCTAAATATTATCTTAAGCGCTACTCCTTTTATTTTGGGGGCGATCAACCAGTGGTTAGTTTTCGGGAGCGTATGCGTTCCTCTGTAGGGGCATTTGTAGGCTTGATGTTAGTGCTTACTCTCGCTAAATACCTTGGTGATCTTGCTGGAATGGATGAATGGCTGATGGCATCGTTGGGTGCAAGCGCTTTGTTAGTTTTTGCCTTGCCGGGGAGTCCTATGGCTCAACCTTGGGCTGTTATTGCAGGCAATACCCTGTCGGCCCTGATTGGGATAACCGCCGCTAAGTTCATTAGTGAGCCCTTGTTAGCGATGCCCATAGCTGCAGCCTGTTCAATTATGGGTATGTTTGCATTGCGTTGTTTGCATCCGCCAGCTGCTGCTGTGGCTCTGATTGCTGTCTTAGGGCATATTACCCAGTACCACTATGCCTTTTTTCCAGTAATGGTTGATTCTGCGCTCTTGGTTTTGGCTGGGACCGCGTACAGCAATATGACTGGTAAGCGTTACCCCAATAGACCAAGTTCAAGCTGATATTGTCTAAAGTGGCTTATTTCACCTGAGTGGCAGCGATCGAGGCTATACAGTCTTTAATCCCGTAGTTTCGATATTTTCCTTGATTTTCCTTGCGCAGGGACAGGGCGCATTCAGAAACTGAATTACGAACATTAATTTTTGGAATATTACTCATTATTTTCTCCGCCTGATTTGTTGTAGTTTTGGACTCCTGCAGTCTACGCTTGGTAGAACTCTAAGTAGAGATTTTAATAAATTTGAGTAATTTTAAAAGCATATAAAATTAATGTTTTTATATGCTCCAGTGTTGCTCTACTAATAAAGCCTAAGGTACGCCAATCCCGCTATGACCCAAATCATCCCCGTTATTCTTTGTGGTGGATCTGGCACGCGCCTTTGGCCTTTGTCCCGTTCAGGCTTTCCAAAGCAGTTTTTGGCTTTGTCGGGGGCTGATGCAGGGAAGAGCCTATTTCAGGAGGCTGTTTCCAGAATTAACTCAATTGGCCAATCAGCTAACAATCCCAATATGGCTTTAGGTCAGACACTAGTGGTAACTAATGAAGATCATCGGTTTTTGGTTTTAGATCAACTGCGGGATATGACCAAAATTCGAGCTACATTGTTGCTAGAGCCGCTCGGCCGAAATACCGCGCCAGCCCTAACACTAGCAGCGCTTAGCGCTCAGGAGGATAGCAAACAAGGGGATGGAGTAGTAGCTGATCCCATTTTGGTCATCACGCCGGCAGATCAAACAGTAAAAAATACAGAAGCGTTTGTTAAGGCGTTACAAAATTGTGTGGCAGTAGTTGAGGCCGACTCCCGTAATTTAACCATTGCTATTTTAGGCATCACCCCAATTGCGCCTGAAACCGGGTTTGGATATATCAAGTGTGGTGGAGTGCTTGGTGTTCACCAAGAGTGTACGGTAGAAAAATTTGTTGAGAAGCCCGATGTAAAAACAGCAGAACAGTATTTAACCGATGGCAATTATTTCTGGAATAGTGGCATGTTTGTGCTGCGTACCAGTACTTGGTTGGCGGCCTTAAAAGAATTTCGTAATGATATTTTTGTTGCCACTGAAAAATCATGGGCTGCGCGAGCACAGGATAGGGCTGAGCAGACCACCTTTGTGCGTCCTGGAAAAGAAGAATTTAAGGCAATTCCAAGTGAGTCAATTGACTATGCGGTGATTGAAAAATGTCCAAGTTCAAATCGCTATCAAGTGAAGATGGTCGAGTTAAATGCTGGCTGGAATGACCTTGGCTCATGGGATGCGGTGTGGCAAGTAGGTCGGCATGATGCGTATGGCAATGTCACGAGCGGTGATACCTTGTTAAGTAATGCAAAAAATTCCTTAGTGCATGCTAGTGGACGATTAGTCAGTGCAGTAGGTGTTGAAAATCTCATCATTATTGAAACTGCGGATGCGGTATTGGTTGCTAATAGAAACAACAGTCAGGACGTAAAACATATTGTTGCCAAACTCGAAGAGCAAAAGCGTGAAGAGAAAAATCTGCATCGTAAAGTTGCCAGGCCATGGGGTTGGTATGACAGCGTGGATGAGGGCGAGCGATTTAAAGTGAAGCGCATTCAAGTTAAACCAGGCGCGAGTTTGTCATTGCAAATGCACCACCACCGCGCCGAACATTGGATTGTGGTCAAAGGAACGGCTGAAATAACCAATGGTGATCAAACGATTACTTTGACTGAAAATCAAAGTACCTTTATTCCGCAGGGGCAGACACATCGTTTAGCTAATCCTGGGAGGACACCCTTGGAGATTATTGAAGTTCAGTCAGGTAGTTATTTAGGTGAAGATGACATCGTGCGCTTTGAAGATACTTATGGGCGCAGCTAATTTTTTCTTAGCAACGGTAGAAGAAAAATCAAAAAAAGTAGATAAATGACGAATAAGAAAAAAGTAGCACTGATCACCGGTATAACGGGTCAAGATGGTTCTTACCTTGCGGAGTTCCTTTTAGAAAAAGGCTACATTGTTCACGGCATTAAGCGCCGTGCCTCTTCGTTTAATACCGAGCGGATCGATCATCTTTATCAAGATCCCCATGTCAATCATCCGGATCTCATCTTGCATTACGGTGACTTGACCGATACCAGTAACTTGGTGAGGATTATTCAAGAATGTCAGCCCGATGAGATTTATAACTTGGGTGCACAGTCTCACGTTGCCGTCTCCTTTGAGTCGCCTGAGTACACAGCCGATGTGGATGCCATGGGTCCACTGCGCATGTTAGAGGCTATTCGTATCCTCAGTCTAGAAAAGAAAACCCGTTTTTACCAAGCATCTACTTCTGAGCTCTATGGTTTAGTCCAAGAGATCCCCCAAAAAGAAACCACCCCGTTTTATCCTCGCAGTCCTTATGCCGTAGCCAAGCTCTACGCGTATTGGATTACCGTGAACTATCGCGAAGCCTATGGCATATATGCCTGTAACGGTATTTTGTTTAATCATGAATCTAAGCGTCGTGGCGAAACCTTTGTCACGCGTAAGGTGACTCGTGGTTTGGCAAACATTGCACAGGGTTTAGAAAAGTGTTTATTCATGGGCAATATCGATGCGCTACGCGATTGGGGTCATGCTAAAGACTATGTACGCATGCAATGGCTAATGCTCCAACAAGATAAGCCGGAAGATTTTGTGATTGCTACCGGTGTGCAGTTTACCGTGCGTGAATTTATCACCTGTAGCGCCAAACAACTGGGTATTACCCTCAAGTTTGAGGGTAAAGATGAAAATGAAAAAGCCATTGTGGCTTCCATTGAGGGTGATAAATCCCCTGCGTTAAAAGTAGGCGATGTGATTGTGCAAATTGATCCGCGTTACTATCGCCCTACTGAAGTTGAAACTCTCTTGGGCGATCCAACAAAAGCGAAAGAAAAATTGGGCTGGGTTCCAGAAATTACCTTAGATCAAATGATTGTCGAGATGGTGGCCAATGACTTAGAACAAGCCAAGCGCCACGCCCTCCTGCAAAAACATGGCTACTCAGTGGCTATTGGCAAGGAAAATTAAATGTGTAGAACTGCAGTTGGAGTGCTTCAATAATGACTACAGATCTCAATCAAAAGGTATATGTAGCTGGACATCGCGGCATGGTGGGCTCTGCCATCGTGCGCAATCTTCAGGAGAAGGGCTATACCAATATTGTCACTCGCACCCATAAAGAGCTAGACCTTACTAATCAAGCAGCCGTGCAATCTTTTTTTGAACAAGAAAAGCCAGATCAAGTTTGTCTGGCGGCGGCTAAAGTCGGCGGTATTCATGCGAACAATACTTTTCCAGCAGAGTTTATTTACCAAAACTTGATGATGGAAGCTAATGTTATTCACCAGGCGTTCGTGCATGATGTTAAAAAATTGCTGTTTCTAGGATCGAGCTGTATTTATCCGAAGTTGGCAAATCAGCCGATGAATGAAGACGCCTTACTAACCGGTAAGCTTGAGCCAACGAATGAGCCCTATGCTATTGCAAAAATTGCTGGCATTAAATTGTGCGAGAGCTATAACCGTCAGTATGGGCAAAGTCATGGGATCGATTACCGCTCTGTAATGCCAACTAACCTATATGGTCCGGGTGATAACTATCATTCTGAAAACAGCCACGTGATTCCTGCGCTTATCAGAAGATTTCATGAGGCCAAAATTGGCAATGCTCCAGAGGTGGTCATTTGGGGTACAGGGACGCCAAGACGCGAATTTCTGTACGTTGATGATATGGCTGCAGCCTCTGTATTTGTAATGGAATTAGATAAGACCAACTACGATCAGCACACACAGCCGATGCAAAGTCATATTAATGTGGGTTTTGGTAGTGATGTCACCATTGCACAATTAGCAGACGAAGTGGCCCAAGCAACTGGCTATGTAGGTAAAATTAGCTTTGATCCCAGTAAGCCTGATGGGGCACCAAGAAAGTGGATGGACTCAACTAGATTAAATAAACTTGGCTGGGGGGCAAAGATTGCCTTAAAGTCTGGCCTTAAGAGGGCTTATGATGATTATTTACAGCCTAGAGGCATTTAGATTAAGAATTTTTTAAATGAAAAATATTTTGAATTTTCTAAAGCCAAGAAAAAAATTACATATTTTTTATAAACATGTCCACTCTGATGCCGGTAAAAATAGGCCAGAGTGGTTTACCCATGAAATTTGTTTTCTAAATCTACTTCATTCCATTGGCTGCGCTACGCAAGTCCCATTAGATGTTGATTTAACTGTACTTTTTGATGGGACAGAAGAGTCATATCAGAAAAACTTTATTAGTAAATATCACCCCGCACATGGCGGTTCTCCAAAAAATGATTTAGTTCAGTTTGATCTCCAAATTTTCCAAGGTGGTTCTCAGAGATTGGCGGGTCTTTATCTTATGGACTTTGTTTCCCAAAAACAATATTCAGATAACGACTATATATATTTATTAGAGAATGATTATCTTCATGATTTCGGATGGGTTCAATCCCTCGAGAGCTTGATAAGAAGCGAAATACCATTTGATTATGTATCTTTATATGATCACAGAGATAAATATCCCCATGAAATTGGCTTTCATGAAATGCATAAAGATCTTCAGTCGAAAATATATATTGCAGGAAATAGGCATTGGCGGACCGTCCCAAGCACCTGTAGTTCATACATCTTGGCAGTAAAAACTTTTAGTCAAGATCTTGGAATATTGAAAGCGGAATTAATGGATCATGAAATGTTTGATGCGCTTGAAAAAAAAGGTCGCATTCTCTTGAGCCCTATCCCCGGACTTGCAACTCATTGCATGATCAATCTTCTATCACCATGCATAGAATGGGAAAAATTTTTGCAACCCCCTGTTTTGCCAGAGACTAAGCTACGGGTCAATGGAAATGAGTAAGCTTAAATTGGCTGTTGTTGGCCCAGGGTTAATTGGTAAAAAGCACATAGACCTTATTTTGCGGCATCCACAATGTGAGCTGGCGGCTATAGTAGCCCCCAAAACTGAAGAGAATATCGAAATTAGCAAGGGGCTTAATACTCCTCTTTTTGGTGATCTGAATGCCATGTTTGAATTGCTAAGCGTTAGCGGGGTAATTGTTTCATCGCCCAATATATTTCATGTGCGGCAGGCCAGCGAATGCATTAATAGAAATATTCCCGTATTGGTTGAGAAGCCAATTGCACACTCTTATGAAGAGGGCTTGGCTTTGATGAACTTAGTTGAGAAAAACAAGGGAAAGTTGCTTGTTGGACACCATCGGACCTATAGCTCCATTATCCGGGTGGCGCAGAAAATTATTCAAGAAGGTCGCCTGGGTCAGATCGTAGCGGTAATGGGAAGCGCGTTGTTCTTTAAGCCAGATCAATATTTTCGTGATAGCCCCTGGAGGACCGAGGCGGGTGGGGGCCCAATACTGATTAATTTAATTCATGAAATCGGAAATCTCAGAGCATTGTGCGGAGAGATTTCATCCGTGCAGGCGATGACCTCAAATAAAGTACGACACTTTCCAGTTGAGGATACTGCAGCCATTAACTTTCGCTTTGAGAGTGGTGCGCTTGGTACGTTTATATTGTCAGATACAGCCTCTTCAGCAAGAAGTTGGGAGCAGACCGCTGGCGAGAATCTGAGTTACCCAAATTATCAAGATGAAGATTGTTATACGGTGAGCGGTACAAATGGGTCTTTGGCAATACCATCCATGCGTCTCAAATATTTTGGTCATGACGAGGAAAAATCATGGTGGAAGCCTTTTTTAGAAGAGCAAATAAGCTACGAACGTCGAGATCCGCTTGAGGAGCAGTTAAATCACTTTATCAATGTGATTAAGGGTAATGAACTGCCTCAGGTTACTGCTTTTGATGGTTTGCAGAATTTAAAAATCATTGAGGCGATTTACGAATCCGCGGAACAGGAGAAAGTCATTTCGGTGCAGTAATGAGATGAGAGAGGCTGCGGAAAAAATGATCAAGAAAAATAGAAAATCTGCGCTGCTATGCGATGCTAGTTTTAGTGCAATACCGCTTTTGGAAGCGTTAAGAGCTGAAGGTCTTTTTGTAGCAGTATGTGGTTCTCGGGCGGGTGATCCATGCCATGCCCTGGCTGATGCGTCTTATGACTTTGATTATTCGAACAAAAAGAAACTCCTCAAAGTTGTTAAAGAAAATCATTTTGATTATTTGGTACCTGGTTGTACTGATATTTCATATATTTCTTGTGCTTGGGTTGCCGAAAAATTACGATTACCAGGCTTTGACAGTGAGATGGCTGTCAAAGCGATTAACCTCAAGGATGAGTATAGAAAAATTGGTAAGGAAAAGGGGTATCCCATTCCAGTCTATGAGACTGAAGTCGAGAATTTCAAAAAATTGAAGTTTCCTGCACTGTTGAAGCCAATGAGTTCTTTCAGTGGTAGAGGTATTGTAAGATTTGAAAAATATTCACAATTAAAAAACTTCATTGATCGGGGTGAGTTCGCAGCCCTGCGCGACAATGTTTTACTGGAAGAATTTGCAAAGGGACAACTGTATAGCCATTCTGCATTTCTGAAAGCAGGAAAAATAACCAAGGACTTTTTTGTCAATGAATATTGCACTATTCACCCGTACCAGGTAAATAGTTCTTATGTTTCCACCAATCTGAGCACTGACATTCGAAAGAAAATGCGTCAGTGGCTTGAGTTTTTTGCAAAAGACTTAAAGCTAGTGGATGGCTTGCTGCATACCCAATTTATATCTGATGGCAAAAGTATTTATTTGGTTGAGAGTTGCCGCAGATGCCCGGGAGATTTATATAGTCTACTCATTGAGAAATCAACGGGTATTAATTATGCCGCCTTGTATGTCAGTTCATTTATAGATTCATCTTATGTGGGTAAGCTCAAAGGCAGTCGCAAAAATTACTCACGCCACACTTTGAGTCTGAACAGGGATGCAATTTTTATATCCGCCAGTATGGCCTTTAAAAATTCAAAAGTAAGTTATCTGCCGATTAAAAAAATAGGCGAAGTAGTGCGTGCAGCGCCAATGGATCGGGCTGGGATCTTCTTTGTTGAACACTCTTCTAAGCGCACAATGGAGTCGTTAACCAAGAATTTATACAAATTTGCAATGTTTGAGGCCTTGGATATTGGAAACTAAATCCAATCTCTAGTGCTGACATCTATTAATGTTGTTGAACAAAATTGAAGAATATACAAAATGAATGCTTTTACCCCTTTTAGATTGGGATTGCAGAATGTTTGATAAATTTATAAAGACTAAAGGTGATATTTCACCAGCGTTGCTTGATTTTTTGAGTGAGGAGGATCAGTTTTTCTCTGGCGCGCTAAGGAGATCAAAGAATACCCCCATGGCACAACGTGAAGCATGGAGGAAGGAAACCGTTTATGAAAGAAGGCTGCGGGTTTCCAAGGAAGTATTTGAAATGATGAATGGTGTAGTAGGCTATGGACCTCTAAAAGGCTTGAAGCTGGCTGATGATGCATGGTGGGGTGCGCCTGATAAAGCTTCCATGCTTCTCGGCTTGTATGAACAGGAATTACTCGATGTTTTAACTTCCAAGCCCCTCGTGGATAAATCTTATTTCATCGATATTGGTGCGGCCGATGGGTATTATGGAATCGGCTTAGTGATGGCTGGGTTTTATAAAAAATCTTTCTGTTTTGAAATTAGTGAAAAAGGCCGTCTAACCATCAAAAATAACGCTGAGGTAAATGGCGTATCTGAAAAGGTTCAGGTCTTTGGCGCAGCGGATCAAGCTTTGGCGCAACATTTACCTCAAGAGTGCATCCAGGATGCTGTAGTGTTAGTGGATATCGAGGGGGGTGAGTTTGGGGTTCTTACAGAAGACTTTTTAAAAACCTTCCAGCATTCCTATGTTTTGATTGAAGTTCATAACTGGGTTGAAGGCTTCGAGGAGAAGTACTTCAATCTACTGTTGACGGCTAGTAAATATTTTTCAATAGATACAGTTAAGCCAGGGGTTCGTGATTTGACGCAATTTTCTGAGCTAAATGATTTCACTGACGATAATCGATATCTCATTTGTTCTGAAGGGCGCCCAAATGTGATGCGTTTTTTGATGTTTAAACCTAAAAACTAATAATCCAGATGCAAAACATCTATGTCACTAAACCATTTTTACCACCTTTGGAGGAGTTCTATCCTTATCTAGAAAAAATATGGGCTAGTGGGGTGCTGACGAACGGGGCTGCATTCCATCAAGAGCTCGAGGCTAAACTTTGTGACTATCTTGGTGTCCAATATTTATCTCTATTTTCTAACGGCACGATTGCACTGATTACCGCCCTACAGGCTCTAGGAATCAAGGGTGAGGTAATCACCACCCCTTATTCTTTTGTTGCTACTGCACACTCTCTGCTATGGAATGGCATCACTCCAGTATTTGTTGATGTTGATCCACAAACTCTCAATCTGGACCCTAGCAAGATTGAGGCGGCTATTACCCCCAACACCACTGCGATCATGCCAGTTCATTGCTATGGATATCCCTGCGATGTTGTGGCAATTGAGAACTTGTCTAAGAAATATGGGCTCAAGGTTATCTATGATGCTGCCCACGCATTTGGGGTGCGCCTAGGGTCTGGAGAAAGCATCTTAAATTTTGGTGATTTATCGGTACTGAGTTTTCATGCAACTAAAGTATTTAATACTTTTGAAGGTGGAGCAATTATTTCCCCTGACCTCAAAACAAAGACTCGAATTGACCAGCTTAAGAATTTTGGATTTACCGATGAAACGACGGTGATTGAGGCTGGAATTAATGGCAAGATGAGTGAAGTCAACGCTGCTTTTGGCTTGTTGCAGCTGAAATATATTAAGGAAGCGATTGGGCTAAGAAAGAATATTAATGACACCTATCGTCAAAGTTTGAGTTCAGTAAAGGGGATTGAGTGCATCAATGTGCCTGCTGATATTGTAGAAAATTACTCCTACTTTCCTGTTTTAGTCACGCCAGAATTTCCAATGTCCCGAGATGCCCTGTATGAGAAGTTGAAGCTACATGGGGTATTTAGTCGCCGCTATTTCTATCCGCTAATTAGTAGTTTTCCGATGTATAAAAATCTTTCTTCGTCAGACTCTAACAATCTGCCAGTCGCTACTGATGCGGCTAATAAAATATTATGTTTACCGATATACCCAGCATTAACACCCGAGCAACAGGGAGTTGTGATTGACGCCATCAAATCATGCGCCTCATGAAGTGGTTAAGGCGACTCATTTGAAGGATAACTTCAGACGTGGGTATATCGCACTTCTTTTAGTGGCTATTGTTGTATTGTCAATTGCTCAGGGTTTGTATACTTTAGACCCCCACCATTGGGGCTTGATGCTTTCAAATGCCAAAGATTTGTGGGATGGAAGACTTCCTTATCAAGAAATCTTTATCCAGTATGGGTTGCTAACCACATTACTCCAAGGGTTTGCATTTGGGCTCGGAGGCAATTTACTCTCCATTATCTCAATGACTTCACTTCTATATGCGATAGGAGTCTGGATTGCATATTTAATTTTCACCAATGTGCTGGTAAATAAAAATGCCTCTTTGTATGTGGTGACTGGATTATTTTTATTTCACCCCCTAGCCATTTATCCATGGGCCAATTACATTGCCTTCCCATTTTTATTGTTCGGTATCTATGCACTAGTAATCCCAAAAACGACTGGCACGAAGTTTTTTCTTGGTGGTTTGAGCTTTGGCTTTGCCGTTTTATCTAGAGAGGGTTTGGCGCCTGCTGTAGCTCTTTTAATCCTCCTTTCGTTTATCTATGACCTCTTCCATGAAGATAGCAAAGTGCGAAAAGATTCTCTAGTCCATTATGGGTTGATGTTGGTTGGCCTGACTTTATCTTTAGGGATGTTT
>Ga0194047_10001730_pt1 | contig 13042 bp, 8 predicted proteins | sample JunL225m_MetaG_2_FD_160070 | JGI IMG/M metagenome (GOLD analysis project Ga0194047, IMG submission 160070) | Anoxic zone freshwater microbial communities from boreal shield lake in IISD Experimental Lakes Area, Ontario, Canada - Jun2016-L221-5m | ecosystem: Environmental > Aquatic > Freshwater >...
TCCCCATCCCCACCGAGACCTTCCTGGAGGAGCTGTCGGTCAAGATGCAACTCCACCCGATCAGCGTCTACTGGCTGCTGGAGGAGCTGCGCGGCGAAGGGGCGCGCTGCAAGCCCGAGGAGCGCCGCCTGCTAGAGGACCGGCTCTCGGTGCTCACCCTGCGCCTGCTCGGCCACCGCTGGCCCAGGCAGATCGAGGCCGGCGAGCCAGTGCCCGACTGGGCCGACGAGGATGGGATCATCCCGCTCACCCCCGGCGCGGGCCAGCCCACCCTGGCCGAGCGCCTGCGCCAGCGCCTGCGCGCCGAGGACGGGGCCACCGGCGCGCAGCGGGCCGAGGCCCTGCTCGTCGAGCTGACCGGCCAGAGCCTGGAGGAGTGGTTGCGCCGCGAGTTCTTCAAGCGCCACACGCGCCAGTTCAAGTACCGCCCGATCACCTGGCACCTGGCTAGCGACCCATCGGCGGCCGGCGGCAAGGGGCGAGGCAAAGGCAAGGGCCGCTCGGCGCCCGCCTTCGAGTGCCTGCTCTACTACCACGCCTGCGCCGGCGACGCCATGGCCCGCATCCGCACCCAGTACGTCGAGCCGCTGCTGCGCGACGAGCGCCAGCGCATGGCGGCCGCGCGCCGGGCCAATCAGGAGACCGAGGCCGCCCAAGCCCAGGCCCGCATCCAGGAGCTTGAGGACTTCAACCGGCGCCTCGCCGAGATCGCCGAGGCCGGCTTCGACAGCCCCGAGCTGGCGAAGCTGCTGGCCGATGAGCCGCTGGACCGCTGGGACGGCGACGGCTACACCCCCCCGCTGTACCAGGAAGACCTGCGGCGCCAGGAGCAGGCATGGCGCGTCGACCTCAACGACGGCGTGCGGGTGAACATCGCGCCAGTGCAGCTCGCCGGGCTCCTGGCCGGCGACGTGCTCAAGGCCGCCGACGCGAAGAAGGCCATCGCCGACCGGGCGCGCTGGCGCAGCGACGAGCGGCGCTGGGTGCGGGCTGGCAAGCTGCCGCGCTGCGGCTGGATGGACGAGGCCGCGCCCGAGAATTCCGCGTGGACGAAGCTGGCCCCGCAGCGCGCGGCTGAGCGGGCAAAGCTGGAGGCGAAGCGCAAGGCGGCGCTGGGGGAGGGGTAAAACAGAATATCATAGACTTTTTTGCGAATTTCTTGTAAAATAAGGAGAGAAATGCGCTAATCACACGAACATGCACGGTTCATGCTCCTGTAGGGGCGAAGGCAGAAGGCTGAGGGGACGACTGCCATGATGATCGAGTTCAGCGTCACGAACTTTCGCTCATTTCGGGATGAGCAGCGTTTCAGCCTGGTGGCCAGCACTGCCGACAAGTCGCTCAGCGATAACCTCGGTGTCAGCGCAGGGTTCAAGCAGCGTCTGCTGCGCAGTGCGGTGGTCTATGGCCCGAACGCATCAGGCAAGAGCAACCTGATCCTGGCACTAGGATTCCTGCATCTGCTCATCCTGCGCGCGGCCCAAAGCCCCCCGACGGTTGGGCGCCGGATGATCGATCACCCGCTGCTCAAACCATTTGCCCTGGAAACCGCAAGTAGCACGGCGCCGACCCGCTTCGAGCTGCATATGCTGCACGACGGCGTGCGCTACCAGTATGGCATCGCGATTGACCGTAGCGCCATCCGCGAGGAATGGCTCATCGCGTATCCGAAGGGCCAGCCGCAGACCTGGTTTGATCGTCGCTGGCGTGGTACTGCTGACGAGGCACCACAGCAGAGTCAGATGATCCGTGAGCAAGCGACGCTCTTTGGTGATAGCGAGAGCGATGTGCTTGGTCGGGGCGAGGCTGATCGCTATACCTGGTATTTTGGCCCGCGGCTTAGCGGTGAGAAGCAGCGTCTCGCAGATCTGTCACGCATTGATGTGCCGTTTCTCTCCACCGGGGCAACCTTCGGCAATCAGCAGTTACGCCATGTGTACGAGTGGTTCGCCAGGGGGCTGAGCGTGCTTAACCCCTGGGGGCGACCTGATCTTACCGGCGAGACCGCAAAGCGCACCCTGGATAATGCGCAACTGCGCGAGGTTGTACGCGATCTTCTGGCCCATGCCGACATTGGCATTGAGGATTTTCGCGCCCAGGAGATCCCGATCAAGGATGACCCGAAGTTTGGTGACGTGCCGGAACAGCTGTTGAGCGCGATGGATGGGCTTGACTTTCGCCGGGTTGACCTGCGTATGCGCCACCGAGCGCCACGCCTGCCCGAAGGCGCCATCGAGTTCGAGCGCGACGACGAATCACTCGGGACGCTGCGCTTCTTCGGTATCGTTGGCCCAGTTGCGGAAGCGCTGGCGCGCGGCGCAACCCTGTGCGTCGATGAGTTTGATGACAGTCTGCACCCGCTGATGGTGCGCCACCTGATCAGCCTGTTCCACTCAGCGCAAACCAACCCGCACAATGCCCAGCTCGTGATCAACACCCACGACGCGACGCTGCTCGACGGCCAGCTCTTTCGCCGCGATCAGATCTGGCTGACCGAGAAAGACGCCGATGGCGCGACCAGCCTGAACCCACTCAGCGACTACCGCCCCCGCAAGGGCGAGTCGCTGATGCGCGGGTACCTGTATGGCCGCTACGGCGCGGTGCCGCTGCTTGATCAGGTAGCGAAGACCCCGGCCCGCCAGCGCAACCGGGCGCACGCGCCGAACGATGAAGGCGAGTACGCCGATGGTGCGGATGATGCCACGACAGCAGCGTAACAACCCCGCCCGCCGGGCGCGAAGCGATGCCAGCTTCCGGCGTCGCGACGCCTCATATTCGCCGCGCGCTGTGCTGCTGATTGTCTGCGAGGGTGCGGCGACCGAACAGCACTACTTCGACGCATGGCGGACAAGTGCCAGGCTATCGACCGTTACCATCGAGGTGTATGGCGGTGCGGGGCAGGCAGGCGAAGTTGTCGCGGCCGCCATTCAGAAGCGCGACCGGCGCAAAACAGCCTATGATCGCGCACTGCGCCGTGGACAGGACGCCGATCCCCCCTTCGATCAGGTCTGGTGCGTCTTCGACCGCGAGGGGCAGTATGAGGTCGCCGCTTTCTGGAGCGCAATAGAGCGCGCTGATCGCGAGCAGATCAAGCTGGCGCTCTCGAACCCCTGCTTCGAGTACTGGTACCTGCTCCACTTCCGTGACACCGATGCGCCCTTTCATAATGGCGAGGAGCTGAAGCAGGCGCTGCGCCGCTACATCGAAGGCTATGCGGAAGAATCTGATCCTTCTGCGCGGCTGCTGCCACTGACCGCAACCGCCCTTGAGCGCGCCCGTCGGCGCTACGAGCGCCACGCGGATCGCGAGGGAGATCGCTTCCCCAACCCATCGACAACGGTCTACGCCCTGGTCGAGCAGTTTATGCCAGGGTGATCAGACTACCACCATATCGCCCCGGTGCAGCTCGCCGGGCTACTGTCGGCGATGTTCTCAAGGCGGCAAACGTGAGGAAGACCAGTGACGATTGGGCAAGCTGCCGCGCTGCGGCTGGATGGACGAGGCCGCGCCCGAGAACCTCGAGTGGACGAAGCTGGCCCCTCAGTGCGCGGTCGAGCGGGCGAAGCTGGAGGTGGGGGCGCGAGGCGAAGGATGAGCTGACCTATAATGTTATTATGTTATTTCACTTCTTTCCTGTGAATACCGAACGTCTATGGGTGAACCGCGACAATCAACAGGAGTGCCTGATGATCAAAACAACTCGCCAAAGAGTACTGATACTGCGCGCCCGGAGAAGAGTAAGGGTCAACTCTGGCGCGAAAAAGATAGCCTTCTGCGCGCTCCAGAGAAGGTAAAGGGATCTGCCGATACTGAAAGTATCGAGTGTGACAATAAAATATATACAGAAAAATACAGTCAATTTGTATATGAAACAAACGAAATAATTAATGAGCTAAAGAATGAGGAAAAGGGTCTTCCAGCTGTGAAGGATGTTGTTCTGAAGGTTCTCGATACACCCTTAACCCGCATTCAAGGAATCGGTCGATGGTATCAACAACTTCTTCTACGCCGAACCTCCCTTCTCGGCCAGCTCATCTATAGCCAAAGTGAACCCGGCGATGGTGGGCTGGTCGATCAAGTCCAGCAGGCCGTCAATCTTGCCCAGAAGGCTGCACACCTGTTCGAGCAGTTCATTGATGAAAGCCAACACCACCCTTACAGCCGTGTAAAAGCCCAGGATGCGATCTTCTCCGTATACACCTGCCTCGAAGAGGTCCTTGAGCTGTTGGAGAAACCATGAATAACGACGACCCAGCCACAGCTTGACTTACGGAACGAATATGCTAATATTAAACCTATATATGGAGAGTAACGATGGATATCACTAGCCTCGAACCCAAGCTCATCCAGCAGGCCATTGAAGATGCCGATAAGCGCCTTGTGCCCTGGTGTTCCTGGTTGCAAGCTACGCCAAGCTTCGGTGCAAATCCAGCCCGTGTGGCCGCACTAGCAATAGATCTACAGAAAATTGCTCATCGTGTGGATAATCTTGCATGCTATTATGATCGTCCTGGTGACGAGTATAGACAGGTACAACTATACAGACAAACACGAATGAAAATTTACAAAATGATCGAGATTATCGATCATATTCGCATCAAAAAGCAAGGCTCACGCGATTATGCTCGTCACATTGCTGACCATCTTTGTGAATTCCAGACCTTTCTGAGTGCCATGAGTCATGTGTTAGATCGCGAGGAGATTGAGGTAGATCGAAAATGTTGATAAAGCCTGAAGTATCGATCTATACTCGTAATAGTAATCCATACTTGAACCACGCCTCAATTCAATGAGTATCCAAAACCCGTCAGACACCTCCTTCCTTGCTGACCTACATAAATTCATCCATGACTATTGGATCGAACTAAAGCAACACCCCCCCTCCAGGCACAGTTTACAACAATTCCATACAAATTTACTCTCCACCATTCAACAGATCGGCGAGCACTTCGCTGGTCGTTATGATGTGCAGTCACTTGACTACTCCGAGAGCGGAAAAGCTTATCGCCGCCTTTACGAGTGCTTGCGCGGAGTAGCGCAATATTGTGACCCACAGACACCATATTCAGCTGACCGTGTCAGATCCCTGATCAAGAATCTTCGTGCAGCCCAGGACAGCGTAGATAATTTTGCCGCCTTAAACCTGACCTCTACAGAACCAGCCCCGCCCCTACCCATTGCATTGTTTCTTGACCCCGAAGATGAGATATTAATAACCTTCACTTCTCACCCGGATAAAGGTAACTACGAACTTCAGCTTGAGCGTCGTAACCGCATCGGAACACTAAGAACTGAGAATGTGTCGCAAGTAAAGATCTCAATGGAACGCCTTAGGGAGGATTCTCTTAACATTGAGGCTATAGGGATTCAATTAGGAAAAGCGCTCTTCAATACTTTCATGGCTGTGGATCTGTTTAGTGCCGCCAAAAGTTCGGCTGAGAACGCTCAACGCTACCTCAGGGTTCGGCTAGTTTACCCGGCGGAGATTCATGATCTCCACGAACTACCATGGGAGGCTGCATGTGTTCCAGATAAAGAGCCCGCTGAGCGACTCTTCGGGGAACGAGTAGCGTTTTCGCGCAGACCGCAGCATATCGAAATAACTCCTGGCAGTCTAGTTCCAAAGAAGGATGATCTGCGCTCTTTAATAGTAGTCAGCGCTCCATCAAATCCGGAATATTATAACCTCGCTCGTATTGATCGTAGCACCGTAATTGCCCAAGCCCTAGCAGCTCTTAAGCCGCTAATGACGCAACAACCTACCATCTGTCGCGATGGACAGTTTGCAGAGATTCTGAGTCAGCTACGGAATGGCTTTCATATTTTGTATCTTGTCGCCCATGGTTGCATCGTTAACGGTACTCCGCAGCTTTTTCTTGAAGATGATAAAGGTGCAGCAACGCGTGTGAATGGTCTAGATCTGGCTAAAGAGATTAGACAACTATCGCGGCGGCCCACGCTAGCATTCCTAACTGCGTGCCATAGCGGTGAGCGTGCTAGTAGTCCAACTGAAATACCTCCTCCTGATCATTGCTGCCTTGGAGCCCATTTGGTAAGCTCAGGTGTAGGAGCCGTTATAGCGATGCGTGGGCCTATCTTTATACCGACAGCTCAAGTTTTTGCAGCAGCTTTATTCCGCGAATTGGCACGTGATGGCTTCATTGATCGCGCCGTCTCTGCCGCACGTACGGATATTATGAGCTTTCCTGACGCGTGGGCTCCGGTTCTCTATATGAGCCTGGAAGATGGCCGCCTCTGGATCTATTGACCGAAGCAGCAGGATAATGAGAAGAACATAAGGGAAGTGCTATACTTCCTTATGTTACCGCATATCCGGGAGCACTCCGTATGCCCGTCACCGCCTACATTACCCGCGACCCCTCGGGCAACCCCTGGCCACCGGTACACGAGCATGAGGCGACGGCAGCCATCGGCATGATCCAGCGCCTGCACGAGGCCCTGAACCACGAGCGTGGCGCTTACGCGGTGCTTGCCAACCTCCAAGCCCCCAGCGCCGATCTTCTGGTACTCACCGAGCTGGGCGCGGGCGTGGTTGAGCTGAAGCACTACCCGGGGACGCTCTCGGTGCAGGCCGGTGAGTGGTACGCCGGCACCCAGCTGGTCAAGGCCGGGGCCGGTCACCCGAATCCGCGCGAGCAGGCGCAGTCCTACGCGAACCGCATCCGCAACGAGCTGCTGCCCTACCTGGTAAAGGGCTGGGCCCTGCCTGAAAGCGACCTTAGCGCGAAGCTGAAGCTCCAGACCGCCGTCTGCTTCAGTCATCCCGATAGTGCGATCCCCGCCGTCGTCAAAGAGGAGATCGAGCGCGACGCCCGCCAGCAGGGCCGCCGCTGGTCGACCTTCCAGCTGCTCACCCCGGCTGACTTCGCCACATGGGTCAGCGGGCTACGCTTCGGCGTCGAGAAAGATCGCTCGGCCCAGTTTGCACCACAGCGCCTGACCGCGAAGCAGGTTGCGGGCTTCGCCGAGCTGATCTTCAAATGCTCGGAGTGGACCGAGATCCGCAACCTGATGCCGACCGGCACGCCCTACGCCTACCTCACCCTGCGTCAGGCTGAACGGGAGCCGCAGCTGTTCCCGCTGCGCTCCATTGAGACTATGATCGGCCGCGACACGCAGCAGTCGACCCTGCACATCCCCCAGGGCTTCACGCGCTGCAGCCGGGCGCATGCGCGGGTCTGGCGCGAGGCCAGCGATGTCTGGGTCGCTGACGCGGGCAGCTCACACGGCACCTATGTGAATGGCCATAAAGTGACGTCGCGGGTCAAGCTTCGGCCTGGGCAGCGCATCACCCTTGGCGGTGCGGAGGCCGATGACAAGGTGTGCGAACTGCACTTCACGATTGATCTGCCGCCTGAGTTTCAGGCGAGTGCCACTGGACGCGATACATCAATAGGCTAGCGTTGTCTCAGGCATATCCATTATGACCGTAACACGTCTGCTCCAACCCGGCGATGTGCTCCAGCAGCGCTACGAGGTGGGCCATGCGATCGGCAACGGCGGGATGGGCTTCGTCTACCAGGTCGTCGATCAGCGCCTTGGCAAACGGCTTGCCCTCAAGCAGATTGTCGGAGCGACACCACAATTTCGTCAGGCCTTCCAGCGCGAGGCTATGCTCCTGGCAAGTCTCCACCACGACTCGCTGCCCGATGTCTCCGATCACTTCTCTGAGGGCGACTCCGATTTCATCGTCATGGACTATGTCGACGGCGATGATCTCGGTGCCTTTGTGCAGCGGGAGGGCGCGCTACCGGTCGATCAGGTGCTTGCCTGGGCAGACCAGCTACTCGATGTGCTGGTCTATCTGCATACGCGCCGGCCAGATCCGGTCATCCACCGCGATATCAAGCCGCAAAACATTAAATGCACCGACCGTGGCCGCGTCATTCTGCTCGACTTCGGTATCTCGAAGGGCAGCATCGGCGAGCGCCCGGCGACCGATCAGAGCATCGCCGCGAAGACCCCGCACTACGCGCCCCCTGAGCAGTCGCGCCCCGGTGGCACCGATGCCCGCAGCGACCTGTACTCGCTTGGTGCCACGCTCTACTTCTTGCTGAGCGGCCGTCGCCCCGAGGCCGCCGATGCGCGACAGACGGCGTTTATTAACGGCGACCCTGACCCGCTCCAACCACTCCACGCGATCAATTCCCGCGTGTCTCCGCAGCTCTCCGCGCTGATCCAGCGCACCATGGCCCTGCGCGCCGCAGACCGGCCCGCAACAGCGGCTGAGCTGCGCGAGTTGATCAAGAACAAGAACCTCCCTGTTCCAGTGACGCCTGATACAACAGATGCCACAGACGTGACCGATGATGAACACACGGTCTCAGTTACGCCGCCTGTAGAGCAAACCTCAGACCCCACGCCAGCTGCGGGGGTGATTGTCGTGCAGCCACGGAGCGGCGAGCGTGGCAGCCGCCCTGGACAAGGTGGGCCGCCAACGCTCCAGAAGCGTATCTACGCCCTTGTCCATCAGACGCTCGATAGCTACCCCGGGGCATGGATGGTCTGGTGTGATCCCAAGGGCGAATGGCGGCCACTCCTTGAGCGGGTCGCAGCGGATGAGCGCATGGGCGGCTTCGTGCTGGTCAATGTCGTGGGCCATATCGCTGATGAGGTCGGCGATCTCCAGGCCCGTCAGGCCGTCCAGACACGCATCGATGCACACAAGCCCTTTGTTCTGCTCATCCCAGCGGAGCCCGATCACCTCGGCTGGCTCTGGGCGCAGGCGCTCCTTGCCGAGCGGCGCTATACGAAGTCACTCCGCGAACAGCTGCTCGAATGGGGATGGCGCCCGCACAAACCGAATGTGCCCGACAATGAACTCGTCGCGCTGGCGCGCCAGGGTCTTCAGCAGGATCCGGTGGCCTGGGGCGGCGGCGGGCTCCAGCCACATATCCCGTTGCTGCTGGAGGTGCTCGCCGGCGGGGCCGCGCCGACGGAAGATGAAGCCTATGTGCTTGATCTCACCGTGGAGCAGACCGGCCTGCCCGAGTATCAGGCTGACGCCCAGAGCCGCTGGCGGGCGCGCTCGCTCGCCCGGCTGCTCGTCACCCAGGCCCATCAGGTGGCCCCGCGCATCATCCCCGCAACACACGAGCTGCTTATCCCCGAGGGTCAGCGATCCCTAGCGTTGAGCACACTCGGACAGTGGTGTGACAGCCTGCGGTTGAGCAAGGGGCTGGCACAATTCGTTCTGGACGCCGATAAGATCGCGACCCTGGGCGGGCTGCTCAGCGAGGTGACGGTCAAGCATGGGCCGTTCCTCTCCCGCACGGCGGAGCAGGCGCTGTTTGCCGCCGTGTGTCACCGATTGGCCGAGAAGAGCGGGAAAGATCTGCTGCAATCGCTCGCGAGCCTGGCAGACGACCTCGTACGCCACGCCGCAAGCTTCTGGGGCGATCCGAACGGGCAGCTGGATCCGGCGCTGGTCATACCCTGGAGCGAGCTGCTGCGTTTCAGCCAGGCTGCAAAACAGCTGCTCGATGCTGCCACGGATCGCGCTTGGAGCACCATCGAGGAGGCCGTGGCCTGGTATACCAAGGGCGGTTGGCGACTGGATAGTGCCGGCGAAGCGTTGCTTCGCAGCTTGAGCGTCGCCACACCAGAGCTACTGGCACTGATTACCCCGCTGCGCGAGGCGTATCGCTCACGCTGGGAGCGAACCCTCATCGACTGGTCGGATCTCTGGACCGGCGCCGGTTGTCCCGCCCTCCCCTTGGGCACTGCCGGAGAGTGGCTTTCGGCACAGCTCACGTCTCCGCAGCCAACCGCCATCGTCGTCATCGACGCCTTGCGCTACGACCTTGGCCTGCGGCTGGCCGCATTCGTCAACACCGCCGAGGGGGTAGAGCGCGCGGTTGTCCAGCCCGCGCGTGCCCTGCTCCCATCGATCACGGCGCTCGGTATGGGGGCGGCCTTGCCCATAAACGCGAGCAGCCTCCACGCCGACTATACCGGCACGGAGTGGCGATTGACCGAGGCAACCTCGGGCAATAACCTGAGCCAAGCCGAGCAACGCCGCGCGTGGCTACGTGCGCGCGGCATCATCCCAGAAGATGGGTTTGTGACGGTAGCGCATGCGCTTCGCGGCGATATCCCTGAGCCCAGCCGGGCGCGCAAGCGGCTGTTTATCACGGACGACATGATCGACCAGCTGGGCCATGACGATGAGCTCGAGCTGCTCGGGGCCGGCGTCGCCCTTGAGCGCTACCGTGACCTCGTAGCACGCCTGCGCGCAGCCGGCTGGCGACGGATCGTCATGGTGACTGACCACGGGTTTATCCACTGGTCGGGGAATACCGAAAAGCGACAGGCACCGCCAATGCCGGGTGCGGCCTATCGGTCACGCCGAGCGCTCGCCTATCCGCTGGAGACAAAGCTTCAGGAGCCGCATGCGTATGCGCCTGGGGGCCAGTGGCGTATCCTTACCGCACGTGGTGCGGCGAGTTGGAGCGCGTATGGCGGGCTTGGCTACTTTCACGGGGGTGCGTCGCTCCAAGAAATGGTTATCCCGTGCATTCAGATCACGTGGTCAGGCCAGGCGAGCCCGCTTGAGGTGCGGATTCAGCCGATCGCCCAGATCCTCTCGCTGCGCCCACGGATTGTGCTGATCGTTGAACGCACCAACTTACTCATTGAAGATACCCTGAGCCGCACCGTTGGGGTGATCATTCGCCACGCCCAGGATCGCACGATCCTGTTTCGTTCGGATCAGGTCGAGATCACCCCAGACCAGAGTCAGGTCTCGGTGTCGCTGCGCCTCAGTCCTGGTGCAGAGGCTGCCTGGGACGCGCCACTGCGCATTGAGGTGCGCGACGCCACGACCGAGGACGTCATTGCGGAGGCATCCAGCACCCTCCGTGCGCGGGTCGATGAGTGGTAGAATGGGAACATTCGTGCGTTCCAGCGGCGCAGTTCGTCGTTCGCATGAGCACCATACGATAGGCCCACGTGTATGACAAGCACTGCCCGGATAGCGCCATCATTCTCGCCCGACTCGCTCGACCGCAAGCTCTTCGCGGCCTTTCCTGGGCTGGTGATGCGTAAAGATCTGACCCAGGCGATCCGTGGCACAAGTAAGGCGCCATCGTACGTCATCGAGTTTATGCTGGGGAAGTACTGCGCGAACCTCTTCGACGATGACGAGGTGCGCGACGGGCTTCAGATTGTGCAGCAGGAAGTGGCCGAGTACATCCCCCGCGGCGACGAGACCGAGGTGATCAAGTCGGCCATCCGCGAGCGCCCACCGCGCCGCCTGATCGACCTCGTCAAGGTTGAGCTCGACGAGAAGCAGGAAGGCGGCATCTACTGGGCGACCCTGATCACCGCGAATATTAACCGCGTCCGCATCGCCACCGACATCGTGACACGCTACGACCGGCTCCTGATGGCGGGCGCGTGGTGCAATCTGCGCGTCGACTACGACGACAGCTTTAAGATCGGGAATCGCTTTTTTCCCTTTGTCGTCCAGCGCCTGGAGCCGGTACAGGTAGGAGCCGTGGATCTCGATGAGTACTGTGCCAACCGAGCGCGCTTCTCACGCGATGAGTGGATCGACGCGCTGATTCGTACCATGGGCTACGAGCCGACACACCCGGCGCTGACTGATCGGGTCAAGCTGCTCTACTTAGTGCGGATGATCCCGCTGGTGGAGAGCAACTACCACCTGATCGAGCTCGGCCCGCGCCAGACGGGCAAGTCCTTCTGCTTTACCGAGTTCAGCCCATACGGCACGCTCCTGGCCGGCGGCGCGGTGACGGTGCCGAAGCTCTTTATGAGCAACACCAATCCGCCGCGCCTTGGCCTGATCGCACAGCGCGACGTAGTCGGCTTCGATGAGATCGCCGGCGGCGCCTTTGATGCCGAACACGACAAGAACCTCTATAAGAGCTACATGGAGAACGGCCAGATTAACCGTGGCACGATCACCGTGCCCGGCGAGGCCAGCTTTGTCTTCAACGGGAATATGAACTACGACCCGCGGCAGAGCACGCAGGCGGATCATCTATTCAAGCCACTCCCCGCCGGTATTGCGGACGATACCGCCTTCCATGATCGCTGGTCAGCCTATCTGCCTGGCTGGGAGATGCCGAAGCTCACTCCCGAGATGATCACGCAGCACGTCGGCTTCATCCTCGACTACACCAGCGAGATGTTCCATCGTGAACTGCGTCGCATTGGCCACTATGGCTCCCTATGGGAGCGCTGGTTCGAGGCCATCCCTGGCGAGTGGAGCGCCCGTGACCGGCGGAGCGTGAATAAGACCTTCTCCGGCCTGACCAAGCTGATCTTTCCAGCCGGCGAAATGAGCAAAGATGACGCCCAGCTCCTGCTCCACATGGCCATCGAGCTACGGCTACGCGTGCGCCTGCAGATGCACACGATGAGCCCGCAGGAGTTCCCGCTGACCACATTCTCGTATGTCGACCGTGAGACGGGTGTGGTAGAGCGCGTTGCCATTGATGCGTAGCTATGATGCAAGGTGCAGCATCACTTATGGCTGTATTGCGACACTGTTCCTGATACGAGATACCAGATCTGCATAGCCCTCCTTGGTTCACTCAGACGGCCGCCTACGCTATCACGGCCCGCGCCTGCCACACCGCCGGAGTGGTCTCGCGCTCCTGCCCGTCGCTATTGGGGCTGAAGATGTTACCGCGCTGTACCACCGACAAGATGCGCCGCTCGTCAGCGACTAACCCGAAAAATAACGTTAAAAAATGATCTGCTTCGGGCACGCTTTGTGCCCGCACGATGCAGTAGTCCGCCTGATAGCGGCCCTGCTCGAACACGCGCACCCGGCGCTCGTAGCGGCGCTGCGGGTCGCGGCGCAGGCGGTAGACCCGACCGGGATGCAGGCCGCTCGACACATCGAGGAAGCCCTGGCGCTCCAGCAGGGCGTGCTGCGGGCCGAGGAACAGGCGCAGCGTGTTCTCGGCGCGCTGGGCCGGGGTCAGCCCATCGCCAAGGTCGCGCTGGTCGCCGATGGCCAGGATCTCGCGCGTCGAGGTGCCCGGCTGAG
>Ga0194047_10001733_pt1 | contig 13035 bp, 18 predicted proteins | sample JunL225m_MetaG_2_FD_160070 | JGI IMG/M metagenome (GOLD analysis project Ga0194047, IMG submission 160070) | Anoxic zone freshwater microbial communities from boreal shield lake in IISD Experimental Lakes Area, Ontario, Canada - Jun2016-L221-5m | ecosystem: Environmental > Aquatic > Freshwater...
AACGATTACTTTGCCATCGAAGCCTCCTAATAAATGGTCGGTCGGCTTAACTGGGGGATGGGGTGCTACTCGCACAGGTTTAAGCCCGTTTATTGGTATTGGAATTACTTATCATCTTATATTATTCTAGCTTTTTGCATTTCATTTTTCATAGTTTTAGATTTTTAAGGTTGATGTTACCGCTCTTGCTTGTGAAAGTAGGGGCGGTTTTTATTAGTGCTAATATTAATAGGTTGCTTTTTTTTGTTCCTTTGTAAGATGGATGTTATTTTCAACATAAATGGAATAGAATGTAGGATGAAAGAAATTATTCTTTTTCCTAAATTTGAATATTATCACAATGGCGCGAAGTATGATGTAGAAGGCGAAGAAAAAGGACTACGATTCTCGATAAATAAACACGAAGTGCGATTTGTAGAGATGGATTGGCTTGCCCAATACGAACAACAAATAGGATTGATTAGTATTACTTTCGGATATGACTATTTTACACCTTACATTACAGCACTGGAAGCTACTTCAGACAAAATACCAAAAATAGACAGAAACTATCTGCTTGAAATTCTGCTAAATAGAAATTATCCAAAACTTTTGCCTGGAGTGGAAACTGCGGTAATAAAAAAAATAATTACTTTTGGGAAGTGGCACACTGGCACAGAGCGCACAGTGACAGTGATGCACCACGAATTTGAATTTTATTGCAACCTCGCATCTGAATTATGACCTACCATCGCACCTACTGGAGTAACTTCACCACTTCGCTGATAGTGGCTAGCATAATAGCAATCGTAGCATTAGCCGTGTGGCTTATTATCGAATTAATTAAACTGATATATTAACCTTAAAAATTAGAATGTTATGAAAAAAGTAGTATTGTTGGCGATTGTATTAATTAGTTCATTGTCGTTGAGTTCTCAAAGTTTTATCGCAACATCTGAAGGCCTTCGAGATTCATCAAATCTGGCCAATGAATATTTGATTTTGAAATTTGAAGGTAAAACAGCAAATCAGCTATACGATGCCACGAATCGGTTTTGCCAAAAAAACTATACTAATCCTAAAAACTCACTGAAAAGCGACATTAAAAATGAATATTTAAAAATTGGAACTTATGCATCAAGCTTTATTCAACTTCAAAAGGGAATGTTTGGCGAAGCCTATACTGGCAATATTCTATTTTCGGCATGTTTCAGTTTCAAAGACGGAAAAGTTAAATTTGAGATTAGCGAAGTAGATATGACAGCTTGGGATGGCGAGCACAAAGTTTTCTATACTTCACCTGGTGGATTGAATTGGTCTATATTTAAATCGAATGGTAAACCAAGAGGTGAACTTCCTACTCAATATCAAACGTACTTCAATAAATATGTTGCTACCTATGTTTGGTTTATCAATAATGAAAAAAAGAATAATGATAACTGGTAAATCGTATGGAATTCTTAATTATTATCCTCATACTTGGTGTGATTGCGTTTTTATTTCTAATCGCGAATGTAAAATCGACGAGTAGTACTTATTCAAGTACGCATAAAAATGATGATTTGAATAAAATTTACACGGAATATGAAAAATCAAAAGAAGAACAATTAGCTGAAATAAATTTGAGGGCGCAAAACGAAATTGACAAAAAATTAAGTGAAGCCAAATTAATAATTGATGAGTTAGATAAACTGTATGACTCTGAAAATGCTATTGAATGTAATGTCGCAGGTATTTTTCATCGGACTGAAAATGCAAAGTTGGAAGCTCGATGTTTAAAGCCTGGTGAGGAAGTCAAATTATCGCTTGACGAAAAGAATATTCACGATCCTTTTGCCGTAAAAGTGAAAAGCGATGGTTTTCATATTGGGTTCATTCCTGCTGACCAATCTAAACAGATATATGGAGTGATAAAAAATGGGAAAGGTTTTCGTCCGTTTGTGTCTTCCAATATTACTAGGTTCAATTCCAGCTATATGGATTACGATATTCACTTGTCGATTAAACTTTATCCAAAATAATTTTGATATTTTCTTTGCAAATATCAAAATTACATTTACATTTGTGAAGCGAAAATGAATTTATTAAAAGAGCGAATGAGAGTTCGCCCGAAAAAAGGGCTTTTTTTGTGCCTTAAACAAAAAAAATAAAAAGACATAAAGCCATTGGCTACCTTCCCAAATCACACTTAGAGTTCGCTCTTTTGATGATTCGTTTTCGCAAACTTGGGATAGGTAGCCATCTTTTTGTTTACTCCTCAGGTAACTGGCGTAGCAGATCTACGAATGCGAAAACGAATCATCATTATGAAAACAATCATCCAAAGTCCAGCAACTTCTGCTGGCATCGATTCTGTCGAATCGGCAAGAACTCAAGCAAAAAGTATAGTAAAATCGAACGTGCAGTATATCGCAGTAGCGATAGCGTTTGTCGGTGGTGTGATTATGTGCAACGCCCCCGAAACTGATGTAGTGCAACCAATGATTGGTTGTGGATTGATATTGGTGGCAGCTGCCATCGTTATCAAAAGTAGGAAAGGAGGCAACCAATGAGCAAGCTCACAATCAACGTAGAAGGTGTGAAGCTCACACCAGAGATAATAGATCTGTTGAAGGATTGGCAAGGCGAAGACCCAATTAATAAGAGTATGCCCGAGGAACTGATTGGCGAACTGACCGATATACAAGATTTCCTCTGCCGAATGCTACTCGATGGTCGTGCTAGTGCCGACGATACTAAATTTCTATTTGCCACCATCATCTTCCTCAAAGATACGCTACGCACATTTATCCCCAACCGCGAAAAGGAGGATGCCCGATGACACGCATGAAACCAATAGACCTCGTAGCCTATATGATGGGCAAACGCTATGTGACTATCACCTCCATCAGCCGCCGCAAGCTGGTGATATCGAGCACAAATCTAACGCAAGTGACCAATGTATTGATAGACCGCATAGCGGCAGACACAGGGCATCGGCCGCAGGTGGTGATTGACCCCGCAGAAACACTTCTGATATTTGAAACCAACCGCAGAAAGGAGGCAACCAATGAAAATTAGAATCTGCGGCGATCTATCGCCCGAGATACCCGCCCGAGCAATGGGGCAAGTGGTGACAGTGACAAAATTCGACGACAAAAACCGTGCTGCATATTTCACCTTCGACGGGCGCGAATATGTGGTGTGGCCAGAGAATTACGAAGCCATCGAAGAGCACCCCACTACGGCAGCCGTGGTGTCGTGTGCAGTATCGGCAAGTATACCCTGCCCAAGTGCTGAAGCTGCACTCCTCACGGCTCACGATCTTGCCGTAAATGGAGGTATCGACCACAAGTTTATCCAAATAAATCTACCATTCGAGCGATTGAGATACAATCCGCTCGATGTGCTGGCAGTCATTGTCAGCAATCGAATGACTATCGAGCAATATTGCGAGAAGAATCGTTTCTAACTCTTCTCACTTAACGCATCCGGGGTAAACTATCAGGGATTAGTTTTGAGCAACCTCGGATGCTTTTATTTGAAAATAATTATATTTGTAAAATAAATGAAATCAATATGAGAATACTTGCAAAATTAGTCACTGAAATTAGTGATGAGAATGCTATTAAAGGTGCAATGATAACATCATTTTCGGAGCACATTGCAGAAAAAGGGTTAATTAATGTTCGCGCTACTCCTTGTATAGATAACCGTACAGAATATAGAATGAAGCCTTTATATGTTATTACATTGGATGAATTTGATACTGTTTTTTCAATCATAGAAAAATATCAAAATAATCCGATCGAACTTGCTCGTCATATAAAAGAACTTTTGATTGGTGGGGTTGAATCTGATGACACCAGTTTAAATCGAATTGATAAGATTAATTTGCTATGTAGTGAAATAGAGAAAAGAAGTTCTATGATGTTCGGTGATGCGGTAGAAATTTTCATGAATAATAATGTTCCTCGGTCCATGGAAATGGATGTTTACAACACTATAGTAGAGGATGCTAACAAAGGATATCGAAAAGAGGAAATAGATGCTATTGTCCATATGATGGTAAAAAAATATACAACCAATCAGTTATATCATAATATGTGAATTTAACTATCTGATCTTTAAGCCTAAGTCAAAAATAAATATTATCATATTCCTGACATCAGGAAAACGATATAACAGTAAAAAAGCCCCACCGCAATCTTGCAGTGGGGCTTTTTTGTCTCTTCTAATAAATCGTTGTCCTTTTTCTACGGACCTTATCCGCCTACTTTTACATAAAAAAAGGAGATGACCCATCTACAACTATCAGGCACTCACGATTCGTGCGCTTATCTATCTGATGAAAGTGCACTATTGGCGCGATTGTTTGCTCCATTTTGCGTGTGCCAAAGCAAAACGATAGCCGAGCAATTAGCCGCCGGAGTGCGAGCGTTCGACATTCGCTGCAAAATATATAAAGGTGAAGTATGGTGCTACCACGGTATAGCACGCTTCAATCGGCTGCAGACGGTACTTGCCGAGTTGGCTTGTTTTTTGAAAACCAATCACTCCATTATTTTGATAGGCTTTGGGCGCGAAGATCGCGGAGCGTTGCTCTTGAAATACTCAGACCAACAGCTGTGGGATGCTATTGTGCTAACGGCTTACTCCGTAGGGTTGTCTCTGCAACCGCTCGACGACAATCAACAGCAGATAGATGGCTGCTATGTGACAGGTTTTTACCGCATGAAAATAGATTTCGGATTGAATTATAAGGGCACAGGTGTGTCGGTGAAAAACTACGGCTGCTCAGCATCAGGAGTGCTGGAGTCGGTGAATCGACTGCTTGAGTATAGCTGGAGCGATAATCTGAACTTCATCTATACCAACAGCCCGGGCGGATTGATACCAATGCCCAAGCGTTGGGCAAAGTTGTTTAACGCCACGGCTGTCAAGTATGTAGCTGGTAGACCGTGCATCTGGTACCGCGATTTTGTATGACAGTGTATGAAGCCATAGCCGAGATGCGCCGCTTGACGGACAGGAGAGAATCATTCTCGTTCTCCTACATGAGCTATTCGATGGAGCGCAAGAAATCGAGCGGAATAGTGACCGTACCCCGAGCGATACTACGAGCACAGATGACCAAAGAGACGAATAAATTTGCCGATTACCTGTTGAACTATTTCGATTTGAACCTGATGGAAAACCGAGTATGTTGGCAACCACTGATAATGACTTTCAATAACGAACCATTGGAATTGACTTATGGAAGAGAAAAAAAATGAGAAATCAGTCACCAAAGTAGGTGATATGAATTTTGTGAAAACAAGTGTCGGAACGTTTGGCGTGTATCTGGCCGACTCGATGACGAGTTACTTGGCTACAGGCGACCAATACGAGTTGTTCCCAACCACAGTAGCCGGACAAAGAGTAGCATCGTGGGGCGATGATAATAATCTACCTGCTAACATTCGTAACTTGCTAGAACGCAATCACCTCGCACCAGGTATTCTCGACCGAGAAATCGGATTGACTTGGGGGCAAGGTCCACATCTCTATTCGGTGGAAGTGGCTGATAATGAAATTCAGCGCAAATGGGTGATTGATGATGAAATACAAGCATGGCTCGACTCGTGGGACTACAAACAATTCATCCGAGACTGCATGACAGAATATAAATATCTGAGAGGTGAATTTGTGAAGTATTACCCAGCCAAACGAGTACGCATTGGCGAACCGTGGATTAACAAACTCGAATGCATTCACTCTACTCGATGCCGATTGCTGTGGCCAGACTCAGGCGAGATGAAAGACGTGAATCAAATCATCTACGGCAATTTCGAAACCTATCTGGGCGGATTCTCTATTTATCCGAAATTCGATAAATACGTCGATTTAAAAGGTCAAATCAGCATTGGGTATCACAACTTCCGGAGCTTTGCACGTGAATTCTACTCGCTGCCTTCGTTCTTCGGAGCAATACCCTGGATTAAACGCTCAAACGACATCCCCGAAATTATCGCTTACCTGACCGATAATATGATAGCAGCGGCTTATCATGTACACGAACCACAAGGTTATTGGGAGAAAAAACGCGAAAAAATCATGCAGGAATATACCGAAGCGACAGCTGAAGAGCTTGATGCTAAACTGGATGATTTGCGCGATGAAGTGATTACCCAAATTGCGAACGTGCTGGCAGGAAAGCACAACGTGGGTAAATTCTTTACGTCGGTAGATTTCTACGATGAAGATGGAAATCTGTGCCAATGGAAGATTGAACCTGTGCAGATGAATATCAAAGACTACATCGAGGCGCAAACTAAAATTTCAACTATCGCCGAAAGTGCAACTACATCGGGTATCGGATTGCACCCATCGTTGTCGAATATCATTATCGGTGGACAATTGAACAGCGGTAGTCAGCTGCTCTATGCGCTCAAACTTTACCTATCGAGCGATACCAGCATACCTGAGGAAGTAATACTTGACCCGATAAACATTGCTTTGAAAATCAATTTCCCAACGAAGAATTTGCGAATGGGATTTTATCATCAAGTGGTGATGACGGAATCGAATGTGAATCCAGCAGACAGGGTGGCTGCGAAAGCATGAAAGAAAGCGAGGAATTGTAAATGATTAAAATGTAAATGATTATGTTATTCAACAAAACAAATAATGGCTCTGCAGAGCTTCGTTCGTTGACCGGAAACTATTTTGCCAATAACAATTATGAAAAGGTAAAAGGCGATATCGAATTTGCCACAGACGAATTGGCAAAGATTGTGGGGTATGCCGTAGTGTCAAAAGCCGCTACAGATTATGAAGCCGGTACTGTTAATGAGTTGATTCGCTATGTGCAAATGCCGATTGCCTATCTGGCAACGATGAACATGTATCGCAAAAACGATGTGAGCCACGAAGATGGTGGGCGCAAAGTGAAGATAGCCGCTGAAGGAGAGAAATCGCCTTGGGAGTGGCAGATCGAACGGGATGATGCCATGCTCACCGAAATGTACTACAAAAGCGTAGACCGATTGATTGATTATTTGGAGCGCGAAAATATAGAGCAATGGACTAGCTCAGAACTCAGACTGGCAGCCCAAAAACAATTTATAAAATCGGCAACAGAATTCAACGAATATTTCCCTATCGACAATAGCAGCCGCATATTTGTGATGCTGTCGCCATTCATTCGCGAAGCCGAACGTATGTATATAAAACCAGCTCTGGGCAATGATTATCTGCGATTGAGAAACGGAGCAGAATTGTCGGAAGCTGACATTGAATTATTGACGTACATCCGTCCACCGATTGCACTACTTGCCATCAGTATTGCCATCAAACGACTGGCATTATCGGTCTTTCCATTTGGTGTGATTCAGCGCATCATTGCCAAAAACCATACCATGAGCGCGGGTGATCCGCCAACATTCGAGATGCTCGATAAAGTAGCAGATTGGTTTGAAGATGATGCCGAAGAGATGATTGAGTGGGCAAAACGAGTGCGCAACGGATTTCCTGAAGCGCGATTAGTTCCCAAAAATAGTGTTGACAACAAATTTTTCAGAGTATGAGCCTGACGATTGTGCAAATGCCTATCAGTCCATCTTATAGCTCGATGGTGCGTGATATAATTGTTTCGTCAACAGGCGATGTAACCTTTGAATTGAAACTGGGCAGTGTGAGTATCTTGAGCGAAATCTACACGCCAGATGCTCAAGGCATGGTGTTTATCCGCAATATCGGGAAAGTCTGCCGCAACTATCTGCAAGGAAAAGTTTTACAAGCAAATGGCTTGCAGAATGATATAGTTAAAACATTTACAGCCATAATTAACGGCGGAATACCCTTTAACTTTGAAGTGCAGCGATGTGATGCTTATATAAAAACAACGAGAGATATATTTACATCTGGCTCTTTACAACGATTTACGCATAAAGGTGGCATAGAGTTTTTGACAATGTATATGACATCTGAATACGTTTTCAATGTTGAATTATTGAAAATAGAAAATAATGAATTGGTTTCGAGAGACAGTACCATGTTTTTAACACCTCAAACAAGTGGATTCCAAACCATTACTACTTCATTCTGGTCCATACAATCTAAATACTCAAATTGGGATTATACCAATACGGTAGGATATAGAATCACTTGTGGTAATTGGATGAGAGTAGATTATATGATCGACTATGCCGATTATCCTACGATAAACTATTTTCTGTATAAAAACGTATTTGGAGTGAGCGAAACACTGACCGTGGTGCCCGAGATAAAACACAAGCAAGCAGTGACCAATGAATTTGGATGGATCCACGACGAAAACAGAAAATTCAATGTTCGCCGAAATGATACCATCGAAGTGAATGTGGGTGCATTGCGTAATCAAGACGAGTACATCAGGCTACGCGAGATGTTTGGCTCAGATGAAGTTTACGTGTTTGACATCAGTAACAATGAATGGTTGCCCATCGTGATTACAGATATAAAAGATGAAAATCCGGAAACACTTTCATTGGTCAGCCCGATTGCATTCAGCTATCAGTTTGCCAAAGAAAAACACAACGTCAGACTATGAGCCGAATAATAGAATTCCCCGAAACGTGGGAGGAATTAACCCAAAAACAGGCTAATTTCATTTTCAAAAAGATATACGCCAATGTGATCACTCAGCAATGGGACGAAGATTCGTTTAGGCTATACGTAGCCGACTATTTGCTTGGCAGAAAAAATTTTGCGCGCAACGAAAAACAGATTCAATATCGGCTATTGGTGCGCAGTTTAGCCGATTCGCTGACGTGGATGTTTGCCAAAGCAGAAGATGGAACGTTGAATATCAACTACGATACACTTCATAACCATTTCCCTAAAGTCGGGAAAATGGTTGTTGCTAATATTCAAGACATCCGATTTGGCGAATATCGCCATGCAGTAGCCATCTATCATGCCTACAACGAAAGCCTTGGCGATGCTTCGCTGTTGGCTACCTTCGTGGGGATGCTCTATCGTCCGGCTAAAGAACCGTTCGACTCTAACAAAATGCAGCTTTACGAAAAACGAGGCAAGAAAGTACCTGGTCATATTGCTTACTATATTTATCTGTGGTTTACTACACTCAATCGCTATCTGCTGACCGAAACATTCACCATCGACGGATGCGATGTATGTTTCTCTACCATATTCAAAAGCGATGGAGAACCCAGCAAAGGGCAAGATATCGGTTTGAATTCGATTCTATTCACTTTGGCAGACACAGGCACATTTGGCAATGCCGACCAGACAGATAAAGCACCGCTTTTCAGGGTGATGCTCAAACTGCTGCACGACAAAAATAATGCTGACCAACTCAATAATTAAAACTGATTGATTATGATTTCACTTGCACAACTACAATCGTTTGCCGACCGTAGCATTGCCTATATCAACGAAGAAACGATTCACATAAACGATACTGCGCTGCTTGTGCCTGATGATAAGCTGGCAGTGAAGCGGCTGAAGGATAAATCGGGTATCGTGATGATGGTAAGGTTTCCGCAGACGGACACGAAAATATCGAGTTACGATAATTTCAGCGAAGAAAACCTGATGTTGATATACATCATTGAAGCCTGGAGCGATGGTAGCTTTACCGAACAGGAAGAGACTGATCGTTTCGACTATTTGCAATCGCTTATGAAATTGGCAAAAACATACATTATGGACAATCACAACCTGATGCGAGCCGATATTGAAAAAGGGTTCAGAACTGAATTTGAATATCAGCAATTTGGCAATTGGAATGGTGTATCTGTTTCGTTTTCGTTGAAAGATTATGAACTTTAAAATTTGCCAGATATGACCGAACTGTATATTGATGGCATTCCGGTAGTGCTGCCACCAAACTTTGAAATCACCGTCACCGAAGAGAATACCTTCTTGACCAAATCGGGCGAATATACCTACGATACCGAGTTATCGTTGATGAACGATACGAACGCACAGCTGTATCAACACATCAATAGGATGAACTCGACTGCGAGCTTTACGAAACGAAAAGCGATATTGATAGTCGACAACCGAGTGCTGCTCAATGGCATTGAAAACATATTGGAAATCACCAATAAAAGCGTGAAACTGCAACTGCTAAGTGGTAATGCTGAACTGAACTTTGTGGGCAGCAACCAAAAGGTGAGTGAACTGGATCTGGGCGAAGTGCCCACCATTGGACCCGACATGGCTCTGGATAGTTTATTGAAATTTTACGGACAAGGTGATTTTGTATTTGCACCACTAAAAACAGATAGTGAGAGCATTTTGAATGGCATTTCATATTTTTACCGTACACATACAGATTCAAGTTACATTTTATTTGATGATGACACGGAATTAGTGCCACAGCCATACTTGATGTATTACGTCAACAAAATATGTGAAGTGTTGGGATTCAACGTGATGCAAAATGAACTTGAAGGAGATTTTATGGTAAAACGCCTTTACATCGTCAATACCATTCGCTCTACTTATTACAAAGACTTTCTGCCAACGGGGTGGAGCGTTTCTGATTTTATTACCGAAGTAGAGAAATTATTCAATGCCATATTTATTTTCGACCGATTGACGAAAAATTTGCGAATACTCAAGCGCACGACAAACTCGATAGAAAAAGTATATATCGAAGCTGCTAAAGATGATTTCACTGAAAGCATCGATACCACCAATAGCATCGAAGCATTAAGTTACGATTTTGTGGAATATAATTTGCCGTCCACCACGTATTATGAATATGCCAAACTCAATGATGATGCTAAATCGGTGGCTATAGTTACATGGCATTCCGATTTTGAAAGTTTAAAAGCAGCAATTGGAACCAATTGGGTATTGTACAATGATAAAAAAGGATTATTTCACTGTTCCGAAAGTGACAATTATTACATTGTCACCGAAAACAAACTCAAACTGGTAGATATATTCCGTTCAGTTGGAACAAAAACAAAGAATAATATTTCATTCAAAATTATTCCGGCACAAATTGTAACACATCAAATGCCAATGTCAATCTCTTATTATCCTGAGCATGATGAACTTACAGGAGTACCACGTATTTTTGCTAAAACTTATACATTGCCGCTGGTTGCTGATAATATTACAAGTGAGGATCAAACTTTCCCTGAAATCATTGAGTCTGGTAAAAATAAGACTGTAAACAATAGTGATGTATTACCAGTAGCCATATATTTCGGACTAAATGCCACAAGAGACCTAAATGGCGATTTACATTACGATCCAGTTTTACCACATCTTTATCCTTATGCGCCCTGGTCGCAGAATGACATCTACCTGCCATTTGGCGATAATCTTGAAAGAATCCATTACATCAAAGAAATAGAAGATGCTATTCGCAATAAGGCGATAGCTGAAGCTGCATTGCCTACAGTCAATCCATCTAGTTCTGAATTTGGAATGTATATGACGATGTTGAATGAAAGTAATGCTACAATCAATGATTTATCACCTTGGTTCAAGAAATTGACACTCCGACTTCCTGGGCAATATGGGTTGTATAATCGACTTTATTCAGGATCCACAACCGTGGAATCGAAGAAGAAATATGAAATAGATTTTTTAGCAAATAATCATCCTGATCCACGCGCTGAATTTATAATCAACAATAAATCGTTTATCTGCGAAAAACTAGAATATAAAATCACTTCTCGTGGATTCGATTCCACGGTGAAAGGGTATTTCTATCCAAAATTATAACTTGATATTATTAAACGAATTAATTCCTATCTGCTTATCGTCGTTATCGAGGTGGGTATAAATCAAAGTTTCACGAATATCGGAGTGTCCCATGATTTCCTTTAGAGTATAAACGTCTTTGGTTTTACGATAATATAAGGTGGCAAAGGTATGTCTTCCTGATGATGAAGATAGTTTTTTGTCAATTTCGGCTACAGCTGCAATCGATCGGATATTGTCGTTTATATTCTGATCTGCACAAATGTATGAGAATAGGAATCCAGTCTTTCTACCTCCAGCGATGTGGCGGATAAGTGCTTTGGCAGGCTTCGATAATGGCACTACAATAGCATCAGGCTTCGAGTTTCGGTTTTTGTAGCGAAAGTAGGTGAATGAACGACTGCCAATTTGCTCAATCTTCAGTTTGCGTGTGTCGGTAATGTGTAGGCTCGTCAAGCACTGGAATAAAAAGAACTGCAGAACGCTTTGCTTCATTTTGTCGAGCGTTCCTTCTTTGTATAATTCAATAAGTTTCACTAGCTCATGCTCGTCGAGATATACGGGTAGTTTGGCTTTTGAGTTTCGTTTTATCCGGATTTCTTCGAATGGATTACCGTCGATATACTTTGCTTTCATCGCAGCTCGCACGTATTTCTTAATCGTCGCCAAATTTTTATGAGTTGTCGATTCAGCGTTTTTCTTTGTCTTGAGCAGATAAGTGCGATATTTCTTAATAAAATCTTCGTTGATGTCGTCGAAGTGCAGCTGTGGTGCATAGGCTTTCAATTTCTTTATCACCACATTATGCGTATTGAGTGTAGTGAATTCGATTTCTTTGGGATGGGATTTTTGATAAAACTTGATGAACTCGTAGAACGTTGGGAAATCGTCAGGCGTATTGTACGCTTTCATAAATAGTGTCTTCGTGATAGGCTTATTTCGCAACCGGAAGCGAACCAGTATGTCGTTCACTCGTGCGCGAATCTGCTCTATCATCAGATTTTTATCACGATATTCTTTGTCGGAGCTTTTGATTTTACCACTTTTTGGGTTAAAATCATTCGGTGAACAGCTTATGCCGCACGGAATAGTGACCTTACTACGGTCGATATAGAAGTAGATTTGTAAAGGCGCCATGCCTTTTCGACCGATATATCGGTCATCTTGGTAAGTCGTTACTGTTGCCATTTGTTTTTTCCAGATACATTACTGATACAATTCGGAAACTGAACCATTCTGTAAGGACAAATGTAGACAATAATAGGAGTGTGTATTCCTTTGATTTTGAATGTTTTACCGAATAACACACCAATGGTCTATTGGTGTGTTATTTTGGTAAAGAGGTTCCTGGCGCACTATTAGCGC
>Ga0194047_10001734_pt1 | contig 13018 bp, 7 predicted proteins | sample JunL225m_MetaG_2_FD_160070 | JGI IMG/M metagenome (GOLD analysis project Ga0194047, IMG submission 160070) | Anoxic zone freshwater microbial communities from boreal shield lake in IISD Experimental Lakes Area, Ontario, Canada - Jun2016-L221-5m | ecosystem: Environmental > Aquatic > Freshwater >...
GTGTGGTGCATTGCTCAGAAGAGAGACGAGGACGAAGTAACGAACCGAAGTTATCAGCTTCCGTAAACATCTGCAGATCGTGCATCAGCTTTTCAAGCAAAGCGCCACTGCCGATTGCCAACTGCCCACTCTCAACTTCCCCCAGCTCAGCCTCATCAAAGCTTATATTCTGCAGCACGCAGATATTAGGCTGCACAGGCTTACGAAAAAATCGGCGCTGCCTGGCACGGGCCTTCATGGTCAACGCAAATGCAGCAAGTTCTCCTGCCCGTTCGTCAATTTCGATGCCGTAGAGGTTGTGCATCAGTATCTTTTCCGGTATTTCAGACGGGTCGTACCCCTCTTCTTCATAGATGGCGTAAAGCAGATCAAAGGTATAGGTGAGAATATGGCCCGAACCACAGGCTGGGTCACACATTTTGATATCCTCCGGCTTGCCGATATGCAAAAAGTCACTCTCTACCTGCTCGGGTTTGATGTAGTACTCCATCTGCTCAACCAGTTTCGAATCAGGATGATTGAGCATCCAGAGGCGACCCAGTGAGTTTTCTACGAGGTAGCGCACAATCCAGTGCGGCGTGAAAAGCTGAGTGGCTGCAGGAATATTCTCAGGAGTAATTTTCTTGTTCTTCTTTAAATCATCAAATACCTTGTCCTTTTTCTCGGATATATAGAACTGGTAGAGCCAGCCAATAACCTCGACATCCTGGCAGACGTCAGGCGTAATTGCCTCGCGAGTATAGGCAAGAATGGAGTTGCCCGAAAGAAGGTCATCGGGCATCAACAACTCGGTATAATCAGCAATCTTTTCAAACAGGTACGGCATAGACTTGTTGAAGTCGTTGCACGCGGCAACCACTAACAGGCGGTAGGCCTCAGACTGTGGATCACGGCTTGGCGATGAACCGCCGAGCAAGGCAAATATCTGTTCGCGGGTCTTCTCAGGCACCATCTCTTCATCAATATGGCCCATCTTGGCCTCAGCCAGAATTTCAGGCTGAAACTGCCCTTCTGCAGGCGTTATAATACCGATACGAGTGTAACGGTTAACATCCATAAAACGCAAGGCACAGAAGCGGTTGAACCAGATATATGCGATCCGCTCGATTACCTGTTCTCTGCCATGACCCTGAATCTGCTTTTCAAGCTCAGCTATCGCTCTTGCCTCTTCCCGGCGAGCAACACTTCCTTCCGTCAACGCCAGATTGAGTTTGTAAGAGACTTGCTCAATCAGACTTCGACGTGCAAACTGTGCGAATTTTTTAAGTTTGGCTGTTTCCATAAAAATCTTTCCAAATCCTTGCTATGTTATAGGTTCAATTGGTTATATGCGCCTGACGCATAAACGGGCGTATATATTTGCGCCTGACGCATAAATTAACGCTTTCGCTCATAGAAAGCCCCCTTTCTTTCCCCTATTTGTTCGATTTCACCACGTTGTTTTAGTCTTAACAACAGCTTATACGCTTGATCCGGGCTAAGACGACAGAGTTCGACTGCTTCGGCCCTTTTTATACTGCCATGCTTGCCAATATAATTGAGCACCATCTGCTCCTGCTGGATGGAATCAAACCCTGCCTGACGGATATATTCTGCACGCTGGCCTGCCTTCTGGTACATCCGTGCACTCAGGATGTAGGATCTACCTCGACCGGTTCCGTGTGGCTCAAGAAACCCGGTTTCGACCAGTTTTTCCAGTGTAGCCCGCACATTGGCTTCCGGCTTTTGCACTGATGGAGCAAGATCAGTCGTTGTCAAACGACGTTCTTCTCGAAGACGAGAAAGGATGATCAATGAATCGATCGGCATGGTTCCAAGCTTATCCTCCTGTTCCACGACCATCTTGAGAAAATCGAGATCGGCGGAAGCATTTGAAAGAAAAAGACTGACGGTGTAGGCATTGGAGAGAAAATAATCTGGTGCCGGGCGACCATAGCGTAACATACCTTCGTAAATGCGGTCAATGCCTCGACCGGTTCGTTCAGCAAGACCGATCCGCTTGATAATGTCGGCCAATAACGGATTACGCGAGCGCGGAGGCGCCACGAGCAGATTATTGAGATTCACGCCCTCGATAAATCCGCCAGGGCTGCTGATGCTCAAACCATCATCGTCGAGTTTGATGTGAACCGCCCCAAGTGTACTGAAATCACGGTGAACCAACGCATTCACAAAGGCTTCACGGAAGGCCCTGCGATCATAGTTCGGAACTGGTACACGAAACAATCCTACCTGAATTTCCTCTTCAACAATCCACGGCTTGAACTGCAATTCAACCTCCTCAAAAGCCTCCAGCAGGGGCTTTCGGTAAAACTCGTTAACACGAACATCGGTGCCTCGCAGTACCTGAAATGCAACTTCATAAGCAGGCAAGTATCGGCGCAATAGAGTTTCACTTCCCAAAATAAGCACGCCTGCAACCGTGGGGCATTTTTTCCCTTGATGGTCCATGACCAACCCCAGGGCACCATCCAGCTCTTCGTCCGCCAGCGAAAACAGGGATTGTTCGCCCCCGTATTTTTTGATGGCATTTCGAAGACGAAGACGTTGAAGTGGGTCCAATTGCTCAACCGAAATCTGTTCCATCAACATGGCAGAGGGATCGACCAATCCCAGAGAGGACTGGCGTTGTAAAAACTCATGAGGATAGAAAGGAACAGCCTCCGGTGTTCCGTCGAGCTTGAGACGACGACGGACCAGAAGACCCTCAGAGGTTGAGACCAGTTGCCTCGACTTCGGCACACTGATCCGAGCTATTGATTTGCCATGCAACTCAAAACGCTCCACTCTTATGGAGATCGCAGGATTTGTCTTGTTTGCAACCAGAGAAGGAATCCCAGAAACATTGAGATGATTTGCATGTAAACCAGTGATCTGTCCATCGTCCTCAACGCCGAGCAGCAGTAAACCGCCATCGGTATTAGCCAGTGAAACCACTGCAGCCAACAAATCGCGATCCGGCAGAATTTTCAGATCGCTCTTGAATTCCACTGTCAGAGTTTCCCCCTGGCTGATCAGCTTACTAAGTTCTTGATCTGTCTCGCTCATTGGCAATACCTATATTTGGATTCTTTTCCCATTTCGGATCTCGGCAAGCATGACCTCACGCATGGATTCCAGATAACGTTCTACGTCAGACTCATCAGCCAGCCACGCTTTATTGAAAGGTATTTTGATTGAACGACCTGGAACGTACTCTACTTTTGGTTCAGCTACAGCAGGATATGAGGTTGGCGCTTGCTTTGACGTTTCATATCTCTTTGCTGGAGTCGCCTCTTGCTGTTTTGGCTGCGACAGGATAGTCAATTGGGATAACAGCGCCTGGTACTCCGTTTCTTCAAATCGTCGTTGCATGTCGTGAATAACAGCAATAAGCTTTTGATCTCGCACGGATTGTGCGAATTCATTGAATGGCTGAATGATCTCTTCCTGCTGTTTTGGGGAGAGTGCAGAATATTCGGCCATGCTGCAAAGGCGCTCCTGATGTTGCCTTGATGTATCTATGGCATGGGAAATTTCTCTTTCGATTTCCGTATTTATTTTTTCCTCTATGGTAGCTACAAGGGTTTTAATCTGCTGCATGCGATTACCCTTGTAGCATTCCGGATCAAGCAACGCATCTTTAAGTTTCGCGGATTCATCTCCAAAGATATATGAGAAATTTGGCTGCTGAACCTGAACCATTTTACGGGCGCTGTCGAAAATGCTTTTTTGCGACCCGCTCATAAACTTGCGTATCGGGTCGATAACCGTTTCCTTGAGGCCAAGCAGAACGTCCGACTCTTTCAAAAAGTCAGTAAGGTACCATGTGTATGGTTTTCCAATCTCCGCCTTCAGCTTTTCAAGAACAGGATTTAGTGCATTAAGGAATGGATAGAGTGGTGCTTGTGCGGCCAATGGGGCCAGTTCATCTCTTGATTTCTGTAAAGCTTCACCTGTTTCCTTTCCAAGAGCCCTTGCTTCACTGGCGAGTGGAGTTGAGTCGAAAAACTCTTCATAAAATTCTTTAAGGCTGCGAACCTGCGATGCGGTAAAATCGGCTTGAGGCACCAGAATCACATTGCCATGGCCGTGGGTATTGCGCAAAGCACGCTCGAGTTCATCATCTTCAAGGGTATTGCTGTCGGAGCGAACCTCTACCTTTCCTCGGGCACACAATTTGGCAAGGGTGCATAGGATAGCGGCATAGTACCAGCCATTCGGTTTGTGCTCAAATTTTTCCAGCAGCAGCTTCAGCGTTGTTCGAACGCCACTCCGGTTATTGCTCTGGATGAAAGCCAGCACCTCCTGCTCGGATTCCGCCAGTGAAGCAACATCAGTTTTGAACAATCCCTCTTGAGTCTGCTTGAGACAACTCGCAATATCGTTTTCGGTATAGGTAATTCCGCGAAGCATGCGAAGATTAGGATAAGCCTGAATAACAAGCTGACGAAACCCCTGAGTGATTCTACTCTGAGCCTCTTCGCCACCTATTTCAATTTCACTGCCACCCACAAAAAGTTTTGCACGGCCAAGAAGGGTTTGTACTCGCAACTGTAATGCCCGGTATCTATCCCGATTCTGATCACCTTTGTTGGCAAGTATGTGGTTAACGGCCTCTTGCTGGGCGGTCGTGCTATTCTGGCGGATATATTTTTCAGTCTGTTTATATAAAATGATATCGCGCATGAGCCGATCGTCAGGAGGCATGAGAACCAGCAGCTCGTCACGTCCCATACTCTGCATGCGAAGTATGGTTTCATTTTCAGCATTTTCGTGGAACGAGGTTACCACATGAATAGCAAGCTCGTATTCACGACCGTGCAGGCGGTCATCAAGTTTTCTGGAATAGGGGTAATCCTGCCCGTTATTGTCGAAGCGGATTTTCCTCGTTTTGATGACAAGATCGAAAACAATTTTCTCCAGCTCAGCCGCGACTTCGGTTGCGTCAACCTCAGTGTTTTTGATCTCCTTTTCGATATCCTTTTCCTCATCGGTGAGGTATTCATAAAGCTCACCATTGCGCTTGATGTATATCTGCTGTTCAAGGTAATTCAAAGCCTCTTCAACCTTCTTACGCAACTCGGGCAACTCCTGGTTGAACGCATCGAGCATCAAAACACAGAGATTTCTGTGAGACGGTTTGAACTCCTTGACGTATTTGACCAGAAAAAGAGCTTTAAGCACTTTTAAGGCAAAATCATTACCCAATTGCCGCTCTGCTGCAAGAACCGCTTTCTGTGTCTGGGCCTTTAATGCCGTTTGAATACCTTCAAACATCAGGTCAAATGATGCCAGTTGACCAATTTCATAACCACTTATCTGCATGGCCACTTGTTGGAACACACCGAGCATTGAGCGTTCACCGACAGAGCTATGTTTTCCTTCAAAGGCATTGTGCCGTGAGAGATTCTCTATTGCAGACTGAAACAGTTCAAATTGATAGGGAACAAAAGGATAGCTCTGAATGAACTCCTCTCTGTCCTTAAAGTTCTTGTAATCGCGGGAGCCATCGGTGAAACTGAAAAGTGTTCCGAAGTTATTTGACTCCCTGTGATAGAGATCAGACACAAGTTCCGCTCCATCTTCCGTCTTGGCTAACAGCCTCTTCTGAATGACAATTGCCACATTGGTGCTGGTCAGCGGCATTTTAGTGGCAAAGCGACCCATAATTTTCGAGAAATCATTGCTCTGCTGGCGGTTCATTTCGCCGAGAACTGTACTCATGTCGTTCTGGGAGGTAACAATAATCCATGCACGGCCACGACTCTTAGTGGCGAGACTCTCAGCAATGGTTTGCAGGTTGGTCATCAGCTTCACGTTTTCGGCGATATACTGGCCTACCTCGTCAACAAAAAAGTTCAGACGGAACTCTTTGGATTGCTTATTGATATAGGCATTGACCTGATCGGCAAAATCCTCAATCGAGACTCTGTACTGGTTTCTGTATTTATCAAGAATCCCGATCGCTGCGGAGTCACTTTCTCCGGTAGCCTCGGCATAGGCTTTGGCGATATTCTGCGATTCAAGCAGTGCCTGCTCACGACCTTTTTGCCACTCTTTTCCAGCCTGAGAATGGTAGGCTGCTGTGAACTTGTTGTAGAGTCCCCGGCTATCAAGATCCCGTTCAAACTGGGCAATGTGACCCTGCTTTCCATAGTAACCGCACATCTCGTCAAAAACCTTGACAAATACCGCGAGAAGAGCATCGAACTGCGATTTGCTGATAACGTCAGCTTTCTGGTCGATATTGAAAAGAATACTCTTGGAGGGTATGCTTACAGCGCGCTTGAGATCTGCTCGAAGAATCTCGTTATCGATACATTTAGGCAGAAAGAGATCAAGTGAACGAACACCATCAATTTCCCGGTCTTCAAGAAGTATTGCGAGTATCTTCAGCAGGTGTGATTTTCCTGAACCAAAGAAACCGGAGATCCAGACTCCATTAGCTCCTTCATAGTTGTTGTAGGCATCAAGAAATGCTTCCAATCGTTTTTCGACCTCATTTGTCAGAACATACTCTTCGATTTCAAGCCGAAGACTGGCTTCATCATCAGCTTTGATGACCCCTTCAATAGGGCGGTCAACCGGCTTTTTGAAAATAGTCTTGAGTATCATGCCGTTATTTTCGTTTATGCTTCGCAATGAAAAATGTCGAATGCCCTGTAGTACTTGTCGTCATGCAACATACCGAAAAGATCAAGTGAAGCACCTGATTCCTGGCAATGCTCGTAGGTGCCGGGAAAAAACATGACTGTTGGTTTTTCTTTTGCCGTGCTTTGCAAGTTGTTCAAAACATTATGCGAACGGATGTAAGGAAAGACCGCTCCAACCCCTGAAAGAAAAAGAACATCAAACTCGCTGTCAGCAAACTTGTTTGCAATGGCTGGGACAAGATGTGCTTCAGGATCCAAGACTCCTTGAAGTAACTCTTTAAGCTGCTCCTTGGATACAGAGGTTTCCATGTCGAGTATTTGCTCCCAGATACCACGCTTTTTGAGGATTTCAATTGAAAGATCATAGAGGTTAATGTCCAGAACTCTCACGCCACTATGCTCAAGGCGATTGATAAGCTGACGTTGAACCCGCTCCATTTCAACTGCCTCCTCGGGAGGGTAAGCGCAGACATAAAATGGGATCTCGCCATTCAATGCTTTTTTTTCTAAAAAACGCCTCCCTGAAATCACGCTGAATAAATGCTGCAAACGCTCTTCAGGCTTTTTTTTAATCTCTGCGCTCATTCTGCGACCCCGGTTTTACAGGATTCAAAAGCAGGAAAAAAAAAGACATCTTGACGTCGTTCCTGAGGTATGGCATCAAGAAACCGCTTACTCAACATTGATCCATTGATAGAGCGATCTGTTGCCAAAAGCTCTGCTTCCCGTAATATTTTGAACAATACCTGACGCAGCTTATTTCTGGTTGTTGGCTTTATTTCTTCAAGCTCAGGATGCCACTCTGACTTTTTGTTAAAAAAGCAATCAAACTCTTCGTATGGAAGGTCGAACTTCAGGATGATATACCGCTCTCGAATAACCTCTTTCGCAAAATCAGCAATAAAGCTGTAACGACGGCAAACTGCGAGCCACAGCAGATATTTCTGCTCCTGCGTAGAACCTGAAATCAGTAAGTCCAACTCATCGGCTTCAAGCGTTTTCAATCTTGAGATAATTTCACGGGATACACGTGTTAACGAATTGAGAGTTCTTGACTGTAAAAGGTTTTCAGAAAAAACCTTTTTTCGAACACTATCCCAGTCATTGGACTCCAGATACAACACTGCCAGTTTCACAGAATCTGGGTGAAAAAGACCGCCTGTGGTAAACGCCATGTTGTATCTCTCGTGGTTCATTCCTTGCCTAAATTCTTTTTTATAAATTTTATTGCCTTTCAAATATACAACTATATTTCGCCCGAATAAACGATTTCAGCTCATATAAGCCGATATTACATCAAGGGTTATCGCTGTATTTCGGATACTATAAAGGGTACCTCTGTTTATTATTGAGAAAAAAATCAAATCATTTTTGTTATTTATGAGTCGAGCAGGCAGAATAACGAAAGCAAAGGAAAATAGTTATAGAATTTCATGAAGATTCTCAACCGATATATATTCGGGCAATTTGCAAAGGCATTTCTTTTTACAAGCCTGGCGTTTATTTTTTTGTTCATTCTTATCAGTATGGTTGAAAAACTTGATAAGTTTATGGACAAGCATCTCAGCCTTATGGAGATTGCCCGTTACTATGTGTTGTCAATACCGTCCACCATACTGATAACATCTCCGATAAGCGCTCTGCTATCATCAATCCTTGTGGCGGGAAGACTCTCTGCTTCAAGCGAGCTTCCTGCTATTCGCTCTGCTGGAGTTAGTATGCGCCAGTTGCTGACCCCTTTTTTTGCCGGCGGGCTTCTCATCTGCGGCATCAATCTGGTCAATGCCTGCTGGATAGCGCCGGAAGCATTTACGGGCATGAATAACTTTGAGCAACAGTATGTCAACGATAATGCTACGCAGCCTCAGAAAAACAGAACTCTTCATATTCTGGAACCGGGAAGCCGTATTGTCTCTTTACAGGCGTTTGATGGTCATCGACTCAACGTCAGCGCAGTTTCCATCGAGGATTTCAACGGTTCCCACCTCAGCATGCGCATAGATGCCGATTCAATGCGCTATGACCAAAACATTGGAGAGTGGATCATGCAGCATGCTTCAACTCGTCTTTTTACTGGAAATAATGAAGAGTTGACCGTAGCTCCCTTGAAACCAATAAAGCTTAGCCTGACGCCGCACTCACTTGAGGATCTCAATCTGCAGCCAGACGAAATGAACATCCTCCGGCATTATCAATACCTTTCAGAAAAAGAACATGCCGGATTTTCAGGACTTGAGCGCGCCATGGTAAAGTTTCATACTAAAACCTCCTTACCCTTTGCCTCGCTTATCATTATTCTGATCGGCGTACCACTGTCGGCCAAAAAAAAACGGGGAGGTCTGGCTTCTGAAATAAGTATTACGCTCTTTATCGGATTTCTCTTTATCGGGCTGCAGAAAACCATTGCGATTGCTGGATATCAGGGGATTATGAACCCTATGCTGGCTGCATGGCTGCCGAATATGCTGTTTCTGTGCATCGGCTATGCGATTTATAAAACAGCTGTCGACTAACACGCAATGAGTATCGAATTGCCTCACGTTATTGTTTTAATGACCGATTTCGGTCTGAATGACATTTATGTGGGCCAGATGAAGGGAGTCATCCTTTCACTTGCTCCTTCTGTTCAGATTATTGATCTGACCCATGCCATATCACCTCAGAATATTGCGCAAGCGGCATTCTTTCTTGCCAAGTCTTTTCCTTTTTTCCCGGAGAGATCCATTGTTGTGTCGGTAGTCGACCCTGGAGTAGGTTCGTCACGTCAGGCAATTGCTCTTGAAACTGATAAACATACTTTTCTTGCGCCGGATAACGGATTACTCACGGCTGTTTTTCAGACCCAGAACATCAAGCAGTGCGTAACCATTACTGAGGAGCGTTACATGCTCTCCGTTCGGAGTTCGACCTTTCATGGACGGGATGTTTTTTCTCCTGCAGCCGCACATCTTGCATCAGGTGTTCCACTGCAAGAGCTTGGCAAAACCATTGACCCGGCAGATTGCGTCAAGATTCCTATGCCGGAATGCAATACCCGGGATAACGGACAATCCTGGGATGGTAGCATCATCTCTATCGATCATTTCGGTAATCTGGTGACTTCTCTTGACTCACGACTGTTTGATGAGCGGAAACAATGGGTGGTAAAAGCGGGAAACGGGGAGCAGATTCCGGTTGTCACCACCTATAGTGATGTGCCGGCTCAACAGCTGCTCGCCTATATGGGAAGCAGCGGTATGATTGAGATTGCGGTAAGAAACGGCAATGCAGCCTCTACGCTCGGACTGAAAGAGGGTGATCCTGTAACACTGACCATCAGCTGCCGATGTACTCTTTGAGAATTTTGCTGTAGGCTGACTGTCTTAAGCGGCGTATTGCTTTTTCCTTGATCTGCCGGACGCGTTCTCTGGTGAGCTTGAATTTTTCGCCAATCTCTTCAAGGGTGAGCGGGTTATCCATGCCTATGCCGAAATAGGACTTGATGACGTCGGCTTCTCTTGGGGCAAGGACGGAGAGAGAGCGTTCAACTTCAAGTGTCAGGGAATCACGGTTAAGACCATAATCGGGCAGATGTCCATCATTCTGCAGGACATCAAGCAGGCGGTTGTCGTCGCCCTGAGCAAAAGGTGCATCAACCGAAACATGCCGTCCGGCAATTTTAAGAGTATCAGCGACATCCTGCGAATCCATTTCGAGAAGGGTGGCAAGTTCCCTTGTGTTGGGGTCGCGTTCAAATTCCTGCTCAAGCTGGCTGTATGCCTTGCTGATCTTGTTGAGCGTACCTACCCTGTTCAAGGGAAGACGGACAATTCTTGACTGCTCGGCCAATGCCTGAAGGATTGACTGGCGAATCCACCATACCGCATAGGAGATAAACTTGAATCCACGGGTTTCATCAAACCGCTTGGCCGCCTTTATAAGACCGAGATTTCCTTCATTGATCAGATCTCCAAGAGTGAGCCCCTGGTTTTGATATTGTTTGGCCACAGAGACAACAAATCGCAAATTTCCCTTAATCAACTTATCAAGTGCTCGTTTTGCCCTTTTGTATTCAGTCGTATCGACCGGCATATCAAAACCCTCTTTGATTGCCTTGGTCAATTTGACCTCGTCTTCGGCTGTCAAAAGATCATATTTTCCTATCTCCTGCAGGTAACGATCGAGAGAAAGGCTCTCGCGATTGGTTATCTGTTTGCTTATTTTAAGCTGCCTCATGTATACTCCCTTGCGAACTTCAGCGATTTAAACCTGTCCTGACGGCTGACGTGATACCGAAAAAACCACAAAATATCATTCCAGGCTGATTTAATCTAAAAAAACGATTTTTTTCTTACAATTCTTCCGTCCTCAATCATTAAGAACTGTCAAATTGCTGTTGAGTTTTGAAAGATTATCCTCGGCTTCCTTCAGTTTCGAGCGCTCTTTCTCAATGAGTTCCGCTGGCGCATTGTCAACAAAACCCGAATTTGAAAGTTTCCTGCCGAGCGCAACCACATAAGAGGAGATATTTGCAATCTCCTTCTGGAGACGAGCCCGCTCTTTATCAAACAATATTAACCCCTCAAGCAGGACAAATAGTTCATTGCCCTCGACGACTGATCCTGCCGCATGGCGTGGCCGAACTCCATCTGTGGTCACCTTTGGAAGACATTGGCCAAGTGCGGCAATAAGCGACAGATTAGCTTCAAAGACCAGGCGATCGACATCGCTGGAAGGCCAGAGAAGAATTTCAGCCTGACTGTTGTGGGGAACACCGAACAACGAGCGCAGACTTCTGACCTCGGTGACCAGCTTCTGAATCAAGGTAAAGCCAGGAACTTCCAGCCCGCAGAACTTTGAATCGGAAAGCGGCATCGGGGAAAGTGCAATACTCTCACTTGAGGGACGCTGGAGAATCTGATGCCATATTTCATCGGTAATGAAGGGCATAACCGGATGCAGGGCCTTAAGAAAGCCTTCGAGTACATGAACCGCAAGACAAACAGCGCTCTGGGCTTCCTGGCGTGTCAAATCTCCTGAAAGCTGAACTTTGAGCGCTTCAAGATACCAGCCGCAGTAATCACTCCAGAAGAAGTCGTAGAGTAACCGGACAATGTCATTGATCTTGAACTGAGTAAAGGCGGTATGATAACGGTCGAGCATAGCATGATAGCCTGACAGAAGCCACTGTGCGGCAAGATCAAAACTCTCTGTATGTGGATCGAAAGCCTGATAGAGAGTTGAAAACTCTTCATGATTGCCGAAATACTTCTCACGCTGCATAAAGACAAGGCGTGAGGCATTCCATATTTTTGTGGCAAAATTTCGTCCGAGTTCACATTTTTCTTCGCCGAACAAGACATCCTGACCGAGAGGAGCAATATAAATAATGGTGAAGCGTAGCGCATCAGTGCCGTAGGAGTCCATGACCTTGATCGGGTCGGGCGAATTACCAAGAGATTTTGAAAGTTTTCGCCCTTTCATGTCACGGATAATGCTGGTAAAATAGACATCACGGAAAGGTACCTCTCCTTTGAAATAGAGCCCCGCCATGATCATTCTGGCAACCCAGAAGAAAATGATGTCCGGTCCGGTTACAAGCGTATTGGTTGGATAAAACGATCGAAGATCATCATTATCACTATGCTTGTCGGTCCATCCAAGCGTGGTCAGCGGCCAGAGCCAGGAAGAGAACCAGGTATCGAGCACATCGTCGTCCTGGACAAGCTTGTCTGTGCCGGCAAGATGACATGCCTCTTCATAATTCGAGGCAACCCATACCTTGCCTTCTGTATCATACCAGGCAGGAATGCGGTGACCCCACCAGAGCTGGCGTGAGATGCACCAGTCCCTTATATTTCCCATCCAGTGACGGTAGGTGTTGATCCAGTGCGGGGGGTGAAACCGGATATCTCCTTCATTGACAACCTGGAGAGCACGCTCGGCCAGAGGGGACATCCTGACAAACCACTGCTCAGAGAGATATGGTTCAACAACGACATCAGCGCGTTCGGAATACCCTACATTGTGCTCATACTCCTCAACACGGACAAGATGACCAAGCTCTTCGAGATCCTTGAGAATTTTTGTTCGTGCATCAAACCGGTCCATACCTGCATATCCGAACTCATCGATCATTCTGCCGTCTTTACCTACAACCGATATCGCCGTCAGATTGTGTCGCTTACCAACTTCATAATCGTTTGCATCGTGTGCCGGAGTTATTTTCAATGCACCGGTACCAAATTCGATATCGACATAATCGTCAGCTATGATGGGAATATGTCTTCCGGCAACAGGCACAATGGCAAGTTCGCCTACCAGATCGATGTAACGGGGATCCCGGGGATTGACTGCGATGGCTACATCACCGAGAATGGTTTCGGGCCTTACGGTCGCAATGG
>Ga0194047_10001735_pt1 | contig 13016 bp, 14 predicted proteins | sample JunL225m_MetaG_2_FD_160070 | JGI IMG/M metagenome (GOLD analysis project Ga0194047, IMG submission 160070) | Anoxic zone freshwater microbial communities from boreal shield lake in IISD Experimental Lakes Area, Ontario, Canada - Jun2016-L221-5m | ecosystem: Environmental > Aquatic > Freshwater...
GGACCCGGCCATCAGCGGCCAGTCGCACCGCTCCTTCAATTCTCGGGTTCGCTTGCCGTGGTTTCTCCGAAGCAGCCATTCGATCGGAACCACCAACTTTCCCCGCCTGAACTTCGGCTGTGCAGCGGGACCGGTCATCGGCGATGCCACACGCATACGATTGTAGTGACTGGTATCAGGGTTGACCTGCCATGTATGCGCCGATTTACCACTGGCCAGTCAAACCGGAATCTGGGGGCGGCCGCAAAAATACGAAGATCTACGTAAATCGAAGGTGCGCTAGATTCAGACACCTGAGTAGTCAGGGCGGCACAGGTGGCCAAACCGAAGCCGGCAAAACAGTAATCAGTTCTTGTAGGCCTCGACCGGCACGCTGATCTTGACCAGATCGCTGACTTCGGGAATGTACTTGGTCAAGCCGAACTCCGAACGATTCAGGCTCGCCGCGATATTTCCTGCACACAAAGCCTTCTTGTTAGCCGGGTGTGGCTTGCATTGAAAGCCGCTCACCGCAAGCTTGACGGGCCTGGTCACGCCGATCATCGTGAACTGCCCTTCGGCGGCAACCACCCTGTTGCCATCAAAAATAAGCTTGTCCGATTTGAAGACCATGGTCGGAAACTTCTTCACATTGAACAAGCCTTCGTCGGCCAGATGTGCCGACATAGCCGCCGACCCCATGTCGATCGAGGTTGTGTCGATAATGAAGTCGACGCTGCCTTTCCTGGCCTCGAAATCCAAGGTCACGTTGCCGCGCACCTTTTTGAAGCGACCGTGCTGGGTGATGAAACCCAGATGTTCAATGTCGAATGCGGGCGCTGAAAAGTCCGGATCAATGGTGTAGCTGTCGGCGGCGAAGCCCGGTGCGCTCAGCACTGCGGCGATGGCAAAAGTTGCAAGATATTTCTTCATGAAGACCTCCGTAGCGTGCGCTGAGCGAGACGAGCGAACTGGCGCGACCATCTGTTCATTTGTTGTCATTGGGAAGCGCTTGCAGAAAACCCGCCACAGCTTCCATTTCCTCGTGTGTCAGCAAGTGCGTAATCTGTTTCATCGGCGTACCCGGCCGCCCTTCCGTCTCCTGGAAAACGTGCAGCTGCTTGACCAGGTAGTCCTGATGCTGGTTCGCTAGTCGCGGAAAAGTGGCCATCCCCTGACCTGTCGGCCCATGGCAGACAAAGCAGGGAGCGGTTTCCTTTGCCGGAATTCCCTTTTCGAAGATTTCCTTGCCGACGGCAATCTGCGCCGCATCGACCGACGCATTGGACGACGGCACCTGCTTCGCGAAATAGTCCGCAAGTCCCTTGATCTGGTCGTCGCTGAGCTTGCCGCTGATGCCCCACATATACTCGAAGCCAGGGGGGTCCGAGCGGTGGTGGCTCCTGAAGTTTTCCAGTTGGGTGACGATATAGGGCGCCTGCTGCCCGGCAAGCCGCGGGAAGTTAGGCGATACCGAGTTGCCATCGAGGCCATGACAAATGGAGCAGACCTGCGCCGCAGTGACCGCCGGCGGAACATTCGGGTTGGCAAGGTCGCGCGAGCGCTCGAGGTTGGAGCAACCGGCGCCGAGCGCGGCGAGAGCGACAGCCAGCGACAAAGTCTTCTTCATCTCGAATCTCCGCAATTTCCGTGCTTCATATCGGGTAAGGGTGCGGTGCTCTTGTTCAGCACCCGTGGCAGCGGCTTCAATATGCTCCCCAGACATAGAGGAAGAGCGTGTTGTTGTCGCGTGCGTTGCGGCCCAGGCCATCGTAGTTTTCGCTTGCACCGTTGAACTTGTTGTAGGCGGTGTATTGCGCGCCGATCCGGACGTACTGCACCGGCATCCAGAACGCTTCGTAGGTGAAGCCGCGGGTGGCGGGGTTACCTGACAGGTTGCCGCTGACCCGCGGCGACAAGGCCGACCCCAGGCCGAGCGGATCAGTGCTCGTTATCGTGCCGGTGACCGGATCATAGCCAGAGCTCTGATTGGCAGTATTCGTGGTGCCGGTCAGGTTGAAATAGGCCAGGCTGCCGCCATACGTCGCCCGATATACATAAGTCGCTTTGGCGCGAAATACATTGGTCGTGTCCGAATCATTGAACTGGGCCAAGGGGGTTGTCCCGTCGGCAGCAACAAACGGCGACGCCATGGCTCCGGAGCGGATTTCGGCAATGTTGTTGGCAGAATAATTCGTCTTCTGCTGCATGTAGGCAGCCTGGACAGTGATCGTATGGGGATCAAGGAGGTACTGGTACTGGGCATCGACACCCGTATTCGTGACACGGTGAACACTGTTGGCATCTGATGTATCGGTATTGTCGTCGTAGAGATGCGCGACCATGCCGGTGGCGCCGACCATGATGTTGTGCGCCCCCCACTCGTGGGTCAGCGCCAGCCGCCAATAGGGGTTGTTGGCGCCCTTCAGCTTCGCCGTGCTCTCATTGTTGATCCCGCCGCTCATAAAGGAAAAACCCTTGTTTGCCGTCTGATAAAAACCTAGCTCGGCATAGACCCTCTTGTTCAGGTAGGCATACGCGCTAATGCCCGCCACATTGCCAGGGTCATTGGTAATGGCATTGGCAGGAAACGGCGTTTTCGAGTCGGAAAACCGATGGCTGGTCAGGCCGGTGTCGGGGACGTATTGCATCCAGGCCGCAGCGGTATTCCATGGATCGGAAACCGAGGGATTGTTGTTCACCGACAACCCTACGATCAGATCCCGGTTGGCATCGATGAAGCGGTCGGCATAGCGGATGTCTACGTTATCGATCGAGGGCTTGCCCTGAAACCTTCCATCGACGCTCTGGCCGGCATAGTTGTCGTAACTCCATTGGACAAAGGCTCCGATGTTGTCGGTGATCTTGCCGCCAAAGAAGATGCTCCCGCCTCCAAACAGCGGCGAACCGTTCTTCTGGAAATCCACTGCTGGGTCGTCGCTCTTGCTCGTATCTTTGACTTTCGCGTAGAGGACTTGCCCCATCACCGCCAAGGGCACCGCAACGCGCTCGCCGATGGTGTAGCCGGTCAGCTTGAACATCCGGCCGTAGGGAGTCAATTCGGGAAACTGCCCGCCGGCATGGCAGGACACGCAATTCTGCCCTGTCTGGCGTGCGAACAGCGGCAGTGCTTGTGCATCAAGAGGCGCCAGCGTCGCGAAACCCGCCATCACGCCGACGACAAGTGTCTCCACTGCCGAGAACCTGCGTTGAGTTTGTCTTGCTCGGACTGACATTGCGGGTTCCTTTCCGGACATGCGGAATATGGTTGATGCGAACTGCATTTTTACGCCACTGTGCATAAAGTTTGCGTCAAGAAGGTGCTCTTTAAGGTCTGAATTATTTCATTTGTGGCTAATTTACAACGAATGGAACGGACTCAATTGCGTGAGCGCTCTATGGTTACATATTTACCAAACGTCCCCGAAAGCCGTTTCCATTCCACTGGCGGTTTAGCCAATCAATATTCGGCAGCGACTACGGTGGCTTTTCGGCCGATACGGCCCATCTAGAGTCGCCCTTCATGCTAAATCTGCCCTTGGGCATGCTCATGTTATGACCGAAATTGGCACGCAATAGTCACCCAACCAGGTCGGGGCTGAACGACAGCAATCTGAATCGGCCGGTGGGTATGTCATTGTCAGCAGGCCGGAATCAGTCTATCGTGACCATTCGACTTTACCGGGAGCCGACGCTCAGGCCCAATGTCGGCAATCGGGCGAGACGTACTTCGGCAGTGCACATAACGTTGAGCCTCACGGAGAAGTGGATGACCCGATGCTTCTTGATTGTAGTCTCGTGTCTAGGTCTGGCCGCTCGGACCTCGATGGGCGACCCGCTCCCCCCCACAATCAGCGCCGCACTGTCGCCCTCTGCCATCGTGATAACGAACCGAACTGCTGAGGCTGTGTGTTATGCAATTCACGAATCGGATCGTCTGACAAGAATTGAGTGGGGTCCGGAATGTTCCGATGCCAATCGAATTGGAGCGCACAAGTCTGTCCGCGTTAAGACAGAGCCAAGTGATTTCGAGCCAAGTGGCGAGGTGGTGATCTCCTGGTGGCTCCAAGGCAAAAATGTGGTCGAAAATCATATCAGGCTCAAAGCTCGGTGAGGCGCAACACTACACGGCAGCGGACGCTCGTAAACTGTGGCCGCAGGCTCCACGGTGAGCGTCCGCTTTGTCGAAGGAGCGATGTCCGCAAAGCTTGCAGCGGCGCTCGCATTGGGGGCCACAGGGAGAAATGCAGCGGTTCCGGTCACTGGCGATGCTGGACGCATGACTTCTGAGCGTCCATTGTCAGGGGTGCCGTTCCAACGGGTACCTACGTTGGTATGTTGTTTTCAAATGGGATCGCGTTGTGCATCGTGCTCGCCACCGCCGTAACCTTGAACGAGCATGGCGTCACGAACATTTTGACAGCGGCTCAAGCAGCAGAAGCACTGAAACCAATTGCTGGCGAATTCGCCTTTGCTGTCTTTGCTCTTGGCATCATAGGTACCGGACTCTTGGCGGTCCCAGTTCTTGCAGGATCGGCGGCCTTTGCCGTCAGTGAGGTGCTGGGCTGGAAATCTGGGCTCTCTCGCGGGTTTCATGAGGCCAGAGGTTTCTACGCCATTATCATTGCCGCAACGGCTATGGGCACGGTCATGGGAGCACTTGAGGTAGACCCAATCAAGGCCCTTGTCTGGAGTGCAATAGTCAATGGCGTCATCTCGGTGCCCATCATGCTTGTCATGATGCTCATAGGACAATCTGAAGCCATCATGGGTGAATTGACCATGAGCACACGCCACCGCTTCTTCGGTTGGGCCGCCACCGGTGTCATGGCATTGGCCGTTGGGTTTATGCTGGTTACGAGTTTCTGATTGAGCATTTGAAGCCGTTACGGAAAGTCCGCTTGTGGCCAAGGGTTCGCCGGATGGCTTTCTGATCTCACACTCCGCTCCCTCATTCAGGCCAGGAATATCACTAGCGCATAGCGAATGGCAGCATTTCAAATTCGGGGTTCGCGACGAACGGCCGCTCCCGGCCTTGGATTCAACCCTCCTTCGCTCAGCCGTAGCCGAGTTAATCAAAATAAACTGGAAGCAATATTGATCGTTAGAGCCAGCAGGGTCGTGTTGAAGAAAAATGCCAATACACAATGAACTAACCCCGCACGACGCATTGTCCGACTAGTGAAGCTGACATCGGCTGTTTGCCCTGACGTACCGATGACACACGCAAAGTAAAGGAAATCCCCGTAATCAGGCGCGTGCCCGCCGGGGAAAGCTAATCCGACAGGGGCTCCTTTCGCCTCGGCCGCGTAGTAGTCATGGGCATAGTGCAAGGCAAACATTATTTGGGTAAAGGCCCAGGAAGACAGGATGGTCAGCCCCGCCAGTCCGATGTGGGCGTAACGCAGCGCGCCGTGAATATCCTTCGCAACCGCAAGCTGTGCCACGATAGCGCCGAGACTGACAATCGCCGCGGCAACTACGAGCATTAGGATCACGATTCTTCCTTCATCCTGCTCCAGTGCCCGCGTTTTCATTCTCTCGTGCGGCGACCAGAACATCATTCGGATCGCGAGCAGAAGGTAGAGGCAAGCACCGACATTCCAGCCGATGATCAACCGCGTCACCTGATGCATTGCAACCGACGATGGCAGATACCAAACGGTCAGTACGCCAATCAAGGCGCAAATGAACAGCCGTGGCCGCACCATGATTAACCGTACCAGCGAGGACCGGTTGGAACGCAAGTGAGTATCCGTCATTCGCCCTATGCTACGCTCAACTCAGAAATCAAAATCCAACCAGGTCGAACTATGGCTAGAACGAAGGCGGCGCAAGGTAAACTAAAAGACGCTGAGGCGCCGGCCGGCCGTTGGTAAGGTCTGGTCGATTCGCCTTGAAGTGGAGCAAACGACCTCCCCCGAAGGGAAAGTCGGATGCAGGTGCTGATCTAGGCGGCGACGTTGATGATTTGGCCGATCTTCTGGCCACTCAGATTGACGGTAGGCGCTGGAGCTGCTTGTGCAGCTTTTGCACCACTTCCATCAGAATCACCATCGCTATCTCCGCCAGCCTTGGGTACTTGCGCCGCTTGTACTTGTTGGACGGCTTGGGTAATAGGGCTACTACCAACTGAGCTGACGTTCATGAATCAATCCTTCGGTAGTTGTGAGCGTGGATAGTCACGCTCAACCATATTAACGACAGTTTAGACCTGAACTAAAGGGAACTTTGTGCCAATCAACGGTCTACCTCAGCGTTCTGGGAACGGCGTAGCCGCCTGTCTGTCATTAAGCCGTAGTGGAGGGTGTAAGAATTTTTGTGTAAACGGTCAATCGGCAGGAAACTGCCCCATTGCCAGGAGCGATGATGACCGTAGCGAAGAGATCCGTACCCAAGGAGTTGCTGGATAGCCTGTTGGCTGATTATCGAAAGCCGGAAGACCTGATTGGTGAGAACGGGTTGCTCAAGCAACTCACGAAGCTGCTGGTTTAGAAGGCGCTGGAAGCCGAGATGGTCGATTACCTTGGTCACGGCAAGAACGAGCCGGTATCGGCTGGGGGGAACGGTGGTCTTCATTGACCACGTTGCCCATCTCTTCCGGCCGTCGTTTCCACGAATCAGGGGGGAAGCCATTAACCTATTTTTCCGGTGTCGGATTTTCGAAGAAGAATTTAACGGAAATCACGGATCTAACGGAGAGAATGACTCGCTTGGAGCGGTTTAGAACGTCCCGCGCTGAGATTAGGCCTTCGTCTGAACCAGCAGCCTGGCTTGCTGTCAAAGATCTGCGTTGCCTTGATATACAGCCGGCCTAGCATCTCAACCGCTTACGATGGATCAACAATGATCAAGAAACTGCTGTGGCTAGTGTTTGCATTGACGATGGCGGCGCAAGCCGCATCGTTCGACTCCGCAACGCCATTTCGCCCGGCGTTGAAGCCGGAACTGCAACAGTCTCAAGCGGCACATCTCGCAGCCGAACTCCTGACCCGCTACCACTACAAGGCGATGCCTCTCGACGACGCCATGTCAGAGAAGATATTCGATCGATATCTGAAGGCGCTTGATTCCGAGAAGCTATTTTTTGTTCAGACAGACGTTGATCAGCTAGCGCGCTTTCGCACGGTGCTCGACGACGCCATCATCAATGAAGATCTGACCGTTCCCTTCGCCATTTTCAACATTTATGTCCAGCGAGCGGCAGAGCGTTATGCATATGCCCGCAGCTTGCTCAAGGACGGGTTCGACTTCCAACAGAAGGAAAGTTATCCCTACGCAAGGGAAAAGGAGCCCTGGCTGAAATCGGAGCTGGAAATGCGTGATCTGTGGCGCAAGCGGGTCAAAAATGACTGGCTGCGTCTGAAACTTGCCGGAAAAGACGACAGGAGCATCGCCGCGGTTCTCGACAAGCGTTATGAGAACGCACAGAAGCGTATCGGCCGGATAAAGAGCGAGGATGCCTTTCAGACGTTCATGAACGCCTACACCATGGCCATCGAGCCACACACCAACTACATGGGCCCACGCGCCGCGGAGGATTTCGACATATCGATGAAACTCTCACTGGTTGGAATCGGCGCATCCCTGACAGAAAAGGACGAATACACCACGATCAGGGAACTCATTCCTGGCGGCCCGGCGATTCTCTCGGGCCAACTGAACGTCGGGGACCGCATTCTTGGCGTTGGGCAGGGTGAGAAGGGTGTCCTGACGGACATCGTCGGTTGGCGTCTGGACGACACGGTCGCTTTGATTCGCGGTCAGGCAGACTCCATCGTCCTGCTCGACGTTCTCCCTGCGGATGCCGGCCCGGATGGCAGGCACAAGCAGATTTCGCTTATCCGGAAAAGAATCAGGCTGGAGGATCAGGCTGCCCGGACATCAGTCATCTCCTTTACGGACGGGAAGGTCACGCGCCGCGTCGGCGTGATATCCCTTCCCGGCTTCTATGAGGACTTCGATGCCAGACAACGAGGCGAGAAGGAGTTCAGAAGTGCCACGCGCGATGTGGCACGCTTGCTGGAAGAGTTGAAAAAGGATCGGGTCGACGGCGTGCTTGTCGATTTGCGTAATAACGGCGGGGGTTCATTGACGGAAGCGGTTCAACTCACGGGCTTGTTCATAGGCAACGGACCCGTGGTGCAGCAGCGCAACGCCAAGGGACAAGTTCGCGTGGAAAGCGATGCCAGGGCGGGCGTCGCTTGGGATGGCCCGCTGGCCGTCCTGATTAATCGAGGCTCGGCCTCGGCATCGGAAATTTTTGCCGCGGCGATTCAGGACCACGGCCGCGGGTTGCTGATCGGTGCGCCAAGTTTTGGCAAGGGTACCGTGCAGGCCATGATCAATCTCGATGAGGTTGCAAAAACCGGCAGGCCAGCATTTGGTGAGCTGAAATTGACCGTCGCCCAGTTTTTTCGCATTAACGGGGGAACCACGCAATTGCGGGGGGTGAAGCCGGACATCATCTTCCCCTCATTGTCCGAGGCAGAAAGCTTCGGCGAATCGAGCTTCGACAATGCGCTGCCTTGGGTACAGATCAAGGCCGCCGACTATGCACCGGCCGACGATCTGAAATTTCTGCTGCCTGTTCTGCAGGCGCGCCATGATGAGCGCATCAGTATCGACACGGAATTCGGCTATCTGCGGGAAGACATCGCCGAGTACCAGCTACAGCGTAAAAAGAACGCGGTGTCACTCAACGAGGCCGAACGACGTAAGGAACTTTATCTCCAGGAAGCAAAAACGACATCCCGTGAAGCAAGGAGAACTCACGGCAATCGCTCCGGCGACCAGAAGAATGGCCGCGAGAATGTCCCCGCCTTGAGGGACGATGGCCTGCAGCCGGAGGAGCGGACACTTGTCAGGGAATTGGCAGACGAAAAAGCGGGCAAGAATGCCAAAGACATCGTACTTGACGAAGCCGCGCATATCCTCGGCGACGAAGTGGGTCTGCTAAAGCCCAAGGCCAGTTTGGCGTCCCGTCTCAAGCCGGGCGTCGCGTGGATTCGCGATGAGGCACAGGGGGCAGACGCGATTCCCGCCGGCGCTTGGTAACGGCAGGCCGACATACCCGTTCCTGGGAATTGAGTCGCCTCGTTTTATGGCAACTCATGCTTATTGGGGCAGGGTGACAGCAAGCCGGAACCCCAAATCACTGCGTCGGCTGACGACGTCATAAGCGCGGCGTTTTGCGATATGCCCGCTTCGGTAAGCCAGGTGCATGAGGCGCTGAATGTTGTCCCACGACCCGCCACGGGGTGTGTGCAGCTTGCAGTCGCCGGGTGCCGTCACGCCGGTCACGCTCGGCAAGCCTCCGGACGCTGCGTTGTCGCAATCCTGAGTCCATTCCCAGACATTGCCGATCATGTCGTACAGCCCCCACGCATTAGGCTGCTTGGCCGCGACCTGGTGAGTGGTATTACTGCTATTGCTTTCATACCAGGCCACGGGCTCGATTTTTTCACTGCCGCAGTATTTGCTTTCGCTACCTGCGCGACAGGCATACTCCCACTCGATATCACTCGGTAGCCGGTAGGCCTTGCCGGTCTTGGCGTTGAAACGACGAATGAAGTCCTGTACATCATTCCAACTGACGCGTTCCACCGGGCAATCGTCGCCGCAGTCGCTGAATTTGCTCGGGTTGCGGCCCATCACTGCTTTCCACTGCCCCTGCGTGACTTCGGTCTTGCCGATGGCGAAACGTTCGACCTCAACAGGATGTTGTGCGCCTTTTTTGGCGTCTCGTCTGGACTTAAATGCCGGATTGCCGGTCCTGAAACTCCCCGCCGGGATTACAACCATCTCGGGGCAGGTATCGCAGTCCCGGAATACCGTGCCGGGAATACGAGTCTCTGTAGGTTTTGTGTCGTCAGCGCTTGCCGCATCCGCTGTCAGGAGGCAACAACTCAAAAACAATGTAGCTAAAGCCATTAACCGGAAGACTATGGACAACACTTTCTCCTCGCAAATTTGACAGGACTCACTCACCGATATGCGGCTGATCTCAGGGTCACTTAGTGCTTTTGTTGGCCCATGTTCCCGTAGCGTTAGTGAGCCTTAACTGCCTTGACGGTCCGGCCAATCAGGACATGGCGATGCTACACGCATTTAATGACAATCGTGGTCTCTGAGAGACAAACGCCTCTTGCATGACTAGCGGTTTGTATGGACTACGAACCGGAGCCTGCAATAGACGCGAAAAAGTCGCGCTAGGCGACGTGGTTGGCATTGACTATTCTCGCCTGAGTTCATGCTAAAGATCGTCGTCGTATTCTTCGTCTTCAGCGCGTTCCGGAAATTCTTCGCATTCCATTGTTGCAACTTCTCGGCAGCCAATTGTTACGGCAACGCAGCTAACCAAGCTTTTTCTCCAGCGCTGTTCCGTCTGCAGCTCTCCATACATCCTGTAAAAAGATGCCCCCGACGCCTAGTCGGGGGCAAAGGGAGGAATATCAATGAAACGTTGAGGAATGGGAGATACCCCAACAGGCTGCAGGATATCGGCAAGGTGTAACAGGGTCGTTGCCAAATGGCTTCAAGTGTTACGTAATGTTTATCCGGCCAGCAGTGGATGTCGGGCGCATGTGCGCCGTCCTGCCCTTCTCCGCATCCACACGGAATTGCTCCATGGGATTGCCCGTCCATGACGCATCACGTCTCTCGTGTTGCGCAACAGCAGTCTGAACAAGTTCCGGACGGTCGCTTTCAGTTTTCAGGCAGTGAAGCGCAGCGTGTAATAAATGAGTCCACCGACATCTAGGCAACAAATCGACACAATTCCCCCCTCTTTGAAATGACTTAAGAACATTCTGCTTGCTTAATGCACCTGTGGTCATACCTGCGATGCAGAGGGGGGTGTCATCATGCTGATTCCAGAATGGAATGAATTGGTGGCAATAGCAGATTGCCTGGCTGTCGCCCCCTATTTGGTTGCTTGGCTATCTGGCAAATATGGCGAGGAGGAAACCTCTTGTGATCACTAATCAAGCTGCAACCGACTCTCTTACCGGTCTTGCCAACCGCCGCGCACTCGTGGCGGAACTTGAGTCGGAAATCACGAGGCAAAGGCGTTGTGGCGGAGTCTTCTCCTTGGCCGTGCTGGACCTTGATGGATTCAAAGCACTAAACGATTCAAAAGGGCACGCTTCAGGCGACGAGGCGCTGAAACTTGCGGCCGACATTCTGCGTAGCTGTACCCGGGCATCAGACTCAGTCGGAAGGCTGGGCGGTGACGAGTTCGCTGTAATCATGCCCAACACGCAGGACGTGGATTGCAGCTTAATGTTTCACGAACTCTGCAGAACTATAGCCGAGCGAATGGGTACTGCTGGGTTCGAGCTGACCGCAAGCATAGGTTGCAAGACGTTTAGGGCGCCACCGGAAAGCCCTTCTTGCGCATTGCAGCTTGCGGACAAAATCATGTACGACGCCAAGGCCGGTGGCAAGAATCGGGCTGTGGATTCCTAGCTGCGTAAGTTCGTGCCTGTCGCAGATCCCACTATTGCATAGCCCGCTTGTTTTTGTCTGGTGTTTTGGGTACAGTGATTGCGTTTCTATATTTTTATCAGAAACTAATCTAGAAGTACCGGGGGCAAACCTATCGAAAGTTAGGGACGCAAAACCACCGGCCTACCGCGCGAATCATGCGCCACGGCAGCGGGGTTGCCAGTAGATCGCCGTCCTTTCGGCGTCTATTGTCGGGTGTGGCCCTCGTTTTTCGGGAGCGTTGGGGCCATGAATAAAGCAATCAAATCGTACCTAGAATGCCTTCTGGCGGTTTCCACCGCGACGCTGCTATGCGCGTGCGGCGGCGGATCGGACAGCCTGCCGGGCGCAGCCGCCCCGTCGGTGACATTCGCCGCCGCCCCATTAGCCACCGGCACCACAATATTCCAATTGGACAACGCTGTGCTGGCGGATGCGCCAGGCCAGGATCAGGTTGCGCTTCCTGCGTTCCATGCGGCTCCCGTTTTGTTGAACGAGCCGGATGACCTGGATGTCCATGACAACGCGGCGTCGGCTCGCACAAGACCCCATCGGCATGCCATTCCGGCCCAATCGGCCGGTTTGTCCTCACGACGCCTGACCGCGCAAGGCATTCGTGAGCACCATGCGGGACGTCATGGCACGGCTGATAAAGCTTCCATGCCGACGATGACGCAGAACGCATCCGCGGCGCCAATGGCCGCCGGCAGCGTCATTGCCACCTATACGCCGGCACAGATCCGGGCAGCCTACGGATTGCCGGCACTGCCGGTCGCCGGTTCGATCATTACCCCGGCACAAGCGGCACAGATGGGTGCCGGTCAGACCATCTACATCATCGATGCGATGCATGACCCGAATGTGGCCGCCGAACTGGCGGCCTTCAACGCCAAGTTCGGCTTGCCGACTTGCACAACGCAAGCGATTTCCACCACTACGCGTTTGCCGTTGGCGCCTGCTTCCACCACAACCCCGGGCTGCGTGCTGTCCGTTGCATATGCCACCGCCAGTGGAGCGATGACCGGCACTGCACCCGCCTATGACTCCGGTTGGGCCACGGAAATCGCGCTCGACGTGCAATGGGCGCACGCCACCGCACCTCTTGCGCGCATTATTCTGATCGAATCCTCTGACGCGTCCCTTAACGGATTGTTGGGTGCTGTCAATTTGGCCAACGCCATGGGGCCCGGCATCGTCTCGATGAGTTTTGGCGGCGCCGAAGGCAACTGGACCGGTTCTGTGGAGTCTGCGTTCAGCGGCGCCAATATGACCTACCTTGCGGCTGCCGGCGACTCCGGTGCCGGCGTTCAATGGCCTGCCGTTTCTCCGCATGTGGTTGCCGTCGGCGGCACCTCATTGACATACTCCGGCAGCGGCGTACGGAGTGAAGCCGCCTGGGCCGGAACAGGTGGCGGCGTCAGTGCCTACACGCCGACGCCCGCCTACCAAGTCAATGCCATTCCGGGTCTGGGCTCCGTGGCGCATCGCAGTGTGACGGATGTTTCCTTCAACGCCGATCCGGCGACCGGGCAGTATCTTGCCGTCATGCC